>ENA-OQCD01000132-OQCD01000132.1-human-gut-metagenome-genome-assembly--contig:-NODE-132-length-18950-cov-2.404505_pt1 | contig 18950 bp, 21 predicted proteins | sample MGYA00242755_ERZ504571 | MGnify/ENA primary metagenome ERZ504571 (study PRJEB26092, sample SAMD00036274) | human gut metagenome | host: Homo sapiens | study: EMG produced TPA metagenomics assembly of...
TCCCTCCTTTATTATTGAGAAAACTTTTCTTTTTATCTAATAAGTTTAGTATACTCCAAACTGTGGTTAGCTGTTAAATTAACTTGTTTTGGATTTTTTTATAAATATTGAGGATTTTCGCCGGAATGCAGTATAATAATTCGTGAATCTATCCATATGAAACCGTCGTTTTGACAAAATGACGAAAAATCCCCTTTTCGTTTTTTCGTCAGAATGACAAGAAAACTGCCGGAAAACTTTGTACGATTCAGCTCTAGCTCTTTTCCTCCATTTTCGATATACTGTTAACCAGCAAAGGAAATTACGTAAAAAACAATATATTAATTTTGGAGGGAAACAACAATGGCAAGTTTATCATTATCTCACATTAATAAAACTTATCCAAACGGCTTCCAGGCAGTTAAAGATTTCAACCTTGAAATCGAAGACAAAGAGTTTATCATCTTCGTAGGACCGTCTGGATGTGGAAAGTCCACAACACTTCGTATGATCGCAGGTCTTGAGGAGATCAGCGGTGGTACACTTAAGATCGGTGACAAAGTCATGAACGATGTTGAGCCTAAGGACCGTGATATCGCAATGGTATTCCAGAACTACGCTCTGTATCCTCATATGACTGTTTATGATAACATGGCATTCGGACTTAAACTTCGTAAAGTTCCGAAGGATCAGATTGACAAAGCTGTTCGTGAAGCAGCAAGAATCCTTGACCTTGACAAACTTCTTGATCGTAAACCGAAGGCTCTTTCCGGTGGTCAGAGACAGCGAGTTGCTATGGGACGTGCTATCGTTCGTAATCCTAAGGTATTCCTTATGGATGAGCCTCTTTCCAACCTGGATGCTAAACTTCGTGTACAGATGCGTATCGAGATTTCCAAGATCCATCAGAGACTTGGTGCTACAATCATCTATGTAACACATGACCAGACAGAGGCTATGACACTTGGTACCAGAATCGTCGTTATGAAAGACGGTGTTGTTCAGCAGGTTGATACACCACAGAACCTGTATCAGAAACCAGGCAACCTCTTCGTTGCAGGATTCATGGGATCTCCGCAGATGAACTTCCTTGATGCTGTTATCTCCGAAAAAGGCGGTAACATGATCGCTACAATCGGTAACGAGCATGAGGTTATTGTTCCTGCAGCTAAAGCTAAAGTTCTCAAAGACAAAGGCTATGTTGGAAAGAAAGTTGTTCTTGGTATCCGTCCTGAGGATATCCATGATTCTCAGATGTTCCTTGAGACATCCCCAAGCAAACCGATGAACTCCGTAGTTAAAGTTTACGAGCTTCTTGGTGCCGAAGTATTCCTGTACTTCGATGTTGACGGAACTCAGATCACAGCACGAGTTGATCCTCGTACAACAGCTAAGACCGGTGATCCGATCAGATTCGCATTCGATATGGAGAAAGCTCACTTCTTCGACAAAGAGACAGAGCTTACCATCACAAACTAATTCTTACCGAATTACAAAAAATGAATTTAACCCCGGGGGATATATTTTCCCGGGGTTTCTTTTTTCCTCTGCACAATTTTCACTTCATCTACAGAAAGGACTCAGTTTTATGAAAATACAGCAAACACTTCAAAAATGCCTGGATGACTGGAACCGGATCAGCGGACTGGATTTTTGTATTCTGGACAAAAATAATCAGGTTTTTGCTTCCACCGGAGACAGAAAGCTGCCATCTGCCGAAAAGCTTATCCAGTTCCGTGAAGATCCTGCTTTATGTATTTCCAACCGTTCCTGCAGCATCTACAAATTAAACGGCGCATCCGGAGATATGCTTCTGACGGTATGGGGTTCCACAGACTCCGCTTCCACCATCGGAGAACTTGCGGTCTGCCAGGTCGAAAGTCTTCTTACTGCCTATGCGGAAAAAACGGACAAAAACTCCTTTATGCAGAACCTTCTTCTGGACCGCTATTCTCAGGTGGAAGCTTTCAACAAAGCTGCCCGCCTCCACATTGCACCTTCTGTCCGCCGTGCAGTCTTTCTTGTGGAAACCAAGCAGCATAAAGACGAAAACGCTCTGGCAACCATCCGGAATATCTTTTCGGCCCGGACACGTGACTTTATCACTGCCCTGGATGATTCCGGCATTATTGTTGTCCGTGAACTTCAGAGTACAGAGAGCTACGAGGAACTTAACGGTATTGCCTGCATGCTTGTGGATATGCTGAATACGGAGCTATGACTTCTGCCTGGGTTTCCTACAGCAATGTTGCTGACGATATCATGCAGCTTTCTGATGCCTATAAAGAAGCACGTACTGCCCTGGAAGTCGGAAAAATCTTTTACGCGGACAAAAATGTCTTCGGTTACAACCGCCTTGGTATTGGCCGTCTGATCTATCAGCTTCCGACTCAGGTATGTGACATGTTCGTAGGTGAAATTTTCGGAGAGGAATCTCTGGATTCTATTGATGATGAAACGCTGAATATCATCCGCACTTTCTTTGAAAACAACCTGAATCTTTCCGAGACATCCAGACAGCTTTATGTGCACAGAAATACTCTGGTGTACCGCTTTGAAAAGCTTCAGAAACGATTCGGGCTGGATATCCGTACCTTCGAAGATGCGCTGGCCTTTAAGCTTGCCATGATGGTATCGGATTACATTACCTACTCCCGGAATCACGGAAAATAAATATCTCAGAAAAATAGAACACACTACAAAAAAAATCCCGAAATACCTGACGGATATTTCCGGGATTTTATTGCAGAGATATTTTTATTTCAGCAACATCAGGTGTTCCGGCGGAAGATACAGATATTTCGGAAGACCCCTGTTCGGATCCTCTCTGAAACTGTTTTTCGGCCGCATCCACCACAAACCGGCCGCTGCCTCCTCACCTTCTCGATCATATATCTGATGTTCAAAAGTTGTTTCGATATACTCGTCCACCTGTACTTCCAGACAATTCTCTCCCGGCTTATCTTCCGGCCTGATCCAGTGTCCGCGAATTCCCACGTGAGTAATATCTTCTGCCACTTTTTCTGCTGTATGAAGTTTTATTTTCCAGTCCGTGGCATAAATTTCATGTTCTCCCAGCCGCTGGACCGCTGAAAAGTTCTTACATCCGGTAAGTTTTGCCGCTTCCAGCATTCTTGGATTCTCAAACAGCCGTTTCGTTTCATCAGTTACAAGGATCCGTCCCCCGTCCACAACAGAAAGCTCTTTACAGAATTTATAGGCCTCATCTCTGCTGTGAGTTACAAGGATCATATCGCCTGGATAATCCTGAAGAAAATCCTGCATTTCCCTCTGAAGCACATCTTTCAGATATCCATCCAGTGCGGAAAACGGCTCATCCAGAAGAATGGCTTCCGGTTCCCCGATCATCATTCTGGCCAGTGCCACTCGCTGCTGCTGCCCGCCGGAAAGCTGGGATGGAAGACGTTTTCCAGGCCCTCCAGATGATATCGCCGGATCAGATCCGACACTTTTTTCCTGTGCAAAAGATTTTTCTCCACGGTAACCACAGCGGATATTCTGCTCTACCGTCATAGTCGGAAATAATGCATAATTCTGGAAGAGGTAGCCAATCTGCCGCTTCTGTGGCTTCAGATTGATTCCTGCTTCTGAATCAAAGACTGTTTTTCCGTTAATTACGATTTTTCCCCGATCCGGAGTTTCAATTCCTGCTATACACCGCAGTGTCATGCTCTTTCCGCTGCCGGATGCTCCAAGAAGCCCGATGCTGCCGAGCTGCCCTCAAATTGTACTTTCAGGGAAAAATCCCGGAAATTCTTTTCGATATTTACACTGACTGCCATCAGATCCACCTTCTTGTCTTCATTCCTCTTCCGGATACAATGTTGATCAGTGCTACAATCACAAAGGAAATCAGCACAATCACAACGACCCAGAAGCCTGCAGTTCCATAGTTTCCGGCTGCGGTCTCTGCAGCTATGGCCACCGAAACCGTTCTTGTTTTTCCAAGGATATTTCCGGCAAGCATAGAGGTTGCTCCATACTCACCGATGGCACGTGCAAAAGCCAGTACCGTTCCGGAAGCAATTCCAGGTCCTGCCGCAGGCATAACCACCTTCCAGAAAATCCGGTTATCGCTCATCCCCAATGTCTGGCCCGCGTAAATCAGATTCACGTCCACCTGTTCAAACGCAGCACGTGCATTGCGGTACATCAGTGGAAACGCAATCACTGCAGCCGCGATCACACACCCCTTCCAGTTCTGTACGATCTTAATATCAAAATTGTCCAGAAGAAAACTTCCAAGGGGTCTTTTCAGGCTGAAAATCAGAAGCAGAAAAAATCCTGCCACTGTAGGCGGAAGTACCAGGGGAAGGGTAAAGATACCGTCCAGTACTGCTCTTGCTCCCGGTTTCAGTTTCATGATCTTACGGGCGCAGAATACCCCCAGAAAAAAGGCGATCACGGTAGCCACCAGACCTGTTTTTAAGGAAATCCAAAGAGGACTCCAGTTTATTTCTTTCAAAAATTCTGTCATCGTTCATTCCTGCACCGGCGTTATGGCATTTCCAGAAATTACTGCCGGTTTCTGCATAATGATTATTGGAGGTACTGCCTGTAGAGTCTGTGCTGTCCTCAGCCTCAGTGCTGTCTGCGGAATCTTCTGCATCTTCTTTGGAATCTTCAGCCTTATATGCTGTGAATCCATAGTCCTCAAATACCTTGATTGCAGCGTCAGATTCTACATAATCCAGGAATGCCTCTGCTGCCTTGGTGTCATCCTCAGATGCTTCTTTATCCTCAATAAGTCCTACCGGATAAGAACCGGAGTCTGAAGGCTGTCTGCCGGTGCCTCTGCAATAATCTCTACTTTATCCGCAACAGATGCAGCATCTGTCGCATATACTACACCAACTTCATTACTTCCCTCACTGACTGCAGCAAGTACATCTGTTACGTTCTTGCACTCGTTGATCTCCATCTCGTTTACATCATCCATGATTCCAAGGTTGTTGAAAATCTCACGGGAGTACTGTCCAACCGGAACATCCTCACCTGCAAGCGCCATATTCTCGGCATCTGTGATGTTCTCAAATCCTGTTACCTTTGTCTCTCCGTCCTTTGGTTTAATCAGAACAACTTTATTCTCAAGAAGGTCAACAACGGTGTCCTCTTTTGTCAGTTTCTCCTCTGTGAGGGCATCCATCTGTTTATCTGCTGCTGAAAAGAAAAGATCGCAGCGTGCGCCTTCCTCAATCTGTGTCTGCAGTGTACCTGAGCTGTCTGCGCTGTAGTAGATTGTCACATTCGGATAAAGTTCATTGAAATCTTTCTGGATCTCTTCCATGGAATTGCTGAGGCTGGCTGCGATAAAAGCGTAAACCTCACCTTTCAGATTCTCATCACCTTTCACCTCTGTATCTGCCGCAAAGACATTTCCGGTCAGAAGGCCTGTTGTCAGGATTCCTGCTGTAAGAGCCGCTAAGATTTTTTTCTTCATCTTTTTGTTTCTCTCCTTTTTTTGTTTTCGTTCAGTTTCATTCAGTTTTTGAATGGTTTCATTTAATTTTACCCAAATGAATGTTTCTTGTCAAGCGTAAGGCCATTGCTGTTTTTTTCATACACATGCTATCATAAAATATACCGAGCAGTTTTCACTGCAACATCAGGATCTTAAAAGATAAGGAGATTTTTTTTATGAAACTCAGTGCACGAAATCAGTTAAAAAGGAAAAGTTATCAATATCAACAAAGGAGCCGTAAATTCCATTGTTTCCATCGATATTGGCGGAGGAAATATTATCACAGCAACCATTTCCTGTGCCGCTGTGGAAGAACTGGGACTGAAAGTTGGATCTGACGCTTACGCTGTCATCAAAGCAACCAGTGTTATGGTGGGAATCGATGAATAAATTCTACACAGCCCAGGAAGTCGCCGATAAATTAAAGATCAAAAAAACAACCGTATACGAACTGATCAAAACGCGGGGAGCTTTCCTCTTCCAAAATCGGTAAACAGCTGCGAGTCAGTGAAGATCAGCTGTCCCTGTATCTGAACGGAGCGGCGAAAAAACAGTGTCTCCGCCCAGCACCTTGATTATCAACCGGAAAGTTCCCTTCTGAAAAGAGATTATCTGCTTCACTCCAGCGGACTGATCATCAGCGGACAGGCATCTCCGGCGCTGGATCTTCTTCTGAATCAGCTGCCTTCCACACCTGGGAACCTTCCTGTGCTGCAATCACATATGAATACCTACAATGGCCTGTATTCCCTCTATTTTGAAAAAGTCCATATTGCCTGTGCCGCAGCAGCTCCTGAGGATGTCCGCAGTCTGGTACCCGGACTTTCTCTTACAGCCCTTCTCTTCTGCCAGTATCCCATGGGCTTTTATGTAAAAAAGGGGAATCCACGGAATATTCATGACTTTCCGGATCTTACAAGAGCGGATATCATTTTTGCAAACCGCGAAAAAGGAAGCAGCCGCAGGGTTCTTCTTGACCGCACCCTGAAATCTTCCGGTATTTCTCCGGAATCCATATCCGGTTACCGTAATGAGCTTGTTTCCGACTATTCCACAGCTGCCGCGGTTGCGGTGGGCAGGCAGATGTTGCACTTGGAGAAAGTTATGCTGTAAGAAGTTTCCCGGAACTTACGTTTCTCCCCCTTACACAGGAGACACTTTATCTGATCATGCATTCCGAAAATCTGGATACTCCCGGTTTTCAGGCAGTGACCGAAACGATCTCTTCAGAGAATTTTCGCCGCACACTGGCACTCCAGACCGGATATGATACCACTCATACAGGAGAAATTTTTTCTATCTGAGAGTCTGTTATTTATGCACAAAAAAGTCCTGAGCATTGATCTATGCCAGAATCCCGGACATCTTCTTTGTCCGGTAAATAAGGCACTTATCAAAGTTCAGGACTTTTTTATGCTTTTATACAGTTAGTTCAATTTTTTCACAGATATTCCGAATCAGGCGGTTGTAACCGGTTATATTTTTCAGCCATTCCAGCACAATGGACACTGCCAGAGAAATTCCCAGCAGTACCAGAACATTTACCACAAAATGACCAAAGGAATAAATAAAATCACTCCAGAAATAATGTCTTATAAATGTATGTATCAGAAAAATATTCATGGAATGTTTTCCAAGGAATAACAGTACCTGGCGGATTCCCGGGATCACTGTGATAAACTCGCTGCAAAATGCGATCACAATAATCGGAAAAATCCCCCAGCGGATCTCATTATATACAGATCCCGGTAATTTCCCATATACTTTGTACAGAACAAATAATATCAGCACCTCCAACAAAAATTTCATGATCTTCTTCGGTCCCCGGTTCCACACCTGCAGCCACCGGTCAGCCAGCTCATACTTTGCTGCACACATTCCCATAAGAAATACAGGAATAAAAGAATATACATTGGTTTCTCCCATGATCTTCAGTGATAGCATATGGGGAACTGCCACAACCAGCGCAAGGATCATCGGAAGACAGTCTTCATTTTTCATGACCAGTGGAACCAGGATCACAAAGATCACCGCAGCGCTCATATACCACCAGGTTCCATTCATGGTTACTGTACCAAACAGGCTATGAAGCCCCCAGAAAAATCAAGCCCCATAGCTGCCAGACCTTCGATTCTGCTTCCGCCTGAAAAAATATACTTTTGATACGTATCCGAACATGCCCTGAAAAATAACCGCAGATAAGATCCAGATGATCCAGAACCCGGACATGGTTTTGACCAGCCGGCCGGCAGTCCATCTCACAGGCGCAGAGCGCTTCTTACGATAACTTAAATATAGTCCGTATCCGGAAATAAAAGCATAGATCGGCACACAAATCTTAAATACACTGCACATATAGATCATGGTATCATCCGCAAATGGCGCAAAAGATACCGTAAATCCCTCAAAGCGCTTTCTTGAAAGATACTGATGATGAAACAGCATCATCACTATGGCAATCCCTTTCATCGCCTGGGAAGTGTATTTATCAAATCGGACTGTTTTTCCTTTTCCAAAATTTTCTCCTTTATATTACATGTTTTCCATGATTTTTTTGTATACCCGCCTGCAGCAGTTCGGTCATTAAATGCAAATGTATCCTCCATTCGCTTCAGATATTTCTCTTTTATCTGACAGTCAGAAGCCATATATTCAATGATCCGTTCTACCGTTCCTTCCAGTGTATCTTCCACCTCTCCAAATCCGTCCCTCTCATAATCAAAATATCCCTCTGTGTAGGAATGGGAACCGTTGAAAAAGCTCTCTCTGTCAAACTGTGTATACACGATCGGCTTCCTTAAATACGCAAAGTCAAATGCAACCGAAGAATAATCCGTGACCATCAGATCTGTCTGCGCAAAAATCTCTCTGTAGGAACTGGAGCTATCCAGAAATTTCACCCTGGGATCTCTTCGGAACAGATGCAGTCCATCAACAGTATTCGGATGTGGCATAAAGCAGATAGTGTAACCATATTTTTCAGAAGCTTTCAGAAGCTTTTCACTGTTCAGAAGATCATTATAAAAGCAAAAATATTCACTGTGGACGAATTCTTCTCCAAGCTTCCACACACCTCTGTCATCGGTTCCGGAGGAAAGACTTTTTCGCCAGGTAGGCATAATCGTCACGTATTTCCGTTCCGCATGGACCAGCCTGTCAAATCTTGGCATACCAGTAAGCCATACATTCTTTGCCGGATAATAATAATCATAATTGAATATGGAATCATACTCCTGCTTCGTATTTACCACAAACCCAAACAGATTCCGGTTATATTTATTCAGCCACTGAGACTGATTATCTTTCGTCACTCCATGCTGCAAAAATACCAGTTTCTTATTGTACATCAGATCCCGGTAAAGATACTCGAAACTTCCAAATGGATTCACTACGGTCTTATTTGCCTGAGAAGAAAGAGAAAGATCATTCAGAAGAAACAGGATTTTTGTGATTCCAGGAAAAAGGCTCCACAATTTTTCCAAGTTTCACCAGTTCCCGGCTCTCCGGTGTATTTTTACTGATAACAAAATATGGTTTCACCCCGGAAACCGGATTTTCACAGACATAGCGGAACATAACCTCTCCGTTATCATCTCCCCGGTTGACTCGATCCGAGAACAGCCAGATCTGTTTTTTCTTCCTTGCACGTTTCCATGCACAGAGCCAGCGTACAAAAAAGGCTTTTTTCCGGGAAGTCCCTGTAACAGTAAAGCACGGTCACGTTTCCATCCAAGTATCAGGGTCCTGCCTATTCGATAAGGTTTTACACAGATCTCATATTGCTCCTGGATTTGATCTTCGTTCTGTTCTTCCAGTGAAGAAATGGATCTTTTTTTTCCGGCAGGCAGCAACAGCATTCCCCTTACATGCAGAAAAAGAGGAACCTCTTTGGCAAATGGTGTATATTTTCCGTAAGAAACATTATACATCTTCCTGATATGACCCTGCTCTTTTTCCGCCCAGCAAACAGAATCGTGAATTCCCCCATAAGGAATATCCACCAGATACAGCTTCTCTGTCGCTGTTTCCTTCCTGCACCACCCGAATCGATCCAGTGTATATCTCCAGACTGCTTTATATCTTCGTTCTCCGGTTATCATGCAGAACTCCCGGTTCCTCATCCATGGTTCCACAACCGAAAACTCACAGTGTATTCCCTCATCTGTAAGCTGGAAAATCCTGACATTCAGCTCATCCTGTTCTGAATCCATAACAGCCTCTGTCTGTCTGGGATATCTTTTATTTATATCCGGAAAATATTTATGAAGCAGATAAAGTTTATTTTCTCTTCCTATGTGATGGCTGAATATGATAAGTTCCGGAAATTCCAGATGTTTCAGAAATTCATCAATATTTCTTTCATAGGAAATCAGCTCCACATGTTCCGGATTCCGGAATATCACTTCTGCCAGTTTTGTATAATAATACAGAAGCACATAATCACCATTCTTCACAAACCGGATTTTTCCCTGCTTTCTGTATTCTTCAAGCCTTTTCAAAAAACGCTCGTAAAACATCCCTGTCTGCTTAGTATCCTGTATAAGATTCTCCCATTCATCCCTGATAAAATGCTCCGCAGGAATCTGCACCCGGGCATTTTCCCCGGAAATTACCGAAATTTTCCCGCAGGATACCGCATTTCTGTATACCATTTCCATGATATCCAGATACCAGGTATCCTTTCTGATTTCTTTTGTCCATTTCAGTTTTTCTGTAACAAATGTATATGCCGGATACATCTGATGCAACAGACAGGCATGATCGTCCAGTGTTGCATCTTTTCCAAAAGAGTCACAGTAATTATTATGCTCTTTTACCGGCAAACTGTCTTTTTCCGTCAATTTTTTTATCACAGCTACATCACTGCCTTCTTCCTGAAAGCAGCGCTGCAGTTCCCGGAATGCCTCTTTTGAAAAACCATTTCCGCCTCTTACAAATGTAATATAAGTTCCGGTAATCTGACTGTAAAGTTCACTGACAATATCCTGACACTCTGATCCGTCAATATAGATCAGTTTCGGATCTTTCAGCATTTCCCGAAAACGCTTATCTTTCATTTGAAATGGACCAAATTTCTCATCCATCGCCTGTGCCTGAAGAGTTTTCTCCTTTTCTCCAAGAAGCTGCAGTTCTTTCAGATCACTCTGGCTGAACTGATCTGCATTCCCTTCCACACGTACCGCCAGGATCTGTATGGTATCTGCCAGTGGATTCTGTTTTATATTTCTGTATGTTCTGTATAATCCTGATGTATTTTTAGCAAAAACAACAACTGAAAAATCATCTTCTCTGGTCATATTTCTCCCATCTTATCCATTCCCGGTACAGACAACTCTTTCTACCGCTTATTTATCCAGGCATCTGCGTAGAGAACTGATCTGCTCAAAAATTTATATCTTTTCTTCTTTTTTTCAGCTTACTGGGAATGTGCGCTCTGACAATCGCTTCGTAAATACGTTTGCTGTTATTGTGATCCCGGTACGGAAGAAGAGTATCTCTTCGCTTTGCATATTCCGGTTTCTCCTGGAAGTTGTTTTTCACATAGGATTCTATGGTATCCAGAAGCTCCTCTTCTGTCCATGCCAGATCCCCGAAAACATCTTTTCTGTAATCTACATAACTTCCGTGGGCCTTCTCGTAAGTTTCCAGATCAAAAGGATAAAAAACTACCGGTTTCCCCTGATAATAAACTTCCCAGGAAACAGAAGAATAATCTGTGATCAGCATATGACAGCTCATCAGAAGCTGGTTTAACGGCACAGTTCCAAAGGGGATCAGCCGGATGTGTCTGTCCTCCGTATAAAAGTTTCCGAGACGCTCCCGAAACTTGGCATGAATATAAAAATTCAGCGTGATATTCTCTCTTTCCAGGATCGTCCTCAGCCGTTCATCCTGCAAAAGTGTTTCATATCTCTGATAATATTCACTTTTACGGAATGCTTCTTCACTGATATCTTCCAGCCAGTTTCTCCACGTAGGCATCAGAAGGATCTCTTTATGTGCAGGGTCCGACCGGTCTTCCAGAACATCCCATCTGGAAAAGCCGGTTACAATCACTTCTTCCTTATCATAACCAAAATATTTCTCTATGATCTTCTGCTCCGGTTCTGAAGTTACCACAAACAACGCCATCTGGTTTCCACAGTTTTTGCGATAGGTTTTATGGCACTGTTTAAATGCGGTGACACCATGCTGCAAAAAAATAATATTTTTTCTGGCCTGATACTGAAGCTTATAAACACTGATCGGAGAATCCCAGATATAAAAATGCCGGATCGCATCTGTGGAAATAAGATACTGAGCCGCACTGAGATAGATCATGTATTTAAATGACATGAACTGGATCACATTCGGTTCATATTCCTTTACAGCCTGATAATCCGGACTATTTTTATCTATTACATAAAGGATCTTTTTTCGTTGTTCTTCCGGTACCTGTTCCATACAGTACCGGAAGAAATAAAAAACCGTTGTCCTGTGCCATCGTGCAGTATTTCTCGCCTACAAGCCACAATTTCTTATGGTCCCAGTAGGGCTTCAGGATAAAATAACACAAAAGAGCCAGAAATTCTTTCATAAGGAACAGATAGCTGTCGTATTTTCGGTCATATTTCCGGTATTGAAGATTAAACTGCCGCTTCCCGTTGACAAAGGGATAGACCATATTTCCGCCATTTGTTCTTGTCCATCTTGGAAAAAAGATCAGTTTCAGTTTCAGAAATATACTTAATCCACCCAGGATCGCATCATAAGTTTCCCCACTGCCGCTGTCAACAACAGCCACAACATCCCAGAATGCCCGCTCCATAGGATAGGCATTTACATTGATCTCCGCCCGATAGACAGTTCTGTTTCCTCTGGATCTCGTGTGTAGTATAAACGGATAGCTGACATCCATGATCTCATTTCGCAGTTTCAGTTTCAAAGACCGGATCTGTCCCTTTTCCTCCGGCAGTTCAAAACAGATCTTTATGGTTCCTTTTTTCAGGGAAAATCTTTTGGTTTTTACTTTGATCTCAGCCGAAGCTTCCTTGAAATCCTGCATATTTCCACCTGTATCGCTTATTGCTCTGACCAGTCTCCATTATCATCCCAGATAATGTCTCCGTTTCCGCCATCGCTGCCGCTGTCATCGATCACTTCGTCTCCGTTTTCCGCTGTTATCACCGTCATCTACATAACCGCCATCATCGCTGTTATCGGAATCGCCGCTGTCTCCATTGTCATAATTATCATTGCCGTCATCACCGTCACCATTGTCATAATTTCCGTTATCACTGCTGTCATCACTTCCATCGTCTCCGCCGTCGTAACTTCCATTATCACTGTTATCGTAATCACTGCTGTTATCACTGTTATCTGTGCTGCTGTCAGAAGAAGAATCGGTTGCATCAGAAGAATCCGTTGTACTGTCTGTAGAATCTGTGCTATCTGTATTCTCACTGTTATCCGTTTCCACATTTCCCTGTGTGCTCTTCTCGCTCTTCTCGCTGAGACTCATATAAGTCAGATATGCAGATCCGTTGTCGATCATCAGCTTCGCACTCTCCATATCTCCCAGTTCCACACTGTAGATCTCATATGCGTTTCCGTCTCCATCCACGATCTTCATATCATAAATAGCATCTGTGGCGGATTCCGGTGTGTAATACATCTGTACCTGTTCTGCTGCCTTGATCGTAGACTCTGCCGGAACCAGATTCTTACCCCATTCTGATCCACCGGCTGCACGGAGATAGATCTCTCGCACTTCACCCTTGGTGCTGTTTGAGAGATAAACAAAATTTCGCGGTACTTGTCTTCACACCAATAAGCTTCGGTGCCGGTGTTGAAGTCGGCAGCGGACTGGCTGTTGCCGGTGTTGAAGTCGGTGCGGCTGTCGGAACCGGTGTCGGTGTTACTTCCACGGTGTCTTTTGATGAGCTTCCGCATCCGGCTGCGCTCAGTGCTGCAGTTGCTGCCAGTGCGATCATAATTTTCTTATATTTCATAATAATTACCTCCAGAATTACTGTTTATACATATTTGTTTTATGCAAGTAACGTTTTTCCGATAAAATATCCGAGAACCAGGATTCCAAGAATGATTCTGTACCATCCAAATGCCTTGAAATCATGTTTCTTGATATATCCCATCAGGAATTTGATCGCCAGGATAGATACCACAAAAGATACCAGTACACCTACGATCAGGATGATCAACTCTGTAGAGCTGAAGGCAAAACCGAATTTCACAAGCTTCAGAAAACTTGCGCCAAACATAACCGGAATTGCCAGGAAAAAGGTAAACTCAGCCGCAACAGTACGGGAAGTTCCGGCGAGGATTCCTCCGATAATGGTAGATCCGGAGCGGGAAGTTCCCGGGATTACGGAAAGCACCTGGAAACAGCCAATGATCAGCGCCGTTTTAAAGGTAAGATCCTCCAGGCTGGTACAGGCTGGTCTGCGACGTTTATTGTAATTCTCGATCACAATAAACAGAACACCATATACGATCAGTGTGATCGCAACTACAACATAATTATAAAATTTCTCTTCAATGATATCATTAAATGGAAGTGCGATGATGATCGTCGGCAGACATGCTACCAGGATCTTGAACCACAGGATCCATTTCTCCTTGTCACAGTATTTCTCCACAAATGTAAGGATTGCTCTGGATACTGCCGGCTGTTTACGCAGTGCCATCTGTGTTTTTTCGGGATTTTTCTTATGTAAAAAGGCCACAGCTTACTCCAGTACAATACGACAACTGCCATGATCGCACCAAGCTGGATGACAACCAGGAAGAATTCCATAAATGCATCAGATACATTCAGCTTGATAAATTCATCTACCAGGATCATGTGGCCGGTACTGCTGATGGGAAGCCACTCTGTAATTCCCTCCACGATACCAAGAAGGATAACCTTCAGCAATTCTATAAAGCTCATACAAACTCCTTTCGTAATTTACGTCCAACGCAAGATAAGGACAGAGCCGGCATGTAAACAACGGCCCCGTCCTTATCAGTATATTACATATTTTGCAATTCGTAAACTTTGAAATTTCCATTTCACAAAATTTACGCTTTTTTTACATTTTCATGACCTTTAGCGATTATCAATCTTCGCGATGTCTACCAGAGTCAGATTGTTCAGGTCTGTGTTCTCAAGACTTGTAACCAGCGCCTCTGCAGTGTCAAGGCTTGTAAGTACGTTACGCCTGTCTCGATAGCATTACGACGGATGACGAAACCATCTTTCTGATGCTCAACGCCCTGTGGCGGTGTATCGATGACAACATCGATCTTGTGGCCAAGGATCAGGTCCATCAGGTTCGGAGACGGCTGCTCCAGCTTGTTGGTACGTGTTACCTTGATTCCGTTCTCAGTCAGGACATTTGCAGTACCTCTTGTTGCAAAGATACGGTATCCCTGAGCTTCAAATCTCTTGGCGATCGGAATAATATCCTTTTTATCCTCATCTTTCACAGTGATGATCATCTGTTTGTGTTTCGGAGGCGGATTCCTGCTCCGATGAATGCTTTGTAAAGAGCCTCGTTGAGGTCTTTGCAATACCAAGGCACTCACCTGTGGATTTCATCTCAGGTCCAAGGCTGATATCTGCGCCTCTGATCTTCTCGAAGGAGAATACAGGCATCTTGATTGCGAAATACTCTGCCTCTTTCTGAAGTCCCGGTGTGTAGCCAAGCTCTTTGATCTTGTATCCAAGGATGACTCTTGTTGCAAGAGGAACGATTGGGATTCCTGTTACCTTGCTGATATACGGTACTGTACGGCTGGAACGTGGGTTAACCTCGATAACATATACATCCTCGCCTACAACGATAAACTGGATATTGATCATACCGATCACATGAAGTGCCTGTGCAAGACGACGTGTGTACTCGGCAATGGTATCTTTTGCTTTCTGGCTGATGGTCTGTGCCGGATATACGGAAATACTGTCTCCGGAGTGGATACCTGCACGCTCGATGTGCTCCATGATTCCAGGGATCAGGATGTCCTCACCGTCGCATACCGCATCGACCTCGATTTCTTTACCCATGAGATATTTATCAACAAGGATCGGATGCTCCTGTGCGATCTGGTTGATGATTCCGATGTACTCTTCCACATCCTCATCGCTGACAGCAATACGCATTCCCTGTCCTCCAAGTACGTAGGACGGGCGGACAAGTACCGGATATCCCAGCTCGTTGGCAGCTTTTTTTCGCCTCTTCTGCTGTGAATACGGTGTGTCCCTTCGGTCTCGGGATCTGGCATTTCTCAAGGATGGCATCAAGAGCTCTCTGTCCTCTGCGGCATCTACGTTCTCAGCAGATGTTTCCAAGGATCTTCACGCCCATCTTGATCAGTGCTTCGGTAAGCTTGATGGCTGTCTGTCCACCGAACTGAACAACGGCTCCGTCCGGTTTCTCGATATTTACAACATTCTCAACATCTTCCGGTGTCAGTGGCTCGAAATACAGTTTGTCCGCGATATCAAAGTCTGTACTTACTGTCTCCGGGTTGTTGTTGATGATGATAGTCTCGTATCCTTCTTTTGCAAATGCCCATGTACAGTGTACGGAGCAGAAGTCGAACTCGATACCCTGTCCGATACGGATCGGTCCGGAACCAAGTACCAGGATCTTCTTTTTATCTTTGGTCTCGATTGCTTCGTTCTCTGTCTGATCATCGCCATATACAGAATAATAGTATGGTGTCTCTGCCGCAAACTCTGCCGCACAGGTATCTACCATCTTATATGCTGCACGGATGCCGTACTCTTTACGCAGCTCTTTGATCTCGGCTTCTGTCTTGCCTGTGAGATCTGCGATGATGTAGTCCGGGAACTCCATTCGTTTTGCTTCCAGAAGAAGGTCTTTGTCCAGTTTCTGGGTCTTCAGAGCCTGCTCCATCTCAACAAGGATTGCCAGCTTGTCGATGAACCAGATATCGATCTTGGTGATCTCGTGAAGTTTCTCCTGGGAAATATTTTCGTCTCAGGGCTTCTGCGATCTTCCAGATACGGCGGTCATCCACGATATTCAGCTCGTCCAGAAGTTCCTCATCAGAAAGATGGGAGAAATCGTAGGACATCAGACTGTCTACGTGCTGCTCCAGGGAACGGATGGCTTTCATTAAAGCCCCCTCAAAGTTATGGCAGATACTCATAACCTCACCGGTAGCTTTCATCTGTGTAGTCAGTGTACGTTTTGCTGTGATAAAATTTATCAAATGGCAGACGCGGGATCTTAACGACACAGTAGTCCAGCATCGGCTCGAAGCTTGCGTATGTTTTGCCTGTGATGGCATTCGGGATCTCATCCAGTGTGTAGCCCAGTGCGATCTTGGCCGCAACCTTGGCGATCGGATAACCGGTAGCCTTACTTGCAAGTGCGGAAGAACGGCTTACACGAGGGGTTAACCTCGATGACACAGTACTCAAAACTCTCCGGATGAAGAGCGTACTGTACGTTACATCCACCTGTGATACCAAGTTCTGTGATGATGTTAAGCGCAGATGTACGAAGCATCTGGTACTCTTTATCTCCAAGTGTCTGGGAAGGAGCAACTACGATGGAGTCACCGGTATGGACACCAACCGGGTCAATGTTCTCCATGTTGCAGACTGTGATGCAGTTTCCTGCGCTGTCTCGCATTACCTCGTACTCGATTTCTTTCCATCCGGCGATACATCTCTCTACAAGAACCTCGCCTACACGGGAAAGACGGAGACCATTCTCAAGGATCTCACGAAGCTCCGGCTCGTTGTGTGCGATACCACCGCCGCTTCCACCAAGTGTGTATGCAGGACGGAGAACAACCGGATATCCGATGGTCTGTGTAAACTCCACACCATCTTCTACGGTTGTAACGACCTTGGATGCTGCAACCGGCTCGCCGATCTTTTCCATGGTATCTTTGAACTCCTGACGGTCCTCAGCCTTACGGATGGTAGCTGCTGTGGTACCGATCAGTCGTACATTGTGCTCTTTCAGGAAGCCTTTCTCCTCAAGCTCCATGGCAAGGTTCAGTCCTGCCTGGCCACCCAGTGTAGGAAGTACACTGTCCGGTTTTTCTTTGAGGATCAGCTGCTCTACGACCTCAACAGTCAGAGGCTCGATGTAAACTCTGTCTGCGATGTCTTTATCTGTCATGATGGTAGCAGGATTGGAGTTTAAAAGTACAACCTCCATGCCCTCTTCCTTCAGAGAGCGGCATGCCTGGGTTCCTGCATAGTCAAACTTCTGCTGCCTGGCCGATTACGATCGGACCTGAGCCGATCACAAGTACTTTTTTTTTATGTTCCTTATTCCTTGGCATTTATTTCTCTCCTCCCATCATCTTCATGAATCTCTCAAACAGGTAATGGAATCCTGTGGTCCCGGGCATGCCTCTGGATGGAACTGTACGGTAAAGATGTTCTTTCCATTATATGCCATACCCTCGTTTGTTCCGTCGTTGACGTTTACAAATGCAGGATGTGCGATGTTTTTCTCCTCAAGGCCTTCTGCGTCTACTACGTAGCCATGTTCTGGGAAGAAATATAAACTCTTCCTGTCTCCAGGTCTTTGACCGGATGGTTTCCACCTCTGTGACCGTATTTCATCTTATGGGTATCTCCGCCTGTTGCAAGAGCCATAAGCTGATGTCCAAGACAGATGGCAAAGATCGGCACATCGGAGTCATAGAGTTTCTTGATTTCTTTAATAATAGAAGTGCATTCCTTCGGATCTCCAGGGCCGTTGCTGAGCATGATGCCGTCCGGATTGTCTCCAAGGATCTCTTCTGCCGGTGTCAGAGCCGGGTAAATGGTAACCTGGCATCCTCTCTCATTCAGTGAGCGTGCGATGTTTCTCTTGGCGCCCAGATCAAGAAGCGCAACCTTCGGTCCGTTCCCCTTAAGCACTTCCTTTTCGCGGCAGGAAACCTTCTCTACCACTTTTCCTGTTGTATATGCTTTTAATCTGGGGATGATTGTATCCAGGTCATAGTTCTCGTCAACTGTGATCATTCCGTTCATGGTTCCCTTCTCACGAAGGATCTTAGTCAGTGCTCTGGTATCAATTCCTGCGATTCCCGGAATGTCGTTTTTTGCTCAGAAAATGCTGAATGGTGTCTACGCTTCTGAAGTTGCTGGGAACTCGTGATAATTCGCGTACAATAAATCCGTCAATCCACGGCTTCCTTGATTCCTGGTCATCATAACAGATTCCGTAGTTTCCGATCAGCGGATATGTCATACACACCGCCTGTCCTGCGTAAGAAGGATCTGTCATTACTTCCAGATAACCGGTCATGGAAGTGTTAAAGACAATTTCACTGATGACTTCCCTTGCAGAACCAATGCTAGTTCCTGTAAATACATGGCCATCTTCCAATATCAGAAATGCTTTTCATACAATTCTCCCTTTCTTTGTTTCTCTTATTTTATTCCTAAATCTTCAAGATTGTATCACAGGAATCGTCATTTTTCAACACCATATGCAAAAAAATATGT
>ENA-OQCD01000133-OQCD01000133.1-human-gut-metagenome-genome-assembly--contig:-NODE-133-length-18934-cov-4.273994_pt1 | contig 18934 bp, 25 predicted proteins | sample MGYA00242755_ERZ504571 | MGnify/ENA primary metagenome ERZ504571 (study PRJEB26092, sample SAMD00036274) | human gut metagenome | host: Homo sapiens | study: EMG produced TPA metagenomics assembly of...
CTTCTTAGCTTCCATCAGAGAAGCGCCGGTCAGCTCCTTAACAGCCTTGATGACCTGCATCTTGTTAGCGCCGACATCAGCAGGATGACATCGAACTCGGTCTTCTCTTCCTCAACAGGAGCAGCAGCGCCAGCAGCAGCCGGAGCAGCAGCAGCAACAGCGGAAACGCCGAACTCTTCGCAAATGGTATCAACGAGCTCTTTCAGCTCGAGAACGGTCATAGTCTTGACAGACTCGACAATGGCAGTGATCTTTTCAGAAGCCATGGTAGTTACCTCCATAATTTTTATAATTGTTTGTGTGCGGCGGTTTTGTTGAGGTTTACGCCGCTTTCCTCATGCTGCAAGATAAATCAGGCAGCGGGGGTTTCTTCCTGCTTGTCGACGATCCCCTGGATCGCAACAGCCAGACCGCCGATGATCCCGTTGAGGGAGCCAGCCAGCATAGAGAGCAGGCCTTCGCGGTTGGGCATGGTGGACAGGCTCTTGACGCCAGCGGCATCCAGCACCTGGCCGTCGCAGAAGCCACCCTTAACAGTGAAGCGCTTGGACTTGTCTGCGTCAGCAACCTTGCACAGGATGCGGGCAGCAGCAGCCGGGTCCTCAGCAGACAGAGCAATTGCGGTATCACCCTTGAAGTACTCAGCAAGAGCTTCGTACTGGGTGCCAGCAACAGCACGGCGCAGCATGGTGTTTTTGACAACCATGTACTCAACGCCAGCTTCACGCAGTTCCTTACGCATCTTGGTATCATCAGCAACGCTGATGCCGTTGTAAGAAACGACAACGCCAGCCAGAGAACCAGCGATCTTGGTGTTCAGTTCTGCAACATAAGCCTTCTTGGCTTCCAGAATCTTTGCACTGGGCATTTGTTTTCACCTCATTCCGCTTGTAAGATATACAGGCAAGCGGCCCTATCAAAAGAAAAAGCCACTTTCCCGTTGCCGGGAAAATGGCTTTGAAGCAAATTCAAAAACGCACGTTTCTCGGCAGGTGGGTCAAACCCGTTAGGCCCCAAAGGCGCCTGCTGTCTTAAAAACAGCTTAATTATAATAGCACGGGAATGTGCGTTTGTCAAGCATTTTTTAAGAGAAAATTCTCTTATACACCATACTTGTTGGTGGCAACGCGAACGCCGGGGCCCATGGTGGTGGCGATGGTTGCGCTCTTGAAGTACTGGCCCTTGGCAGCAGCCGGCTTAGCCTTAGCAATGGCTTCCAGGACGGTGTCCAGGTTGGCCATCAGCTTTTCAGCGCCAAAAGAAGCCTTGCCAACGGGAACATGGATGATGTTCTGCTTGTCCAGGCGGTACTCGATCTTACCGGCTTTGGCATCGGTAACAGCCTTGCCAACATCGGGGGTAACGGTGCCAGCCTTCGGGTTCGGCATCAGACCACGAGGTCCGAGGATCTTACCCAAGCGGCCAACGCGGCCCATCATATCCGGGGGTGGTAACCAGAACGTCGAAGTCCAGGTAACCGCCCTGGATCTTGGCGATCAGATCATCATCGCCAACTTCCTGAGCACCGGCAGCCTCAGCAGCCTTAGCAGCGTCGCCCTTGCAGATAGCAACAACGCGAACGTTTTTGCCAGTGCCGTTGGGCAGAACAACAGCGCCGCGGACCTGCTGATCAGCATGGCGGCTATCAACGCCAAGGCGGACATGCAGCTCAACGGTCTCGTCGAACTTGGCCTTAGCGGTCTTGCAGCACAGCTCCAGGGCTTCCTGGGGCTCGTAGGTCTTGGTACGGTCGATCAGCTTAGCGCTGTCGACATAATGTTTACCGTGATTCATTACTTTATTCCTCCATTGTGGTAGTTATCGGATTTATCCTCCCACGCAAAAGAGCTTAATCAGCCCTCGACGGTGACGCCCATGCTGCGGCAGGTGCCCTTGATCATGCTGACGGCAGCTTCCAGAGAAGCAGCGTTCAGGTCAGGCATTTTGGTCTTGGCGATCTCTTCGGCCTGAGCCAGAGTGATGGAGCCAACCTTGTTCTTGTTGGGCACGCCAGAGGCGGTGTCGATGCCAGCGGCCTTCTTGATCAGGACCGGAGCCGGCGGGGTCTTGGTGATGAAGCTGAAGGAACGGTCAGCGTAAACAGTGATGACAACGGGGATGATCATGCCGATCTGGCCCTTGGTACGTTCGTTGAACTCCTTGGTGAACGCCATGATGTTAACGCCCTTCTGGCCCAGAGCAGGACCAACAGGGGGAGCCGGAGTTGCCTTGCCGGCGGGAATTTGCAGCTTAATGTAGCCAGTGATTTTCTGTGCCATGATAAATTGCACCTCCAAAATTTGTGGTGAGTTGCGGCCCGCGGTGCAGGCCTCCCACGAGCATGCGACCCTCGCACGCTCTATAAAAACTGCTCATGCGCAGTTTCTACCGGAATTACTTGCCTGTTGCCAGGCGATTTGCGCTAAGTTCCGCTTACAGAAGTTTGACTTCGTGCAGACCAAGTTCTGCCGGGATTTCGCGGCCAAACATGTTGATCTTGATGCGGACCTTGCGTTCGTCGAGATTGATCTCTTCCACCGTACCGATGGAACCTTCCATTGTGCCGGAAGTGATCTCGACATTGTCGCCCACGGCATAATCGACTTCGGGCGCGGCAACGCCGTTATCAACGCCGAGCTTGGCGACTTCCTCCTCCGAGAGGGGTTCCGGCTTGGAAGCCGGGCCGACAAAACCGGTGCAGCCGCGGGTGTTGCGGACAATGTACCAGGTATTATCGTTCATGACCATTTTGACAAAGACATAGCCGGGGTAGATCTTGCGCTGAACTTCTTTTTTCGCCGATCTTATTGCCGGTTTTATCAAACTGATCCTCCATCACGGTCTCGGTGGGGACCTTGACATCGCAGATAAGATCCTGAATGCGGCGGTTTTCCACCATGGTCATCAGATCCGTTGCGACTTTGTTTTCATAGCCGGAATAGGTATGCACAACATACCAATATGCTTGTTCAGCCATAGTTGCCTCCGCTCAAAAGCCGGTTCACGCGCCGATCAGCAGGTGAATGATACCGCCAAACGCCATGTCCAGCAGCACCAGCACAACAGCCGCGATTACCACAACCACAATAACGGTAATGGTGTTGTTGCGGGTGTCTTCCTTGCTGGGCCACACAACCTTTTTCAGCTCACTTTTGGTATCACGGAAATACTTGGTGATACGGCCAAAAAAGTTCTTGACCTTGGCAGTGAAGGGAACCTTCTTTTTGCCGTCGTTTGCCTTAGCCTTTTTGTCGGCTTTAGCTTCTTCCGGCTTGGCGGCGGTCTGGTTTACCGCTTTGTTATCAGCCATCTTAAAAGCTCCTTCAAACTTACTTTGTTTCGCGGTGAACAGTATGCTTCTTGCAGAAACGGCAATACTTCTTCATCTCAAGACGATCCGGATTGTTCTTCTTGTTCTTTTCCTTGTTGTAGTTACGCTGCTTGCACTCGGTGCAGGCCAGGGTGATCTTGACAGTCATTCGTTCGGCACCTCCAATTAACGGTTTATACGGGTGCAGCACCGAAGTTAAAGCTTGATGCTTTGCGCTGCGCCCAAAGGCCTCCCTCGTTGTGCAAAGGGTTGCCGCCCTTTGCGCCCGCGGGCCCTGTGCCTAAAAATGGGCACAAAAAATAGACCCGCAAAAGAGGTATTACTATAATAGCATACCAACCCCCCGTGCGTCAAGGGGGGCAGGCAGAAAAAAATCACGTTATCTGCCCAAAAGTTTATCGCCTATTCCAGCGGGATATCGATCTCATCCTGCATGGCGAACGAGTAGATGGTCAGCTTTGTTACCGGCACCGGCAAACGCAGGGCAAACGCACGGCGGTACAGCCGCAGCTGCGCAGCATAGCTCTCAATATAATAGGTGGCATTGCGGCTTTTATCGGTTTTATAGTCCAGAATTTCGGCGTGGTCGTCAAACACCAGCACCACATCGGCAATGCCCTGCACCAGCACCGGGGCTTGGCCGCTCTCCCCTGCCCCGCCGCTTCGGGGACGACTTCTCCGGCCGCAGCGCGGTAATGAACGGTTCTTCCCGCAGGACCTGGCGGGCAGCGGCAATGCGCTGCCATACCCCGCTGGCAAAAACGGGCGTACCTGTTCTAGATCCAGCACTTGGCCAGCTCCGGGTCCAGCAGGTGCAGGTCCAGCTGGCGCTGCACTTCGGCTTCCAGCGCTGGCGGCTGCGGGCCAAAGGGGACGCTCTGCAAAAACGCATGGATGGCCGTGCCGCGTTCCGCCCCGGTCATGCCGGACTTTGCAAAAGGCCGGGCGGCGCAGGGTCAGTTCTTGTTTGGCGTGGGTCACGGCGCTGACACTGACTTTAACCGGGATGGTTTCCAGCGCTTTGTTGGGGCTTTGCCATGTAAACGCTTCCAGCAGACGTTCGGTCAGGGCATCGTCCGGCAGGGCCGGGGCTTCCGGCTCCGCTGCCTGCACCGCGGGGGGCGGGTCCAGCAGGCGGATGTTCAGCGGCGCTTCCGTTGGAATATGATGGGGCAGCAGTTCGCTGTATTTCCACAGTTCCTCGCTGGCCGGGTGCAGCATAGCTGCCGTCAGCAGCCAGAGCGCCCAGTTCTGTGCCCCCAGCATGGCTTCGGCATCCGTTGCCTCGGCGCTGGCAAACATGGCCGGATTTTTCAATTCACTTTCCGGTCTTTTCAGCGGTACCGTAATGATCAGCGCATCCTGCGCACGGGTCAGCGCCACATATAAAATGCGCATTTCCTCGCTGAGTGTTTCACGTTTGATCGTCTGCGCCACGGCGGTATAAGGCAGCGTTTTGTAGCGGCTGGCACTGCTGCCCGCGCGCAGCATCAGGCCAATGCCCAGCTTCTTATGATACAGCACCGGATAGATGGCATCGCTCTGGTTGAACTTGTGGGAGGTGTTGGCCACAAACACCACCGGGAATTCCAGCCCTTTGGAGCGGTGGACCGTCATAATGCTCACGCAGCCGGGGCGGCTTTGGCCGATGGAAGGCGCCTGCACCCCGCTGCCCGCCTTGGCGGCATCCATTGCGCGCACCAGGGCCGAAAGACCTCGCGCCCCGGCGTTCGCTGCCCACGCGGCAAATGCCAGCAGGTCATCCCGGCAGCGGGCACCGTCCGGCATGGCGCCGACCGCCGCCAGGTAACCCGTGCGGGCAAACAGCTCTTCGATCAGCTGCCCCACCGTCAGGGTACGGGCCAGCTCGCGGTAAACCTCCATATCCTGCAAAAACGGTGCAAAACGCGGGTCGCTGCCGTGCAGCACCGCCGCATACAGGCTGCCGCCGCGCACAGCCGCGCGCAGCTGCACCAGATCATCCGGGGTGTAAGGGTACAGCGGGCTGAGCAGCACAGAGGAAAGCTCCACATCCTGTGCCGGGTTATCCAGCACACGCAGCAGTGCGGCAAAGGGGCGCACATGAGGGGCGTCCAGCAGGTCAGCCGCCACATCGGCATAAACCGGGATATCCAGCGCGGTCAGGGCAGCTTCATACAGCGCAAAGTCCGAACGGCCGCGCAGCAGAATACAGAAATCGTCATACTGGCAGGGGCGGGTTTTGCCGGGTTCGGCGTCCCGCACAGGGTAACCATCCGCCATCATCTGGCAATGCGTGCAGCAATGGTGCGGGCATCTGCCGCGGTATCGGCTTCGCGGATCACATCCAGCTCGCACAGGCCGGGGGTAGGTTTCGTCTTTTTCTGCCCACCACAAGGCGCTGGCCATCGCCGTAATCAATGCCGCCGAGCCGCCGGGAGAAAAACGTTTTCAAAAAAGTAGTTGATCCCCCGGATTACATCCGGCGCACTGCGGAAGTTGGCATCCAGCGCAATGGTGGCCGGTTCCGGGTAAGGTACCGGGGCATCGGCCGGGTAGGGCTGCCACGCCGTCTGCTTGCCCACAAAAGACGGAGGGGTCCGCCTGGCGGAAACGGTAAATGCTCTGCTTGATATCCCCCACAAAAAACAGGTTAGAAGCATCCGGCGCGGCAAGGGCAAAGTAGATGGCATCCTGCAGCGCGTTGGTATCCTGGTATTCGTCCACCAGCACAGCAGAGTACCGCGCGCTGACGGTGCGGCACAGGCTGGTGCGCTCGTGCTCCGGTGTCAGCAGCAGTTCCAGCGTCATGTGCTCCAGGTCTGCATAGTCCAGCACTTTTTTCTGCCAGTTTAGCTTCCAGCAGTGTGCGGCGGTACTGCTCCACTGCGCGGACCAGCGCAGCCACAAGCGGGGCGGCGCGGCGGCGGTCTGCCTGATAGTCAGCTGCCGGGCAGAGCAAAAAAGTCCGTTCTCAGGGTCGCTATCTGTTTTTTGGCGCGGTCCCGCAGCATATTGGCCGACATTGCCGCTATGTTGGATGCGATCCCACCGGCACCCGCCCGGCTCTGCGCCAGTTATCTGCGTTATCCAGTGCTTCCGGAACGGTGTCCCACGCGCCGTGATCGAGCCGATCCAGCACCAGCAGCATGCGGTCTTCGTCATCCATCAGTACGGCTGTCAGGGCTTTATCCGCCGCCGGGTCCTTCGCTGCAATTTTTTGCGCCGTGCGCAAAAGGCGCAGTACGCCCTTGATCCGCGCAGAGGTTTCCCGCAGAACGGCCTGCCCCCACTGGGTCTTTTCCGGCGGGGCATCGCTCTGCCACATTTCAACAAAGCGCTGCAGCGCCTGCGCCGGGTGTGGCAGCGCCTGGGTAAAGTGATACAGTTCCTGCACCGCCCGGCCTGTGGTATCATCCGTCCGGCCGCGGTCATACAGGTCCGCAAAGGCACAGAAGTTAGGATCGGTATATGCCTGTTCCAGCACGGTGGAAAGGGTTTCCTGCTGCAGGCGCACCAGGGTAGCGTCATCCGCAATGGTAAAATCCGGCGGAACATCCAGAGCCGAAAAGTTCTGCTGCACAAAATGCAGGCAGAACGCATCCACTGTGCCGATGGATGCCCGCTGCAGCCGCATCTGCTGGCGGCGCAGGCGCACATCCTGTGGATGCTGGCGAATCTCTGCTGCCAGGCGCTTGGTAATATCCGCCCGCAGCTTGGCCGCTGCCGCATTGGTAAATGTCATGATCAACAGAGAATCTGCATCCACCGGGTGGTCCGGGTCGGCGATCAGCCCCGCCACACGTTCCACCAGCACCCGCGTTTTGCCGGAGCCGGCCGCAGCCGAAACCAACAGGCTGCCGCCGCGGGCCTGAATGGCCGCGGCCTGCGCCGGGGTAAATTGAATTTTCGCTTCCGCCATTGTTGTCTCCTTATCCGGCGTTTTTGCATTTTAAGGTATATCTGAAAGCAAAGAAAATAACGACAATTTTACAAACACAAGACGAATTCCAATGCTTTTTAACACAGAATTCAGCTGTGTTTGGTCGAAAGAGGCTGAATTCTTGACTTTCCAGCTGCTCCGCCGGTTTACTCTGCGCCAAACGGGTCGTCCGGTTTAAGCGGTGTGCGCTCCCCTTCGCCGTCCGCATGACGGCAGACGGTGCGGTACTCACACCAAAGGCAGGGGCTTTTGCCTGCATTGGGCACCAGCGGGGCCGCGTCGATTTCACCGCTGTACAGGTTCTTGGCCATATCGGTCAGCATTCCATCCAGGTGGTCCCGGATGCGGTTGAACTTTTCCCGGTCAGCCAGCCGCGCTTTGGCCGACTGTGCCGTTGGCTCCCCGGTTTTGGCGCTGAAGCTGAGGGGCACAAAGGCACCGGTGCCCCTGGTATCCATGGCATGGTAAATGCTCGGCTCATCCAGCAGCAGTCCTTCCAGCGGGTAGTTCTGCGCCTGCAAAGGTTCTGCATCATCTGTTTCCGGTCGAATGATATTTTCCGCGCGGGATCCGCCCACAGGTATTCTACCCCGGCTGCCGTGCCCTGCGAGAACAGATGCCCGCCGTTGCGTTCCAGGGTAAACAGGTAGAGCAGCATCTGGCAGTCCAGGCCGTAATACACTTCCCGCAGGTCAAACTTTTTTGGTTCCGGTCTTATAGTCCACCACACGGATGTAGGTTTTGCCGCCCAGTTCCATGGTATCCACACGATCCACCGTACCCACAATACGCACCGTGTGCCCCCTGCCATCGTCCAGCTGAACGGGGTCCACGCGTGGGGCATCCGGGTCATCGCTGTCCGGGCGGTCATCAATGCGCAGCTCAAACGCCACGGGCTGAAAGCCGGACTGCCGCACATCCCGCTGGATGAACCCCAGCAGCCCCACCAGGTTGCGCTGGATCCGCCCCAGCAGGTAGTTCATCCGCACCCCCGCACCGGGCAGGTTGGCGGCGGTGTATTCCTGCACCAGGCTTTCCACCAGCTGTTCCAGCTGCGGCTGGGTCAATTTGGCAAAGGCACTGCCCTCCCGGCGCAGGGCCTGCTCCAACACCCAGTGGGTCAGCGTACCGCTGATATTGGGGGCCAGTTCGGCTTTCTGGCGCGGGCGCGCCCCCAGCACATACTGCATAAAATAGGCAAACGGACAGCTGATGTACCGTTCAAACCGCGTGGGGCTGATGCGCACACTGGGGCCAAGAATACTTTCCAGTGCCTTGACATCCTCCACGCGGGCGGGCTTGCGCTGGGCGGCGCGCTGCACGGCGGCATAGCCGGGTGCGGCCTGCGCGCTGCCCTCCACGGCTGCCAGTGCTGCCTGCACCGATGCCCGCTGCGGGGTGTTCTGCTGCCAGACATCCCCCAGCAGGTCAAGCGCAGCGGCGGGTGTTGCGGCCAGCTCTTCCGGCTGCACCACCGCCGGCGGCACCCGCAGCAATTCCAGCGCCGGGGCCAATGCCGCCGTGCCGGGCAGGCCCGCAGCGCCGCCCGGCCAGCTGAGCCACAGGTATTTCTGCGCCACCGTCAGTGCCTTATAAAAGCAGACCTGCTCACGGATCACACGGTTTCAAAGCAGTCGGGCAGTTCCGCGCCAAAGCGCGATCATGGTATCGCGGTCAGCGTGGCTCAAAAGGCCGGTATCCCCCGGTGTCTGGGGGAACTCCCCTTCCGCCAGCCCCATCACAAACACGGCCTCGGTTTCGGGCAGGCGCATGCGGCCAGCGGTGGTAAAGATCACGCTGTCCATGCTTTGCGGAATATGCCCCATATCCGTGGTGCGCAGCAGCAGGGTGAACAGGTCATCATAATCAGCTGGGGTGATGGGCTCTCCTGCGGGCAGCAGGTGCACCATCTGGTCCAGCAGCTCGGTGATCACATTCCATTCCCGCAGGGCTTCGTCCGCGTTGGGCAGGTCCCCGCATGCACGCAGGCCATCGGTCAGCTTCTGCAGGGCCTCCTCCGCCCCCAGGCTTTGCAAAAAGTAGTAAATTTGCGCCGTCAGGGTGGCGGTATCCGCATTGCGGGCACGGTCCATAAATTTCTGTACCCGCGGCACCAAAAAGCTGCGGGCTTCCTCGGCGCGCTGCAGGTCCTGCTGGCTCTGCTCGCTCATCCGGTCGGTGTAGCCTCCGGGTTGCGGGTAAAGGGTTCCCGCCAGTCCTGCGCATGCAGCGGCCAGGTATAGGCATAGTTTTCCAGTGCGCACTGGCTGTCCCGGTCCAGGTCCACCAAGCCGGTTTTCAGCAGGCGCAGCAGCGCGTGGTGGTCAGACCGCCGCGCAGCAGATCCAGCGCTGCATGGATCGCACGGGCCGGGGCGGTGTTTTCCGGCGTTGTGGGTTCATCACAGAACAACGGGATATTTTGCAGCCGGAATTCATACCGGATCTGCAGCAGGTACTGGTCGACCGTGCGGCAGATCACCGCCATTTTGTTATACGGCACACCCGCACGGGCACGCGCTTTGACGGCTGCCGCCACGGCCTTGGCCTCCGCCTGGCGGCTGTCCGCCTTATAATAGGTAATAGCCGGGGCGGCGGGGTCCACCTCTGCCTCCGGCGTATAGGTCGGATCCGCCAGCAAAAGGCCAAGCTCCGCCAGCACAGGGGCATCTTTGTGGCGCATGTCCTGGGTCAGGCGGATTTCTTTACAGGGCACCCCCGCACTGGCCGCCATGGATTTCAAGGTATTGGCCACCCGCCGCGCACCGCTGAACACGCCATCGTCCGCCTGGTCCGGAGCCTGGTCACAGCACAGGCTTACCGTTACATCGGCAACCGGCAGCATGGCCGCCAGCATGGCGCGCTTGGAGTGGTTGAATGTATCAAATTCATCAATGTACACCGTGCGGCCCGCAAAAAAGGCCTGGTCCAGGCTTTTGGCCGCCAGCTCCACGCGGTCGCCGGGGTCCATGGCCGTTTGGGCCAGCAGGGTTTCATAGGTTCCAAAAATCAGGGCCAGTTCCCCCAGCTTATCTTTGTCCGCACCGGGGGCGTTGGCATAATCCGCCAGGGTCTCCGGGCGGATGCCCGCGCTTTTCAGCTCGCTGATGGTTTCCGCCGCCTTCTGGCAGAACGCAGCGCTGCGGCGCTGGCGGCTGTAATACACCACCTTGTCCATCATTTCATCCATAGCGCGGCGCACCAGCACGGCGCGTCCGGCCTCGCTCAGCGTGGGCACCGCCGCACCGCCATAGCGGCGCAGCAGGGTTTCGGCCAGCGAGGTAAAGGAATAGCTCTCCACATAGGCAGAAAGTTCATCCCCCAGTGCGTGGTAAAGCGCACCTTCGGTCGAAGATGTAAACTGCTCCGGCACAATCAGGATACTGCGCTGCCGGCTGCGCGCACGCTGGCGCAGTTCTTCCCGCAGGCGCACCGATTTTCCGCTGCCCGAAGGGCCAAGGATTAAGGTCAGCATGGTGTTCCTCTTTCTTTTGCAGAGCTTCTTCTTGCACGCCCTGCCGCCATTTTGTCAATCCGTTATTTTCTGCCACACGCTGCGGGCGGTATCCAACAGAGCAAACCGCACCTGATAGCCGCCAAACACCAGCGCGTTTTCTTCCGTATCCGCATACCTGGCTTTGCTGCTGCCCACGCAGAGCGCCGGGTACAGCACACAGAACCAGTTGTGCCCCTGGGCGCTGCCCAGTTCGATCCGCAGCGCCGTGTAAGTACCCGCCGGCAGCCAGAAGCCGGAATAGCGGCGGGCTGCAAACGGGATTTCTTCCAGCCTGCACTGTACCTGTTGGCTGCTGCCCGCATGGCGCAGCGTCCGTTGGGCTGTGCGCTGCAGGTCCGGCATGGCTGTGCGCAGGGTCTGCACCGCCTGCTGCTTGGTTTCGGCATACTGCGTTGCGGCTGTCACCTGTTCCAAAACAGCATCCCGCACCTGCAATTTCAGCAGCTGATCCTCCACTGTATCGCTGTTGGCTAAAATGTGCAGCCGCAGCGTATCCCCGCACACACGGGCACACACAGTTTGATACCGCACAGCCGCTGCAGTAAGTACAATGGTCAGCAGCAGGCCGCAGGCACAGCCCCATTCCAGAATTTTGCGAATCCTTAGCGGGCTAGCCCCGGCAGATGGTAATTTTTGCAGCAGTTTTTTCATCAGCGCTTCCCCCTTTTGCTGCAAAAGCAAAAGCCGGCCCGGCAACAACGCCCGGTGGCCGGCAATGCTTTTGTCTGCACGCTGCGCAGTTCCCTGCGCCGTGCCTTGCCCCTTGACGGCTTGATGTTACAAGCAGTATGGGGCCAAAGGAAAGCTGTTATTCAATTATTTTACGTTATCTACTCTTTATGTGATGTGCCCATGTACTTTTCTACACCACTATACTTTCTTTGTCTATATAGTTTTTATAAACCATAAAAGGCATAAAATCAAAGACACAAAAGCTATTGGCAGATCACATGCTGCAGACCTGCAACCAACAGGCTTATTTTTCCCGCTTGGGTGTGTGGTCCTTTTTGGCAGGGCGCGCAAAACGCGCGCACCGCCGCGCACCGGGCGGGCCAGATAAACCTGGTCATACCCGGCCTGCAATGCCTGTTGGGCCTGTTTCGCCTTTTGCCCATCATCAAACACACCAAACACCGCCGCGCCGGAACCAGTCATCAGGCTGGTTACTGCGCCTTGGGCATTCAGCTGCTTACAGATAGCGGCTGTTTCCACCGCGCCGCTGCAATGTTCCAACGCATTGCCTGCAGCGGTGCACATAGCAGCCAGATTGTTTTCGCGGATGGCCTGTTCCTGGCGCTCACAGTCCGGGTGAACCGGGCTTCCCATGATATCATAGCGCTTGAACGCCTCCGGTGTGGAGATGCCAACGCTGGGCATAACCACCACAAACCAGCAGTCCGGGCAGGGCGGCAGCGGCTTAATCAAATCGCCCACGCCCTTTACCCGGCAGGTTCCGCCCATCAGGGCAAAGGGTACATCCGCGCCAATGCCCGCACCGATGGCACACAGCTCGCTCATTGAAAGCTGCGCGTTGTACAGCTCATTCAGGCCAACCAGCACACCGGCAGCATCCGCACTGCCGCCCGCCATACCAGCCCGCACCGGCACATGCTTCTGGATTGTGATATCCACCCCGGCCAGCAGCCCGGTATAATGGAAAAACGCCACAGCCGCTTTGTACGCTGTATTTTTATCGTTGGGCGGAACAAAGCTGCCCGGCAGGCGCAGGGTCAGGTCTGCACTGCGGCGCAGGGTGATGCGTTCATACAGGTCAATGGTCTGCATAACCATGTCAAGGTCATGGTAGCCGTTTGGCAGCAGTCCAGCCACATCTAGCGAAAGGTTCAGCTTGGCAGGCGCCAACACCACGACCAATTGTTTTTGATATACCATATCCTGTTCAGCTCCTGTTTTTGCCGTTTATTCTGCCAGCCAGCCGTGGTCTTTCAGGAAAGTGCGGATGCGGCGCATGGCAGTTTCCAGGTGTTCCACGCTGTAGGCATAGCTGATGCGCGCATAGCCTTCCCCACTGGCGCCAAAAGCATCACCGGGGATAATGGCAACCTCCTGCTCTTTCAACAGCATTTCGCAAAATTCCTGGCTGGTCAGCCCGCTGCAGCGAATGCAGGGGAACACATAAAACGCCCCGCGCGGCTCAAAGCAGGTCAGGCCCATATCGTTCAGCGCCTTTACCACATAGCGGCGGCGGCGGTTATATTCATCGCGCATCATCTCAATAGAATCATCGCAGGAATGTAGCGCTGCGATAGCTGCATATTGGCTGGTGGTGGGAGCCGACATAATGCAGCTCTGGTGAATTTTGGTCATCACCTTGATCACCGGTTCCGGACCAACCGCATATCCCAGGCGCCAGCCTGTCATGGCATACGCTTTTGAGAAGCCGTTCACTACGATGGTGCGTTCTTTCATGCCCGGCAGTGTGGCAATGCTGATGTGGCGTTCCAATCCATAGGTCAGCTCCGCATAAATCTCATCCGAAAGCACCATAATATTGGTACCGCGCAGCACCTCCGCAATGGCTTCCAGATCTGCCGCATCCATCACGCCGCCGGTGGGGTTGTTGGGATACGGCAGGATCAACAGTTTGGTACGCGGCGTAATGGCGGCGCGCAGCTGGTCCGCCCGCAGGCGGAAATCATCCTCCACTTTGGTGGCAATGTGCACCGGCACGCCGCCCGGTCAACGAAAGTGATCGGTTCATAACAGACAAAACAAGGCTCCGGGATGATGACTTCATCCCCCGGTTTGACCAGTGCACGGATGGTCAGGTCAATGGCCTCGCTGCCGCCCACGGTAACAAGCACCTCGCTGGGCTGGTAGTTCAGCTCCATGCGGCGGGCCAAGTAGCGGCAAATTTCGGCGCGCAGCTCTTTGATACCCGCATTGGCGGTATAGCGCGTACGGCCTTGTTCCAGGCTACGGATGCCCGCATCCCGGATGGTCCACGGCGTCTTGAAATCCGGTTCGCCCACGCCAAGGCTAATGCAGTGCGGCATTTCGGCGGCCAAATCAAAAAACTTGCGAATCCCCGAGGCCGCATGGATTTCGCAGCCGGCGCAAGCAGTTCATCGTAATTCATCACAGTACGGTACACTCTCTTTCGTCGGCTTCTTCGTTCAGGTACAGCTTGCCGCCGCGCTTATACGGGCGTAGCACAAAGCTGGTTGCCGTGGAAAGTACATCGTCCAGCGGAGAAAGGCGCTTTGCCACAAACAGGGCAATTTCCTGGAAGCTGTGGCCCTTGATGATGACCTGCAGATCATAGCTGCCGCTCATCAGCAGAACGCTGTCCACCTCGTCAAAGCTGGCGATCACCGATGCGATCTCGTCAAAGCCGCGGCTCTTGCGCGGGGAAACGTGCAGTTCGATCACTGCTTCCACCACATTGATACCAGCCTGTTCCCAGTCGATCATGGCTTCAAAACCGCGGATATACCCCTTGCAACCGCCTCATCCATCATAGTGGCAACCTGGGCAGGCGTTTTGCCCATCATAGCGGCGATATCTTCCACCGGCAGGCGGGCATTTTTTTCAAGAATATGCAGCAATTCTTCCATCATGCAGAAACTCCCCTATCTTTTCTGTTTTACCGTCTGCCGCAGGGCAAATTTCCTGCCTGCTTCCGGCCCGTGATCTTACACACGCATACAAATAATATATAGATATTAGTATACCACAAATTTTTTTATGTCTGCACAGGGGGTAAAGCTGCTGTTTTTATCGGGCTGCTTCCGCATTTTGCTCCGCCTTACCAGCGGTTCCCCGGCCCAGCAGCGCCATTTCGCACATATCTTTCCAATAGCGCTTGGGAGCGTGGGTCATCTGGCAACGTTCATTGCGGCGCTGTTCAATGGTAACGGCATCAAAAAAGCGTTTCCACAGCTTTTGCCAGTCCAGTTCCTCCTGCCCGGTGTTTTTATCATAATGCTCCATGACCATATACTGCACTTTGCGGTCCCTGCGCAGCATGGCGATGCCGTGGGTCGCATCAAAAATCATAAAGTCTTCATCCGGTAACCGACTGCAAAAGTGCCCGCGCAGCAGCGGCAGAATCCTGTTTTTGGGGTGGATCACCGTGCCAAGCATCATATCACGCTGTTCAAAGCGGATGAACTCAATATACTTGCAGGCTTCATTATTGACCGCCCGTTCTAGGTCAAACGCCGCACAGATATCCGGGTCCCCTGTTGCACGCGCGGCAGCGGGGCCTTTTTCAAAGCAGATACGCGCAAAGCGCAGCAGGATCAGTTCATGTTCCGGGTCATCCGATAAAAATCCTGTTGTTATGCGTTCCTTTACCGTCGGTCCGAGCCGCTCCAATCCTCTTGCAAGCGCTGGGGCGCGGGCAGGGTCTGTTACGATCTCGCACGAATCATAAAAGCTGATCTGCCCGCGGTCAGGTGCGCAGACGGCGGCAGGGATCTCTTTGCGGGAATAGCTTTCAAAAATACAGCACAAAAAGCCCTGGAAGGTTCCATCATAGCGGTACACCGTGTCGGTCACATGCGCCGGGTAAGACATTGCAAAGCCTCCTGTTTTACCTCATAGGCTGCCTGGCGGGCGGGCATCCCCGCCGCGGCCAGTTTCTGCACAGCGGGCGCTGCATCCGGCAGAACCTTCGGGGTAAAGTCATCCAGCGAAAGCTGCTGCGTACCCACGGCAAATGCCTTGGGGTCCAGCAGCGCCGCGGCGATTTCCTGCCGGGTTCCGTGGGCTGCGGCGCGGCCGTTGCAGGTAATAAAGTACTGGGCACGTTTCAGCACAACCCCCATCCGCTTGAGTTCCGCCATTCCAAGGTGCTGCTGGCGGCGGGCGGACAAAATCCGCAATGCACTTTTGGGCCCGATACCCGGAATACGCAGCAGGACCGCCTTTGGCGCAGTGTTGATCTCCACGGGGAAAAATTCCGGGTGGCGCACTGCCCAGGGTACATTTGGGGTCCAGATAAGGGTCAAAGTTCGGCTCTTCCTCTGTCAGCAGTTCCCAAGCCGAAAAATCATAGTACCGCAAAAGCCAGTCCGCCTGGTACAACCGGTGTTCCCGCAAAAGCGGCGGGCGCACATCCAGCGCAGGCAGGCGGGAATCACTGTTAACCGGAAGATACGCCGAAAAGAACACGCGCTTGAGCGAGTATTTTTTATATAAAGATTCCGCCAATCCCATAATGTGGCGGTCGCTTTCCGGCGTCGCTCCAATAATCATCTGGGTGCTCTGCCCTGCCGGTGCAAACGCCGGGGCGTGGCGGTACAGCACCAGCTCCTTTTTGCTCTGCGCACTCTGTACAGCGATCTGGCCCATCGGCTTCAAAATCGCCTGCTTCTTTTTATCGGGAGCCAGCAAGGAAAGGCTGGCTTCGCTGGGCAGTTCAATATTGACCGAAAGCCGATCCGCCAAAAGACCGATACGCCGCACCAATTCCGCGTCCGCGCCGGGGATGGTTTTGGCGTGGATATAGCCGTTGAAATGATATTCTTGCCGCAGAATGCGCAGCGCCTCGATCATGCGTTCCATCGTATAATCCGGCGTACCGATGACCGCACTGGAAAGGAAAAGCCCCTCAATGTAATTACGCTTATAAAAGCCGATTGTCAGTTCTGCAAGCTCCCGCGGGGTAAAGGTCGCACGGGGTACATCGTTGGAGCGGCGGTTGACACAATAACCGCAATCATAACAGCAGGCGTTGGAATACAGCACTTTCAGCAGCGAAATACACCGCCCATCCGGCGTAAAGCTGTGGCAGATGCCCGCCGCCACGCTGCACCCCAACTTGCCGTGTACCCCGGCGCGGTCCACACCGCTGGAAGTACATGCCACATCATACTTGGCGCTATCCGCCAAAATCGCAAGTTTATCTTCCAGCTGCATGGTTCGTTCTCCTCTTACTAGCCAGCACGGTTTTATAACGTGCCCTAAAAAATGGTATAAGAAATACACGCCGCCGCATAAGCATTGTTTTGCAGACGGCGTGTAGGAAAAATTTTATTCAGTTATCTGCTGGCCTCATCCGCATTACCGCGGGAACGTGCTGCGGTTTTTTACCACTTGGCTTTGGTCTCCACAACCTTACCGGCAATGTACAAATGGTCCAATTCTTCCCCGCGGATGATCAAATCCTCATAATCCGGGTTGAAAGGATGCAGCACAACAGCGTTGCCGCGCTGGATGTATTTTTTCAGGGTACCGTTGCCATCACCATACACCATAACGCCAAGGTCACCGTTATCCAGCGTATTCTGGCGGTGAATAAGGGCCAGATCGCCATCCGAAATGCGCGGTTCCATACTGTCGCCTTTAACCACAAGATAGAAATAATTCTGCGGGTCCTTTACGCTGGCGTATTCTGTGCCGTAATCTTCCTCAAAAGCAAGGGCATCGTACCCTGCGCGCACCGTCCCCACAACAGGAATTGGGCACTGGGTATACTGGCTGAACGCACGCTGCCCAACGGCGCCGTGCGCGTCTGCGTTGCTTTGCAGGCCAAGCAGCATGTCTGCGGTAGTATCTAAAATTTCTGCCAGCCGGGCAACCGTCTGTGGGTCCGGGGTAGAGCGCCCAGTCTCCCACTTGCAACAGCCTGTTGGGTAACGCCTAGCAGGCGCGAAACTTCTGCCTGGCTATAATGTTTCGCCTTACGGGCTTCTCTCAGTCGTTCTGAAAACATGGTTTTTCCTACTTTCACTGTGGTTGCCGCGCTGTACATAAAGCAGCAGTCAAGCGATGCACCCATGCACCAGCCCAAGCCGCGGCATTCGCCAAGTTTTATGGTTTCATTATACAACCCAAGGTAGTATTTGTAAAGAGATTCCGTGAAAAAATATTCTAGAAAAAGTTGTTTTGCGCCCCTTGACAACAACCGTTAGTTGTACTATTCTAGATTCATAAAACAACATTAAGTTGTTCTTATGCATTTGTCGTTGTACTTTTATTGCATTTTTCGCAACTGTTTTTTTAATTTGCGGCACGATCCCGGAGGTCATAATTATGAAAATGAATCTATTTACCGAGCTTATCTGCAATGTCCTTTTGTATTCCATCGGTTTTGGCGGGCTGATGGTCGTCTGCGCCGTGGCAGAAGGTCAGCTTTCCCTGCTGCCAGCCCTCGCCATTGGGGCCGTGCTGTGCTTCACCTTTAACGCAGTTGCTGGGGTACGCATTGCCCTGCGCAATACCAATACGCAAAAGCGGAGCGTAACCATTGCCCCGCAGCCACACCCACAAAGCAGCACCCCACCCCTGCGCGTTATGCGCGGTGGGCATGCCGTTTAAATTTTGTCGGCGCTCTTTGGTAGCGCAAAGGCATTGTAACCCCGTCCGGAATGTGTTACTCTTATATTAAGTTAAGTAAGAAAAATCGTTTTGGAGGGTCATTATGCTGCTGGAAGTTTGTGTGGATAGCCTTGCATCGGCGCGCGCTGCCATTGCTGGTGGGGCGGACCGTCTGGAACTGTGCAGTGCACTGCTGGCCGGTGGGCTGACCCCTTATACCGAGCTGCTGCGTCAGATCCGACACGAAAGCGATATTGCCGTGCGCTGCCTGATACGCCCGCGTGCAGGGGACTTTCTGTATATGCCGGAAGAGATTGAGATGATGTGCGCGCAGATCACCGAGCTGCGCAGTGCCGGGGCTAACGGTTTTGTGATTGGCTGCCTGAACCCGGACGGCACGCTGGATTGCACCGCAACCGCACGGCTGGCAAAGACCGCCAATGGTGCTGGGCTCACCCTACACCGCGCCATTGATGTATCTGCCGCCCCATTGCAAACCTACCGCGACGCCGCCGCCCTTGGAATTGATACCGTGCTGACCAGCGGTGCCGCCGCCAGCTGTGTGCAGGGTGTTGACGTTCTGTGCAGCCTGTTGGCAGAGCGTGACCGCACCAATGGTCCGGAAGTACTGATCGGTGCCGGGGTAAACGCTGGGGTGATCCGGCAGCTTTCGGCTGCCCTGCCGGGCGCAAGGGCTTACCACATGAGTGGGAAAGTGGAACTGGAAAGCCGGATGGTGTTCCGCCGCGAGGGCGTTTCCATGGGGCTGCCCGGTTTGGACGAGTGGCATATCCAGCAGACGGATACAGCGTCCGTGCGTGCCGCGCGCCAAGTGTTGGACGATTTGGCGTGATTTTTATTGTATTTTCTTTTTTTCT
>ENA-OQCD01000134-OQCD01000134.1-human-gut-metagenome-genome-assembly--contig:-NODE-134-length-18919-cov-2.117178_pt1 | contig 18919 bp, 25 predicted proteins | sample MGYA00242755_ERZ504571 | MGnify/ENA primary metagenome ERZ504571 (study PRJEB26092, sample SAMD00036274) | human gut metagenome | host: Homo sapiens | study: EMG produced TPA metagenomics assembly of...
CTCCTGTTGCTTCTCTTTATTCAAGCGTTTCATTTCTGCCATTGCAGAATCGAATGTTGCATGTGCGTAATAGTTCAGCGTCATGGCTATATTAGCATGTCCCATAATGTACTGTAATGCCTTTGGATTCATTCCTGCATTTGCATAGTTGGTACAGAATGTATGTCGCAAACTATGTGGAGTGATGTGTGGCAATTTTATCCTCGTTATACTTATTGTATTTCTTAACAAGACCTTTCATCATGCCGTTGTAATCACTTGCCACTTTTTGGATAGTTCTTTCTATTAAGAAAGAGGAAATCACTATATCCATCAATCTCAACACGCTTATCATTCTTTCGATTCGCTAACACTCGCTTAAATGCTTGATAGGCTTCTTCAACCATAGGAACTTGACGTTCGCCACTTTTGGTCTTTGGTGTTTCAATGTAGTACCCAATTTCAGTATCTCTCAATAGCTGATGGTCTATATTGACAAGACGATTCTCAAAATCTAAATCTGGAAGTGTCAAACCACCAAACTCTGAAATACGAAGACCTGTTTTTAAGAGTATCAGAATTTCATCATAATTTTTGCTGTAGGTTTTATCAGCTTTTGCAAAGGCTAACAGTTTTTCTTCCTGTTCTTCTGTTAGTACGGTCTTAGGGACAGTATCATCATCAAGAACTGCTTTCAGTTGAAAGTCAAATGGATTCTTCCGAACACAATCATCTTGTATAGCAATATAGAATGAAGCCTTTTAAAGAACGTTTGTAGTTATTGATGGTTTGATAAGCATAACCATTTTCACTCATTCTAATAGCCCATTCTTTAGCGTCTGATGGCTTAATACTGTCAATACTTCTTACACCTAACTTGTCTTTTCTTCAAAAATATCCATAAGATATTTGCGTCCAGTTTCAGTGTTTTTTTCTAACCTTTTGGTCTTTTGAGCGTTCTGTTTTGCGTAAAGCTGGCAGAGTGTCATTTTCTTTCCTACAACATCAATACCATCATGAATGTCTTTCTGTAACTCTGCGATTTTCTCTCTAAGTGAGATACAATCACGCTTTCCTGCTGGTACTCGGTCTGTAGCCACAAGTTTCCACGAGTAAACAAATTGCGGTTCTCCAAATGAATCTATATATTTGTATAAGTATCTTCCGTCTTTTCGTTGGCTCTCTCCAGTCTTTAAGATTCGACCTTTATTGTCACGTCTTTTTTCTGACATGGCATTTGCTCCTTTCCTTTATGGAAAGAGCCTTGATACGACTTAATACTATTTTATCATATACAAGACCCTTTGGCGACGCTAGATTGCGTCCAATGTATCTATAATTTTTTCAAATTGTTTTTCGTTTAATCTGAACACGATTGCCATTCATAATCAGCCAATTTGCATTTTTATTTTCCTCTGCCAAGCGTCGTAGCTTGTTTTTCGCCAATACGAAAATATTTTGACGCTTCTTCAATGGTTAGGGTATAACGTTCCCAAATAGGAATGTCAGTCTGCTTCATAAAATCCTCCTTTCCAAATCACTTATTTGGATTTCATAAAAGTTGTTTTACCAGCAATCGAACAGCTTTAGCAAAGCTCACGGGAGTTCCACCCCTGCATGGTTCTCATGTAGCCATACTCATTGCCTGCGACGGTTTTTATCACGCTCGGACTATTGACTGTATGGGAGTATCATTATCACGATAAGAATGTCGTTGCAGGCAATCCTGCTAAAGATTGCTTCTCGGATCACTAACATGAATCGCTCGCTATTCTTTATAAGATAGGTCATGGCGGTTAGTTCCGTTGGCTCTTTTCTTATCGAAACGTATTCGATTACTTTTATTCAGTTTTCAAAGAACAATGGCTCGTTAGCCTATCAAAACACATTGAAAGCTCAATATGCTTTGGTGGAATAACAAACCTCCCTGTTCGGGAAGCGTGGAATGGTTTAGCACGCTTCCACGAAAAGGAGAGAGGATATTACTTAATTTCAAATGACAAAATCTTTGTAATCAGTCTGGTTTCCATTCTTCCACGTAAGACTTCATCAACGACCATACTTTGATTGCCATATTCATCTTTCATAAGTCGTAGGGAACGCTTCGTTATGTACCCTCTGTAATGATGTAGAATCTGGTTAATCGCTTCGGTATCGCCATCTGTTGCCTTTACAATGAGAGGAAAGGGAATCATAGGATATTGTGTTTTCATTCTTCAAATTCCTCCATAAACTTTTTAATTAAGGCTAGTCCACTGGTTCTATGCCGATAGACAGTAGAACGGTTCAATTTCAACAGGTCTGCAATTTCTGAATCGCTCATGTCCATAAAGTAAAACAGCAGTAGAATTTCACGTTTCTTGTCTGGCAACTCACGTAATGCTTCACTCAACAAATCATTTTCAACGCCTACTGATAACCCATTGAGTGTAAAAATCTGAAAGTCAGTTGAATAGTTATCTGTTGTCGCAAACTGGCTAACAAGATAATCGCCAACATCCGAAAAGGACACCTCACGCTTTGCAATCCTTGAAAGATAAAGCATATAATTCTTTCGCTCGTCTTCCATAGCACGTTTTACAGATATAGTCAAACTGATTTTTCTATTGTGGTCTGAAAAAGAAGATGGTTTCATGTTTCTCACCCCCCTTTCTGTCTAGGAAAGGAAGTGAGCCTTGCTCGTTTATCTCCTTTCACTCTTAGTCCCAATGTGAAAAGGGGGATTTGTTGCATTACTGATAAATAAACTTTGTAAAAAAGTTCTGAATAGCCAAAAAAAGCATATAAACAGATTTATTTCTCTGTTTACATGCTTCTGTTATTCTATCTATATGATTTATAAAACCACATTGGTGGACGTACTTATCTATTGCAGATAGACGACTTTTTTTTGACAAGAACCCAATGTAAGGAAATTTATTGTATATGATGTACTTCATGGCGACGTTGACCTCCAACAAACCGCCATTTGGAAGTAATATACAATATTTTAACAGCGTAAATAGCACTACCATATAACGGTTTTTTTTATTGGCGTTTTAGTAGTGCTTTTTATTAAATATAAACCTATAAACCAATATAACACGTTTTTTTTTTTTCTATACCTGTTTTTAATTCAGTAGGAACAATAAAATGTATAGAGGTGGTCTACTATGCGTAAAAAAGAAGATAAATATGATTTTAGAGCCTTTGGTTTAGCCATTAAAGAAGCTCGATTGAAACGAGGTTTAACTCGTGAACAAGTGGGAGCATTGATTGAAATTGACCCACGGTACTTAACTAATATTGAAAATAAAGGGCAACACCCCAGCATACAAGTTCTTTATGACCTTGTATCGTTACTTCATGTTTCCGTTGATGAATTTTTCTTACCTGCTAATAACTTGGTAAAAAGCACCCGACGATTACAGATAGAGAAATACATGGATAGCTTTACAGACAAAGAACTATCCTTAATGGAATCTTTAGCCAGCGGTATCAACGAAGCAAGAAACATCGAAGACTAATTAAAAGAATCCATACATAACGGAAAGAGCCGATAAAATGAGATTAATACAATCTCATTTTATCGGCTCTGCGTCTTTGCGTCTGGCTCTGTAATCACAGTTACTTTGAACTGCTTTATTTCAATTAAATTTTCTTGTCTGCATTTCGGACAATAGAGGGGGAATTTTTTAATTCAGTATCTTCCCTTATCTTTAATCGTGTTTTATTTCCACATACAGGACACAATATCCACTTGTAGTTTATAATAACTATCTCCTCCTTTACACTTTAATTCAAATCTTTATTAAAAAATATTTCATCTTATTTAACAAGAAACCATATTTATATAACAACATAAAATACACTAAGTTATTTTATTGAACATATATCGTACTTTATCTATCCGACTATTTGGACGACGGGGCTGGCAAACAGGTTCACCGGTAGTAACATGGTACCCTTTTAACTCTGTTAAAACAAACACTACGTCCATTTTGTAAAGAAAAGTTAAAATCACTACGATATTCTTGAATACACCGAGCAGGGATTTCTCCACTAAGAATGACCTCATTATTTTTTCAATTGAGTGTCTACGATGTTCGCACAATATTTAGGAGCATCGTTGTATGCTCGTGAAAGATATTCCTGTGGCGCATAAATTTTAAAACTAAGATATGGCTCTAACAATTCTGTTCCAGCTTTTTTTAAGACTTGTTCCAATACAATAGGAGCAAGCATCCGAAAATCTGCTGGGGTACTAACAGGGCTATAGTATAAGCCATACTTAAAACAGATTTTACAGTCCGTCACATTCCAACCATACAATCCTTGTTCACAGCCATAGCGTATCCCCTCCATAACTGCATTTTGAAATGATTGATTTAAGTATCCAAGAGAAACCGAGCTCTCATACTGCATTCCACTTCCCAACGGAAGCGGTGATACAGATAAACCAATGGAAGCCCAGAAAGGATTTGGCGGCACTTCGATGTGAATGGTATATTCTGCATTTTTTAACGGTCTCTCCATATAAATGACTGTAGGCTCTTTTAGTTCTATCTCCACATGATACTTTTCTTGCAACAGTGCACTAATCACTTCCATTTGTACTTTCCCTAAGAAAGAAAGTATAATTTCATGTGTCGTAGAATCCACGTAATATCGTAGAAGCGGATCACTATCTGAGATTTCCAAAAGGGCATCAAGCAACATTTCTCTCTGTTCAGGTTTACTCGGTTCAACAGTTGTTTGTAGTAGAGGGTGCGGATTTTCAATCTTTTTTCTCTGTGGCAATAGTTTTGTATCTCCAAGAACACTATTTAACTTCAAAAACTCATTTTGCAAAATAACAATTTCTCCAGAATAAGCTCTATCAATCTTACATAATTCACCATTTATTGAAGTATACATTTCTGTAACTTTTATTTTTTCTTTTTCTGATACTCTAACCGAATCTCGTAAATGTAGTACTCCACTATAAAGGCGTATATATGCAAGACGTTGTCTTTTTTTTGTATATTCAATTTTTGAAAACATTTCCGCAAAGTTCAGACGGACCTCGATGTGTTGATGAATAAAATTTATTAGTAATAACTTCTATAAGGTTATCAATCCCTATATTACTTTTTGCACTTCCATGATAAAGAGGGAACAGAGAACAATTCTGAAATCTTATGCTTTCCTCTTGTTCGAGTTCCAATGCTTCTAATGATTTACCGGACATATATTTCTCTAAAAGGTCATCGTTTCCCTCTATTACCGTATCCCATTGTTCAGATTCGGTAAAGTTCGTCACACACATATTAGGATACAGTTCTACCTTCTGTTTGATTACAATTTCGGCAGAAAGTTTCTCTTTAATATCCTGATAAACCGTTGATAAATCAATTCCATTTTGGTCAATCTTATTGATAAAAAAGATTGTGGATCCCCATTTTCCTAAGTGCATGAAATAATATACGAGTTTGTGCTTGTACGCCATCTTTTGCAGAAATCAGTAGAATTGCCCCATCTAAAACTGATAATGAACGATATACTTCTGCTAAGAAATCCATATGTCCTGGCGTGTCTATGATGTTCACCTTCGTATTTTCCCACTGAAAAGAGGTTATTCCTGTCTGAATTGTAATTCCTCTCTGACGTTCTAAAAGCGTATTATCCGTCCTCGTTGTACCTTTGTCCACGCTTCCTAATTCTGTAATCGCTCCACTGTTATATAATAAGCTTTCTGTTAAGGTAGTTTTTCCTGCATCAACATGAGCTAAAACTCCAATATTAATAATTTTCATGTGATTTTCCTCCAATTCAAAAACCCAAAAGGGCATAAAAATCCCAGTGATAAATACTTTTATCACTGATTTTTATGCATAACCATAGGCATACAAAGCATACAGATATTCTCCGGATACTTTAGAATCACATGATAAAGGTATTCTTAAACTGGGTACAAAAAACTAAGCCCCATATTAAAAAGTGAAACGAGACTGCTACTTTTTTGTTCCCACTATCAAATTGACAGTTTATTTAAGAATACCTTGCCGCATATTTATTAACTCCTTTTAAATAGATACTTAAATAATAGCACGTAAGAGCATATTTGTAAAGGAATCTCCAATTTTTTTTTATCAAAGAGAGTACGTGATTACAAAATAGCTGTAATAATGTACCAATATTTGTTATTCTATAATCTTCCAATTACTCCCGTTCTTTTCAAGTACCAAATCAAATTGAGATACCTGCGTTGCTTTGGTCTGCTGGTCGATATACTCCACTGTCAGCGATACCGTGACTTGATTATCCTTACGATTGTGAATAGGATTTACCAGTTCTTGAAAGATGTACTCTTTTCCGATTGGTTTTAATATCCCGTCATTCACATAGTAGGAAAGTTCACTGGCTGTCGCTGTAGGATAGAGCTTGAAGAACGTCGTTAAAAACTCATTGATTTCATTGGTTGTAATGGAATCAACCGTCCCCTCACTTTCAATGGCTTTTGGTTTATAACTTGATTTCTTAGGTATGTTGGTAATGGTCGGATTCTTAACCAGTACCATATTTCCAGAACCATCTACATAGACACTCACTATATAAGCAGAGTGGACGGTCTTTGTATTTTCTCCCTCTGTAATGAGCTGGTCTACACTGTAGGTTACATTTAAACTCATTGTCGCCAGTTGGCTCTACCGTCCATATCTGAAATCCTCTTACAGAAGACGATACAGGAATATCTTTGCGTACTGTATCAACATTGAGAGCTTGAAGTTCATCTGTCAGATAGCCTTTTTAGACTTTCCATTCGATTATCAATGGACTTATCGGATTGCTCCCATGAATAGTAGACTTTCGCAAAGTTCTCTACAAAAATTTTCTACATGATGAGTATCAACGTATTCCTTTTCTATGATAGTTGTTTCGTGAATAGTATGAGTATCTATAGCTGTAAAGTGCTTGAATATCGCAAAGCTGAAACTAAGCCCTAAAAGTACCCACAAGGCAATCACAACCTTTTTATGAGGATTGACCTTATAGACACGAGGTTTCTTTTCCTTTGGTATCTGTTTTTCTTTATTCTGATTTTTTCTAAATTTCATCATTAAATCTTCCTTTCTCATTGTTTGATTCGTCCTGCTCCCACTAAAATGCTGTTGCCAGTAGGGGCTTGTTAAGTCGCATAACCGATTGGGTCGCCTGCATGAAACATACGGTTATTGCCAAGGTATATCCCAACATGAGTAATATAAGAGCCAGCGTTATAGGTAGAATGAAAGAAAACCAAATCGCCAGCTTGTGCTTCCGATAGTGGGATATGCTGGGTCACATCATATTGCTGTTGTGCGGTTCGTGGTAAGTTAATTCCAGCTTTTCCATACGTCCATTGTGTCAGTCCGCTACAATCAAAAGAAGTAGTCGGGGAAGCTCCACCGTAAACGTATCGCCAGCCCTCATATTTCAGTGCTTCGTCCATGATGGCTTGTACCGTATCATCATCAAACTCTGTTGTGACAAGATACTGCGTTACCAGTTGCACATAAAACATATTGCCATAGTTGTATCGCCAGCCCCCATTGATAGGTATGGCTATGGGATTGGGGTAAGACACTTTTTCGCCACCTGAATACTCTTTTGAGAAACTTTGAGCCAGTTCAAAGGTATATTTATTTCCACGATTAGCCACATACCCTAAGAAACCACCACCATAATTGTAGGACTGGATAACCGATTCTAAATCTACACTGAGCCTTTCGCTACTGGCTAATAATTCACTGAAATACTTCACACCTTGCTTAATGGATTCTTCTGTACTCAATGAATTAGGTGGAAGACCGAGGGATTCCGAGGACTGCATAACATCTTCCGCAGTACCGCCCGATTCCACCTGTATAATCGCAAGAAGTATGTTGACATATTCTTCAACGCCATATTCTTTGGCATATTTTTCTACCATAGGCTTATGAGCCAGCACTTCTGCGGAAACATTCACACCTCCATAATGAATATTGGAAATTCCGCTGTCCTGTTCATCTGAAAATAAAATGGCAACAAACAGAAGCAGTGAGAAGACCATCAAGAATAATCCAGAACCACCAATCACTAAAGTTTTCAACTTCATGGTTTCTTACCGACTTTCTTAATGGTGGCGGTTTTGATTGGTGGTCTACTTTCTTGTATTTTGTAGTGGTACTCTTTGAACAGTAGACGGACGTTCTTTTGTGATTGGACGTTGTGAAGTTCTATCTGCTGTAGTGGTTGAAGTTGCTGGCTTTTGAACGGTTTTTTCTTGAACGGTATTGCCTTGGCGTTCCACTTTTGGACTTGAAAATCGGACTTAACTGCTGGACGCTCTTGTTTGGCTTGTTGAGATTCCTTATATGAAGTCTGAATATTAGACTGTTTTGAGGTCTGTTCATCATGATATTGTTCTTGTCTTGTAGTCGGTCTTTCATGAACAGAAGAAGCAGGCTGTTTTTTCTGTTTGACCTGTTCCATTTCAGAGCGACGCTTCGCAATGGTTTTTCGCCTTTGTTCCTGCTGTTCCTTGCGTCCACTGGCTCTGTCCGCTTTGGTTTGAGAAATACTACTGGTTAAATCACGGACATTCTCTTTTACTTTGGATTTTCCTTGATATACTGCATATCTTGCATTGGTCGGCAAATCTTTAACCTGTTCTTTCAAACCACTAGCAGTGTCTACCATTCTGTCTTTGGTATCAGCTACTGTACCGATGGTTTGACCGATACGTTTTCCAAGTGTTGATTTTTCCTTTCCGTCTGGTCGGGAGTGATCTGCTTGTGTCCTTGCAGAACTCCCCGAACCCGACTGTCCTTTTTTACCTGTAACAATGGCAGACCCAGCCCCTAGAGTAGTCATGGAACGTCCAAGTTTCCGCTGTAGACGGTGCATGTGAGCGTGCATAAGCATACGAGTTTTCTCATCACACGACTTCCCACACTTTGAGAATCGTTACTCTGTAGAGAAAACATACTCATTAAATCGCCCAGCTTGAAGTAGATTCCTGCAAAGGTCACAATCTGTAGAAAAGCAATCAAAAAGAACGGATAACCAGCCGATAAGGTATAGAGCATGGTTGAAATACTAAATGCTGTCGTAATAATCAATGTGATTCCAGCTCGTGTCAAAATGGTATTAAAGAGCTTTGTTATGGCTCGTTTTGACATACCATCAAATGATGGAATCATGCTTAAAATAAAGCTCACAGGCAGAAACATAGCATAGATGATAAAAAAGTACCTGCGAGAAAATCATGATTCCTGTTAATAGGAATACAAATATGGAAATCCCAATATTGAAGACAAATAGGAAGAAGACTGTACCTAAACGGTTAATGGTCTTTGTAATGGTTAGATTGGTATTGCTTCTGTCTTCAATTTCTTCCGCAACAATTTTTTCTCTGTCTTCGCCATTGTTGGAATCTGGGCTGGTGGAGAGCAGGCTTTCCACACGGTCAATACCGATACTTTCAATGTCTGAACTGTTGTATTGAAGCAGTAGCCACGGTTGCTGAACCTGTATGGAAAACAGGCTATCTCTGATTAAGTCCACGCTGTCCTTGCCTTGACTATCGGAATGGGGCATGACAATCTTCGTGCCAAGTGATAAACTGGCATTACTGATGTCTGATGAAAAGTCATTGATTTTTTTAATGTAGTCGGGAGCGTAGGCAATAAAGGAAGCCGATAGGATAAACACCAGCACAAAATTCATAATGGCATGAATTGCCTTTGTGGTTTCTCTCTTTATCAGTCCCGTATAGGCAACATAAACCCCAAAGAACCAAAATCAAGAGTAAGAGGAATCCAACATAGAAACCCTCTGTTGAAAATCCGTTTGCACTCACACCAGCTAAGGTCTGCATATTCTTACCAATGGAATCTGCTGTAGCGGAAATGAAGTCTAAGGAATAGGCTTCCTGTACTAAGTAACCTGTCGCATTGGAAACATACAAACTGATTGTCCAAATAAAATTGGTAATGGCATATAGTCCATACATGACCTGTTTTCCAATCCCGTCCGACCAGTTCCACGGAAGCCAGCCCCAGCTATTATCCACATAAAAATCCAGTTGATAGTTTTCAAGTGGGTATCGGCTGTATTCATTTGCCACATTGACCGTATCATCTACCAAGCCCGCAGCTTGAACCACCGTTCCCAGCATGGCTAAAAGAAAAATGGCAATCACAAGTGTGAAAGCCACTGTCATTGCCACTTTACCTAGACGTTTCAGCGTCCAGTTTGATTTTATTCTGTTTACTATTGATGGTTTCACATTTACACCTCTTTTCGCACAGGTGGTCTGGTATCAAAGGCATGGAGCAGTTCTTCAAATACAGGGTGGAACTGTATCACACCGACACGACCATATAAATCACTGATAAGGCATTGCCCGTTTTCCAAATCACGCAATCGCTTCTGATTGTTTTTCGTCCTCTGGGTCTACACCAAAAAAGGCTAAGGTCTTTTTAATCTCGTTAAGGTCAGTGGAACGAAATGCAAATTTTAAGCCGAGGTTATTTTTCAGTTTTTCATCTAAGAGGTCGTCTGTATTTTGGGTCACGAAATATACCCCAGCGTTCATAGCACGACCAGCCCGAACCAGCTTCATAGATAGTGTTTTTCCTTGTGCTACCTGTAAAAAGCTCCATGCTTCGTCTAAATCTACAATCTTGAAAATGCTTCGGTCTGTATGGATAAAGTCTAAAGCAAAGGTACTAATGACAATCAGCATAGCAACGGATAAAAGCTCCATAGTGGTATATTCCTCAAAGGAAGTTTCCTTGTCGGGAAGTACCAAGTCCGCAACCTGTATAATGTTCAGTTGTTTTTCTAAGCTGATAGACTGCTCCACATAACCATTACTGAATAATAAATGTGCAAAGTCATAGTCTGTAAAACTTTCGATATGGTCGGCTATACTGGTACTTAGTGGCGTATTCTCAACCCGTAATTCCTCAATCACTTTCATCAACCCTCGTACTTCACTATTGGTTACTGCACGAATGGCTTTTCTAAGGATTGGGAAGCGTTCCCCATCACGAGAGGAAATCCCCGTAAGGAATGTCAGAATATCAATAGCCAGTGATTCAGAATCTTTGGGATTTTTCATAATCACATAAGGGTCAAGTAAGCCTTTGTTTTTCTCATCAGAAGTCAGAGTGACGATATTGATTTCATGGGAAATCTCTGGCAAGGTTTCTTTCCATCTGCCACGTTCTGCTTTTGGGTCTACAATCACTGCTTGTGCCCCATAAAGCACCGCATAATAGACGATAAGGTTATTCGCAAAGGATTTACCACCACCCAGCGAACCAACAAAAGCCGACGCTAACGCATTGGTTACTGAACCCTTAACCCCTTGACTGGCAAGAGCAGGTTTCAGATAGACATTGCGTCCAGTATCTAAGCTGTAGCCAACATAAATCCCCTCATTTTCCCCCAGCATTTGAGTAGCACCAAAACCTAAACCAGCGAGGAAATCAGAGGTCACGTATTGAATATAATCATTCATATAACGCTTGCTGGCAGGTAAAAATTCTTCATGTAAGCCGAGCATATCCCCAAATGGTCGTACCAGTTTTTACGCTTAAATCGTCATAAAAATCTTTCACTTCATTACAACGACGTTTGAGTTCGTCAAGATCATTTGCTGATACCCTTACCACATAAGACAGCTTGTACATAGATTCCTTGCTTTGGTCTAAATTGGTTTCCAGCTCATTCACACTTTCCAGAGCTTCCGCCACATTGGAGCTGGTTTCATTATCACTTTGCCAAGCGTGGTTATCCAAGTCTTTCAGTTCTTTCTTTTTATTGTCGGACAGTCAGATAGGGCTTTACGATTCGCTACAATTTCCACATTCATTGACGTATCAATCGGGAATGTAAATTGCTGTTGCTGGTAGTAGAAGATTTCAGAGGACGGGAAGTCCAGTTCTCCGACAATGCTGTTAATGGTAAAGTAAGCTACATAGACGGTTTCATCTTCCTGCTGGATTTTCAAATATCGCTGTTTTTCTTCCACCAAACAGCGAGTAGGCTTAATCAAGTCATAGTATTTAATCAGCGTTTCATTATCCAGCTTTTTCTTTGATAGATGGTACTCATACTCTTCATAGGCAGTGCCTGTCTGTCCGTAAAGGTGTTCAATCAGATAGCCGAAGTCGTCCTTATCTAACCTGCGGATTTTGAAAACGACGAGAGATTTTATTTTCTAAGAGCTTTTCCATCTTCTGAAAAACGCAGGATTTCATCATTACTCATACTAACAAAATCGCCCATCAGCTTATGGTTCACATCATAGACAAAATCAGACAAAGCATTTTTTTGCTTCAACGGTAAGACTTTTCATAGAAAACTCCTGATCGTTGAGAAGCAACTTAAAGCCGATAAAGAAACGGTAGTTCACTTGATTTTCGCCAATCATGGATATTAAAGCGTCTGTCTGTTGGTCGATTTTGTCATAGGCAACCGCTTTGAGCTTGCCAGTGACTTCATTTTTGGAACGCTCTTGTGCAGAACGTATGCTGGATTCTGTACTGATTTGTAAAGCATGAATTTTGCCATCACGATTTTGTGCGATAAGCTGTCTGAAAGAATCATGCACTTGTATTTTCTGTTCTGGACTTAGAAATGAGTAATTGTAAGGAACAAGCTCATAGTAAGCATAACATTCCCCGTCTTTATTCCAGACGAGATTGTTTTCAATGTATTTAATTGGATATGCCATAAAATTCACTCCTAACTGCTGTAATGGCTTCTTGTGGCTGGTTTCTGCCAAGCGTTACTTTTTCCTGCATAGGTCAGCTTTGGTCGCAGTGCATAAGCAATGACAGACTTCAAAAATCCATAAGGCTTTTTTACCATCAAAAGTTTTTGTAGACATAAAACCATGTGAAAGCCACAGGAATCCCAAGTATTTGAGAAATGCTCCCTCTATCATGGAAAGAGGGGGCAAGTTGCCAAGTATCATCACTGCAAAGAGTGACACGACAAACCATGTCATTTGCGTAAAGGTTATGGGAAACGGAAGCTAAAATCATTGATAGAATACAGTACCTTTTCCACAGACCAGATACTGGTATAGCTTCGTATTTTCTTCATGTAATCAATCCTTTCATAAAAAATAGGGGTAGCTGATTGAGCCACCCCGTAAAATAGAAAATCTGCCAGTAGTAATGTACCGACAGATTTAATAGACGATTTCAAAAATCCCATGATTGGTTGAGATAAACGTTCCTGAAAGGTCTAAATCCCGACCATAGGCTTGATAATCAATATAGTTTTGAAGACTAGCTGGTACTTCGCCTAAAGCACCCGTTTCTTCAATGTAGTAGCGTGCCACGTCATACATATCATCACAATCGGAATGAATGATAATATCCTCTTGATGTTCGCTTAGTTCTTCAATGCTTGAAAAATGAGTGAGCAGAGCAGATAGCTCCGATTGTAATTCTTCGGGTAATTCCGATACCATTTCCCATAGTCGATTGAGTTCGCCAATGGAAGTGTATTCGTCAACCGTAAAGGGTAACTCGTAGTCATGAATGGCGTATTCCTCATATTCATCATTCAAGCCGATTTTCTCTTTGACTTCCTCAAAGTCAATGGGAAAGGTAAACCACGCACCGACCAATTCGCCCTCATTGTATTTGCCTAAATTCGCAATATAGACTTGCATATCGTCCATATATTCACGTCCTTTCTTTGTAGAGATTCAAAAATCCCTACCGCACTTCGTTTGGTGTACCATTCCTTTGCGGAACATAAGAAAACCACTTATATTCCACAAAAAGAACGGTTTTTATTTAAGCACCAATAATGCGATTGAATAGCTCTAGTAAAAATGTCTTTTTACTCCAGCAGCGTTGAAGACTAAGCCAACCGCAATAATCGCAATAATTAAAAAGCCAATCAGTTTGCTAAACTCACGCTTGAAGCCAAGATACAAGCCAATCACAACGATTGCTAAAAGCACCAGTGATTGAGCGTTTGATAGAAACCAGTTATAAAGGTTTTGTCCAAAATTCATAAAAATGTTCTCCTCTCTATATTCAATGAATTTGTATTGAGTTATTTTTTGTTGTTATCACGTCCTGTTCTTTTACTGACTGTTGCTTCAAAATCTGCTTGTGTCGGTCTGTCAGTTTCGCATGGTCGAGAATGTCTTTTACAACCTGCGTCTGGTTGATTTCATCAAGTTTAATCGCAACCTTTAAGGTCGGGGCAACTTGATGAGATAGCCAGTTCAGCGTCCTTTGGAAGGAGTAAGGCTCTGGTTTTGTGGTTAGTTTTAATCGTTCACGATTGTTCCCAATAAACCAGCCCATTCTTCATTCAGTTTCCAATCAGAACGAGGTTTGGAATCGTCTTTATCTACAAAACGGATATACCGATTGATAATTTTAAAGGCGGTATGCTCTGGATTGTCATAGACGAGTAAATCACGGACTGCATAATAGGCACGCTCATTTTTCAATCGAATCTCAAAACGGTTTTTTACTTCTGCGTCTTCAATGGGAATATCATTTTTCTTGTACTGCTCGTAGTCCTTTTCATAGATACAGAAATAAACTTCACTTTGTAATGAACCGATATAGAGGGTGTTTCCCATACATTCCTTTTCCTCTTTGCGTACCAGTTCGCCACTGCGATAGCTTTTAAAACTGCGGAAGACGGAGATACATTCTTCCTGTTGGCACTTTTCAGTGAGTACAGGGATATTTAAAATCCCTGTCTTATCGTTAATGGCAAGGTCAAGGCGTTTCATCACACCGCCAGCCACCAAAACGTCCATAAAGAACTCATACCAGCTTCTTTTGTTGTGCCAGAAGATAGCTTTCAAATTGTCTGCACCCCCGACCTTTTCAATTCCACCAGAACTCCTTTGTCCAGTTCATGGGAGCAAAGGACGAATATGTCGCCTAAAGCATAATGCTCTGAATAAGAATAGAAACCATAGTCCTCATGAAGAAAATAGGACAGTTTCAGTTGTAAGATGTTTTCGACCACCTGCTGTACGTCTGTTGTCGGAAAGCGAATTCTTACATAATCAAACAGCATTTCAAGGGGAGCGTCGGGATTGAAGCGTTCCAGAGCTTCCCAAAGGGACTGCTGTAAATCCTCTGATGGCTTGACTTTTCCTGTTTCAATATCGCTTAGATACTGCCTTGTAATACCAGTCGCAACAGCTAAACGGTTTTGAGATAGTCCATAAGCCAAGCGTTTTTTCTTTTAAATGCTGTAACCAAGTTTGTTCATTCAGTAAAAATCCCTCCAATCAAAAAGGCGTATGTCAACTTTTAAAGCCCATTTGACATACGCTGAAATTTTGTAAATCCCTTGTAACCAAAGGATTTTCTAATGTTTTTTTGACTGTTTCCTGTCGATTTTTGTACCCCCCTGTTTAGATACGGGGGGGTTAAGTGCTGGCGTGGGCTATTGCCACACCAGCCAGCAAGATCAGTCCACACCTGCGACTTCCGCTTCGCACGTCGCCTGCGTGGACTGTCTGCTGTTGGATAACTTTTTTAATTTCCTCCAAGAAATCATATCCTTTTGGTACAAGGGGAGTATAAAAACTCTGATATGACACTTGTTCCTACATCAACATAGCCACGACCTTTTGATTCGCTTTAAGAAGAAATCCTTTTGTACGTCACTGCCAAACATCATGCCATAGCCCATTTCAGACATACGACCTAAAGCCACTCTGAAATTAAACTGATCACGGATTCCGTCGCCTAAATATTTTGCGTCTGGACGTTGACAAGCCAGTATTAGAAAGAAGCCAGCTTGACGACCTAACATGACAATCTGTTTCAGCTTATTCATAACTGCGGTGTTTTCTTTTGTTCCCAGCATTTCCATGAAAGCGACGTATTCATCAAAGATTAAGAAGTGTGCCGGGAGACCTAAGTAAGCATAATTTTTGCCAGTCTTATAGTTCTTCATCTGCTTCATTTCCTCACTACGTTTCATCATTTCTTCATAGAATGTTTCAATGCAAGAAAGCAAGTCTTCTTTTCTATAGTAGACATTTGCCATCACAGAACCTAAGTCCGCAAGATCAGCATTTTTCGGGTCAAGAATATACAGTTTTGAATCTGTATGAAGCAAGGCTTCAATCAGTGTCAGTATAAAGTAAGTTTTACCGCCACCTGTACCACCAGCAATCAACATATGAGGGAGCTTATCATATTCCCACCATACGTTTTTCATTAAGCGAAGTTTACCATCTTTAGCTTCTACTTCATCAATAGAAATACGACTGGCTATGGTGTCATAGAGCAAAGTATATTCCACATAGGAATCCTTTAACTCTTTATCCGTCAGCTCACAGTACAAGCCACTCTCTAATTTCTTTTCCAAGTGTAAGAGTTGGTCTTGATATTTTCCCAGCGTGATTTCCACCCGTATCTGTATCAAGCCATTTTTAAGTCGATAATACATTTTAGGGAAGTAGGTTATCTTTTCCTTTGTACGACCAGCACTATCTTTAAAGAAACCCTCTGTTTTGACCTGTTCAGATTCATACCACTTGTTTTCAAGTATCATCTTTGCCAGTTTTTGACGGTGGTAAAAGTTGTTTTAACCGTATCATAGCGAACCCGTTTTGAATACAAACGCTACCAGCAAGCAGATAAGAATTGCGACACTGAACTGATAATTAAATAGGGAATGTCAATCTTATCTGCTTGTGATAGGTTAAAATCCTGCCAGTTGATCTGCTGGATTGTCTTCACATGAAACAGTCCGACAACCAGCAGGAAAACAGGCAGGAGTGACGCTATCGTAAAATGAAAGACTAAATCTTTACCAGATGGGCGAATCCTTTTACCACGCTGTTTCATGCGAAAAAGTCTCCTTTCTACCTAGCGACTATTTGTCTTGTGTCGGTTCTTTCTTTGCTTGTGGTTGAGCTTTGAATGAACTAGAATCCTTTGTCAGCACAATATCGTCTGCCTTGATATACCAGTCAACATCTGCTCCTTGATAGGTGGCAGTAGCAACGGTGTCCGCAATGGGATTGATAAGTTCCACCCGTGCGTTATAATCAAACTCTTTCAAAGGCACGCTGGCAGGAATACTTACTTGAATCATGCGTCCTTGTCCTTTGGATTTTAAGTCATAGGTACGTTCCTTGATTTCATCTGAAACCGACCCGTCTTCATTTTGGATTCTCACTTCACGACGTAGAGCAGAGAATTTCAATTCTCCAAAAGTCGTGTCTTTATCTAATACAATGCCATTTGCTAATCTCATCATTTTTCCTCTCTTTCTTTATTCTTTTATCATGTCGTCAGCATGTAAAAGGTAATTTGTAAAACCACGAGTGCCGATTTTGTAGCCCTCTGCGGTAATACGTGGATTGACTAACTTCACACGTTCCTCAAAGCCGAAATGTTTTTCGCCAGCTTCAGCAGGAAGCACCACCACAATATCATCTGCTCTTTGAACATCAGAATAGAGATTATAGCTTCTTGATAAGACAGTTAGCCGTCCGTTGATTCTTCGCTGAACGACTTTATCCTCGCCAGCAAATTCTAAATTGCCGAATGTTTTTTCCATGTTGGGAATCACAAATTTAAGTTCCATATTTTTACCTATCCTTTCTTTTTTATTGGCTGAATGAATGTTTGATGGTCTTAAAGAGTGGGGAACGACCTTTTGATTCTTGATTTTTTGTTTTCATAAGTTCACTTCCTTTCAAAATCGGGTAAAAAAATAGACACCTCATTTTTTGAAGTGTCTACCTATTAAATATTCAAATTTTATTGGAAGTATCTTTATATCTTCACTTTTCAAGGATAAATCGTCGTATCAAAGCTCATTCATAAGTAGTAAATTAGTAGTAAATTGAGTGGTTTTGACCTTGATAAAGTGTGATAAGTCAGTTTTTATGCGGATAACTAGATTTTTATGCTATTTTTATTATAAAAATTCAAAATTCTAATTTTGCAAGCACCTTAAAACAGCTACTCAATACCGCCTAAAAAGATTGAAAAAAGCTGGAGGAATTTCTCCTCCAGCTTTCATCTAAAACTATATCTTTTACAAAATTGCCAAGCAAACAAAAGTTAAGAATGAACAAGAAGTCCAAAATCCACATAACAAAGTGAACATCTTTAGCTTGACCTTTCACAATTTTAACTAATGTGTAAGTGATAAATCCAGCTGCGATACCGTAAGTAATGCTATAGCTGAATCCCCATAAAAAATTGATGTGAAGAAAGCTGGAATAGCTTCACTCAAATCATCCCATTTAACATTTTTAAGATTTGAAAGCATCATCACACCAACGATGATAAGGATAGGTGCGGTTGCTTGTGTAGGAACGATTGAAACAAGTGGACTAAAGAAGCTTGAAATAGCAAAGAGAACAGCTACAACAAGGGCAGTCAAACCAGTACGACCACCAGCACCGATACCTGCTGCTGATTCAACGTAAGTTGTTACATTTGAAGTACCTGCAATCGCACCCAATGTTGTACCAACTAGATCAGAATAAAGGGCACGATCAAGCGCTTGAGACTCTTTATTTTCACCAGTTGTAGCAACAATACCAACCTTCTCACCAGTACCAACAAGTGTCCCAATTGTATCAAAGATATCTGTTAAAGCAAAAGCAAGGATTGCCATTAAAAACGCCTGGAATACGTGAGGCATCTGAGAACAACGACCCCAAACCTTGACTTCCAAGAGCAACACCAAACACTTCTTTCAAATCATTGATAGAAGCAGATAAGTTTGTCGCTGACCAGTTGATTGAACCAAGATCAACCACGCCCATAAAAAATACCAAGAATAGTTGTTACAGCAATTGAAAGAATAACGCCACCACGAATACCTTTAACAATAAAGAAAATAGTAATAGCAAGACCAATCAATGCAAGGATAACAGCAGGTGTGTTAAAAGCAACCAAACCTGGAGTGGCTGAAG
>ENA-OQCD01000135-OQCD01000135.1-human-gut-metagenome-genome-assembly--contig:-NODE-135-length-18903-cov-5.261877_pt1 | contig 18903 bp, 17 predicted proteins | sample MGYA00242755_ERZ504571 | MGnify/ENA primary metagenome ERZ504571 (study PRJEB26092, sample SAMD00036274) | human gut metagenome | host: Homo sapiens | study: EMG produced TPA metagenomics assembly of...
GTTCGCTGTTTCCGCCACTGGCGGCGCTCACCTTTGCAGCATCCAGTATTATCTGCGCTTTTGGCTTAGCAGCTGCCGCACCTCGCTCGCCGTATCGGCACTTAGAATTATGCGGTATTGCCTTAGCCTCCGCATCTTCCCCCTTTTGAATCGTTTATGCCCCCGCCCGTTTCGGGGCGGGGGTCTTTGTTATGAAAGGAGAATGCCCCCATGAGTGAACAAAACTCTGCGGCGTCTGCCAGCGTCAACCGCGCCAAGCCTTACCAGCTGATGCTGTTCCCGCTTAACAATGGCGCTACCAACGTGTACTATGTTCTGGTGCTTTCCTACATTGCCACTTTCGGCAGCAAGGTTCTGGCCCTGAGCATGATCTTCGCCTCCGTGATGGTCACCGGCATGCGCCTGTTTGACGCCATTACCGACCCTATCATCGGTGCCCTGATGGACCGCACCAACGGCAAGTTCGGCAAGTTCCGCCCGTTTATGGTCATCGGCAACCTCATCATGGCTGTCAGCATCCTGGTGCTGTACTGCCTGACCCCCGCTGATCCCCGCCTCCATGGAATGGGCACGTTATGTTGCCTTTGTAGCCCTGTACGCCATCTGGGTCATCGGCTACACCTTCCAGACTTCCTGCACCCGTTCCGGCCAGACTGTTCTGACCAACGATCCCAAGCAGCGCCCCCTGTTCACCATCTTCAACACCGTCGGCTCCCTGCTGGGCATGGGCGCCATGCAGTTCTTTGCCCCCATCCTGGCCAAAAACTATGAGGGCGGTTACGCTTCCGCCGGTTTTTTCCGCACCCTGGCTCCTGTCGGCATCGTGATCTCCATCGCCCTGACCATCCTGGCTGTCATCGGCATCTGGGAAAAGGACCAGCCGAAGTACTTTGGCATCGGCGGCCAGAAAACCGAAAAGATCAAGGTTGCCGAGTATGTTGCCATCATCAAGGGCAACACCCCCATGCAGCGCCTGATGGTGGCTGGTGCAGGCTGCAAGCTGGCACTTTCCATTGCCACCAACACCACTGTTCTGTGCATGCTGTACGGCTGCATGATGGGCAACTATGATGGTCTGTACCTGCCCATGATGGTTCTGGGCTATGTGTTCAGCGTTCCCTTCTTCCTGCTCACCGTCCGCACCAGCCAGAAGAAAGGCCAGAAAGCCAGCCTGATGCGCTATGTCAGCGTTGCGCTGATCTGCTACATCGGCGTTCTGGTGCTGCTGCTCCTGTGGGGCAAGGGCGATGCCTTCACCCTGTCTCTGATGTCTGACGGCAAGGTTTCCATCAACGTTTACACCATCCTGTTCATCGCTTTGTTCGGCATTGGCTATGGCGCTTATTACGCTACTGCCGATATGCCCATCCCCATGGTTGCCGACTGCTCTGACTATGAGACCTACATCTCCGGCAAGTATATCCCCGGTATCATGGGCACTCTGTTCAGCCTGGTTGACAAGCTGGTTTCCAGCCTGTCCGCTACCGTGGTCGGCGTGGCCGTCAGCTTTATCGGCCTTGACAGCCTGCCCACCCAGTACGACCCGTACACCCCCGGCATGAACGTGGTTGTTATCGTTCTGTTCTGCGTCATCCCCATGATTGCATGGGCTGCTACCCTGCTCGCCATGAAGAACTACAGCCTGACCGGCGAAAAGATGAAAGAGATCCAGGCCGTCAACGCCTGCCGCCGCGACGCTGTTGCGGGCGGCATGAGCCTGGAAGACGCCATGCAGAAATGGCAGACCATCGACCAGCTGCCGGCCCAGTACCGCGCAAACTAATTTTGCTGTTTTCTCCTCCTCTGATACCGGTTTGATTGCGCCGGTTATTTAACTGAAACACCGGGTGCCATATGGTGCCCGGTGTTTTGTTTTGCCGCTAATCAAACGTTTCTATTCCATCAAAACAGCAGGCGGGATCCCTGCCTCAAGGGGGCCCGCCTGCTGCTGTGGCTGTATGTTGTAAGAGAGAGAAATGTAAGAGAATCTTAATGATAACTGTCTTGTTTTACCGATACATCATTCAGCCACATTCCGGCCTTTTCTTCTGCGTTAATACGGTCGATTTTCTCCTTGATCATATTTCCAAAGGTCTTATCGTCAAGTTTTACACTTTTTTTCTGCCGCCACAGATTTGTCAGCAAATGCATCAAAACATATGTTCTTTATATGAGATTGTATTAAAACAGAAAGCCTCCGGCTGCTCGCACAATGCAGCCGGAGGTTTTCTGTTAAATTCCCAATCCATCCAAAATTGATGGCAAAGTAAGGAGGCTTGTGTTAGAATAAAATCAGCTTATGCTTTTTCGCTCTGCATGGCGGCAGTCAGCTTTCTGGCGGCGAACACCAGCACAACAGCGGAGGTGAACAGGCTCTGGATCCAGACGCCTGCAAACACAAGCAGGATTCGAGGCAAAAATCCCGCTGTGTTTGTAGAAATAGACTACATTTTCGACTTTTCAGATACACCCTAGACTATTGCCAGATGAGGATGTGAAATTATCATGGAAAAAATCTTACAACCGGCAGCGTGTTCAAAGCCATTCTGACCTTTGCCCTGCCGTATCTGCTCTCTTACTTTTTGCAAACACTGTACGGCATGGCTGACCTGTACATCACCGGCCGGTTCTGCGGGGTGGACAGCATCACCGCCGTTGCCAACGGTAGCCAGGTCATGCACATGCTGACCGTTATCATTGTTGGGCTTGCCATGGGTTCCACCGTCATCATCGGCCATGCCGTGGGGGCAGGCAATATGCGCGATGCCGAAGCCGCCATCGGCAACACCGTCACCCTGTTCATGGCGGTCTCCCTCGGTTTTACCGCCGTGCTGGTGGCCGCAGTGCGCCCGCTGGTCGGCCTGATCGGTGTTCCGGCAGAGGCCGTTCCCGGCACGGTGCAGTATCTGACCATCTGCTTCATCGGCATCCCGTTCATCACGGCATACAACATCATCAGCTCCATCTTCCGCGGTTTGGGGGATTCCAAAAGCCCGATGTACTTTATCGCCGTTGCCTGCGCCGCCAATATTGCGCTGGATATTCTTTTCATTGGTCCCATGGCCCTTGGCCCGGTGGGTGCTGCGCTGGGCACTACCCTTTCGCAGACCTTGAGTGTTATTGTTGCCTTGTTCGGCATCCGGCGGCACAAAACCGGCCTGCGGCTGAGCCGCCAGAACTTCCGCCCGCGCAAAGGCGTGCTGGGCCGTATTCTTAAAATCGGCCTGCCGGTCGCTGTGCAGGACGGCTGCATTCAAGTCGCGTTCATCATTATCACCATCATTGCCAACCACCGCGGCCTGATTGATTCTGCCGCCGTAGGCATTGTGGAAAAAATCATCAGCGCCATGTTCATTGTACCGTCCTCCATGCTGGCGACGGTATCGGCGTTGTCTTCCCAGAACCTTGGCGCAGGCAAGCCGGAGCGCGCCGCCCAGACCTGAAATACGCCGCCATGATCGCCACCGGTTACGGCATTGCCGTAGTATTGGTCATTGAGCTTGTGGCCGAGCCGCTGCTGGGGTGCTTCACCACCGACGCGCCGTGGTGCTGATGGGCTGCCAGTACATCCGCGGTTATATTGTGGATACCATTTTTGCCGGGATCCACTTCAGCTTTACCGGGTATTTTGCCGCCTGCGGCAAGTCTTACATCGGCTTTCTCCACAACATCATCGCTATTGTGCTGGTGCGCGTTCCGGGGTCCTACCTGGCTTCCCGGCTGTTTGCCGGAACCCTGCTGCCTATGGGGCTGGCCGCACCGGCGGGTTCGCTGTTATCCGTCATGATCTGCGTGGCGGCCTACCGCTGGATGAAGCGCCGCGGCACCCTGTATACTGCCGCTTGACTTTTCCCAAAAGGAGCATCCGCCCATGTACGTTTTTTCTCTTCTTCAGCATTCCCACTTAACGGTGTAGCTCAAAACAACGAAAATAACGCATATTCCGCAAACACAAAATTGCTTCTGCCTTTTCAGAAACCGGTTGGATTTTCGGTGTTTCCGGTACACCTTCGTTCTCTCGCTTACCCGCGGCGCTGGCACAAAAACTTGCCAATACTGCGCTGCAATGCGGCAAAATCCACCGGCTTTGCAAAATGGCCGTGGCAGTATGATTGCTATTAACTGCACCGCCGTCGAAAACGAAGTTGCCGACAATATGTATCAGCGGTCAGAGCTTGACTATCTTATCTACAATGACCCGTTGGCGTATGCCGACCTCGTTTTGAATGGCAACCCAGAGGCGTATCTCAAATCTGTTACTGAGTACAAGCCTTTGGACTAAAGCTCGGTATACCAAACACCGAATTAAGAATGGACTTTGAGAGGAAGTGAGGTATAACAATATGAAACAGATTATTACTATTCAGCACACGCAATCAATTCACCACACAAATGGTATGGTGGGTTCTTGGACAGATTGGGATCTTTCTGAATTAGGCATTGAACAGGCTGAAAGAATAGGGCAGAAGTTAGCAAAGCAGTTATCCGGTCACAAAAATTGTTATGTATGCTTCCGATCTTCTGCGAGCAAAGCACACCGCTGAAATTGTCGCAAAGCATATGGGAATCACACCTAACATTAGAACGGAACTTCGAGAGCGCAATTTAGGTAAATGCGTTGGCAAATCTGTTCAGTGGCTTCGTGAGAACATTGAGGTTCAAGAGAAAACCATTGATGACAGGATGTTTTCTGATGCTGAGAGTAGACGAGACGAATGGAATCGCTTAAAACCTCTTTTTGACGAGATAATGGCAAGTAATGATGAATGTATCATTGTAGTATCACATGGCGATTTGCTGAGCGTTTTGGAATACGATGTTCCTCGGAATGGATGTGGAAATGCTGAATCAGTTAGAATTTTTTTGGTATGGCGGGCGGCGTTTCTTTCATGCTTCAAAGCGATGAGGGTAAGCGATTTATCAAGAAAATGAACGATTTGTCTTACATGACAAATCAATTATATGAGAAAAGCGTGAGAAATAAAGCTGTAATGAAATTTGATACAACCTATTTTTTTATATTCCACCACTTATAGACTGTCTCTTTGTCTAATCTTGTATCTCGAATAAACACCTGGTCGCTGCGGCGGTCCAGTTCCTGCGGCAGCAAACCCCTGCCCTGCTGCCGCTGTTCCACGCCGCCTACCCCGAACGCAGCGCCGCCGACCTGCCGTTTTTGGATGTACTGTTCCGGGAGCCGACCATGCGCTATATCCGCCGCCGGGCGGAAACCGGCCCGGTGTGGAGCTATTTCTTCAATCAGGATTTCACCATTGAGGGCGGCCGCGCCCCATGGCATTGTTCCGATATCCCGTTTGTTTTCCATAATACTGAGCTGGTGCCTTCTGCCAATATTTCCGGCGTGACCCCGCAGCTGGAACAGCAGATTTTCGATGCCGTTCTGGCCTTTGCCCGCACCGGAAACCCGCAGCACAGCGGCATTCCCACCTGGCCCGCCAGCACCCCGCAACAGGAAAACACCATGCTGTTTGATTCCGCCACCCGCCTGACCCCTAACCATGACAAAGCCCTGATTGCTGCCGCGCTGCCCGCCATCTCTGCCTTGATGGCACGCAACTTTGACCCCGACAGTATCCAGCACTAATATAGAATAAAATAATTCGGAATCTTCCGCTTCTTCTGCATCTTCGGATTCTCAGAACAATTCTGTGTCTGAACAGCAAACCTGGTCCGAAAAATCCCCGGACGGCGACTATTACATTGAAGTGTATGAAAAAGACGGCCATGTGTACCGCGTGGATGATGACACCATGCTGTACTGATTTTTATCGATTATCCCCCGCAACACAAAAGGCATGCACCGCCCCGGCTGAACCTCTGTTCAGTTTCCGGCAGTGCATGCCTTATTTGTAATTTTATCGGTTAAGAAAGCTCTGCGATATCGTACAGCAGTCGCTCGGTATCGTCCCAGCCCAGGCAGGGGTCCGTGATGGACTTGCCATAGCAGTGCTCGCCGATCTTCTGGCTGCCCGGCTCAATATAGCTTTCGATCATCAGGCCCTTGACCAGGTTCTTGATGTCGTCCGAATGGCGGCGGCTGTGCAGAACCTCTTTCGCAATGCGGATCTGCTCCATATACCGCTTGCCGGAGTTGCTGTGGTTGGTATCCACAATGCAGGCGGGGTTCTTCAGGTTGCGCTTCATGTACAGCTCATACAGCAGGCGCAGATCCTCGTAATGGTAGTTGGGGATGGTCTGGCCGTGCTTGTTCACCGCGCCGCGCAGAATGGTGTGGCTGAGCGGGTTGCCGGGGCACTGGACCTCCCACCCGCGGAAGATAAAGTCATGGGGCACTTGGGCCGCCACAACAGAGTTGAGCATAACGGTCAAATCGCCGCTGGTGGGGTTTTTCAGGCCCACGGGCACATCGCAGCCGCTGGCCACCAGGCGGTGGAACTGGTTTTCCACCGAGCGGGCACCCACGGCAATATAGGACATAATGTCCGAAAGGTAACGCAGGTTTTCGGGATAGAGCATCTCGTCCGCGGTGGAAAAGCCGGTTTCCTGCAATACGCGCATGTGCATATGGCGGATGGCCAGAATTCCCTCCAGCATATCCGGCTTCTTTTCCGGGTCCGGCTGGTGGATCATTCCCATGTAGCCCTCGCCGGTGGTGCGGGGCTTGTTGGTGTACACGCGCGGAACGATCACCAGGCGGTCCTTCGTCTTCTCCTGCACCTTGACCAGACGGGACACATAATCCACAACGGCTTCCTCGTTATCCGCCGAGCAGGGGCCGACAATGACCAGGAGCTTGTCGCTTTCGCCGGTAATGATTTTTTTGATTTCTTCATCCCGCTCTTTTTTGCGGGCGGCCAGTTCCGGCGCAAGGGGAAACCTTTCCCGAATGACATCCGGGGAAGGAATTTCTGTCACAAACGAAAATCCCATGATTTTATGATCCTCTCTCCGTCAGCGTCGCACATTCCAGCCCTCTATTGCCGGGCGGCGCTGCGCTTTTTTCTCTGTATTTTGCACATACAAACAGCTTATTTATTATAGTATAGAACCCGCCGCGCGGCAAGAGCTGCCCCCGCTGCCGGGCAAAAAACTTGCAAAAAATGCCGTTTCCCGCCGTCCGGCGGCATACAAACAGCCCGCCCGCGCACCACAAACCAGGTGATGCGCGGGCGGGCCTTCTGTATTTAGTGAATCAATTCCGAGAACAGCGGGCAAAGCACGGCGGTCATGATACCGGCCACAGCAACGGAAAGGCCGCTCATCGCGCCTTCCACTTCGCCGATTTCCAGCGCCTTGCTGGTGCCCACGGCGTGGGACGCCGTACCAATGCCGATGCCTTTGGCAATGGGGTTGGTAATGCGGAACACCTTGCAGACGGTTTCCGCCGCCAGCGCGCCCACAATGCCGGTCAAAATCACAATGGCGCCCGTCAGGGTGGCAATGCCGCCCAGCTCGCGGGAAACATCCATGCTGATGGCAGTGGTAACGGACTTGGGCAACAGGGTGATGTACTGCTCATGGTTCAGGTCCAGCAGCAGGGCCAGTGCCAGCACGCTGAACAGACTGGCCATAACTCCGGCCAGCACACCGGCCACAATGGCTACCAGATTTTTGCACAGCAGATCCCATTTTTCATACAGCGGCACTGCCAGGCTGACCGTTGCGGGCAGCAGCAGGTAGCTGATGGGCGAAGCGCTGGCAGCGTATGTATCATAGGGGATGTTCAACACGCTGAGCACCACGATGACAAACGCCGTGCCCAACAGCAGCGGGTTGAAAATTGCCTGACCGGTGCGCTTGTTGATGAGCACCCCCAGGCCGAACGCAGCCAGCGTGAGCAGCACGCCCCATACGGCGGAAGATTCCAGAACTTGTGTGATCATTGCTTTTTCTCCTTCCGCTCTGCCAGGCGCTGAGTCACGCAGCCGGACACCGTCATGACCAAAATGGTAATGGGGATCAAGGCCAGCAGCACCGGCACCAGCATGGCCTGTAAATCCGCCCACAGATCCATCACGCCCGCAGCCGCCGGAACAAATAGCAGCGGGAAAATGCCGGTCAGAAACAGCGCCGCCGTGCGCACCTGCTCCAGTTTGACCACCCCAAAGCGCAGCGCCGCCAGCAGCAGCATCAGCCCGTACACGCTGGCCGGGATGGGCAGCGGCAGCACCAGGTGGCAAACCTCCCCCGCAAAGCAGAACGCCGCAATGCGGGCAAATTCAAATATCAGTTTCATTTATGCTTTCCTCTTTTGTCCGGCAGTGCCCCCACTACCGCCCTGCGCAAAACAAGACACCTTATCGTTATCTTTTTTTGCTTTTCCGGGCTGCACAGACATCCCGGCTCCCATTTTTTCATGCTTCACAAGTATAGCAGACTCCCCCACCGGGGGCAAGGTCAATTTTTGACATGTTTGACAAATATTCAGGCGCTTTTTTGCATATTGTGACGAATCGTTTTGCCGCGCGTATCGCTCATTCTGTTTTGTTTTTCGATAAATATACAAATTGTATTTTTTGCGTTTTATTTCCAACAACAATAAATCCCTGCCCGGGAACCATCCGGACAGGGATTTGAAGGAGAAACGCAGCTTATTGTGTTCATGGTTCCCCTGCCTCCGTTTTGGCGCAGCGGCGTTCCGCATACGCGGCTGCACAGCAGGCCGGGGTTCTTGTTCACTCTGCTTTGGTAATAATCAAACGGTTGTCAGCAGGGCTTTGCAGCTGCCCGTTAAAGCATAGGCACCGCTGCCGCCGTGATAAAGAAACTGTCGCCCTTTTTTGCCTGCACCGTTTCGCCGCCGCAGGTCAGGCGCCCCTCCCCTTCGGTAATCAGGAGCGAAACAAAGGACGTCTCGTCCGCCGTGCCGGTGTAACCACCTGCCACCACATCCACGGTAAAGTAATCGCACTTTGCCAGATGGGGGCTGAAATCATGCTGTTCCGGCGGGGTACGGCGCATTACCTCCAGCGCCTGCTTTACATGCAGCGCGCGCGGCTTGCCGTCCGCCCCCACGCGGCCGTAATCGTACACACGGTAGGTCACGTTGGAGTTCTGCTGCACTTCAACCACCACAACACCCTTGCAGATAGCGTGCAGCGTGCCGGACGGGATAAAGAAGCAATCGCCTTTTTTCACCGGCACGGCGTTCAGCACCTCGGTCAGGGTATTGTTCCGGATGCGCTCTTCCAGTTCTTCCCGGCTGATTTCATGGTCAAAGCCGTAATACAGGAACGCGCCCGGTTCACAGTCCAGCACATACCACATCTCGGTCTTGCCGTACTGGTGTTCGTGCTCCAGCGCATACTCGTTGGAGGGGTGTACCTGGATGGAAATGTTATTCTTGGCGTCAATGAACTTGGTCAGAACGGGGAACATTTCAAACTTTTTGCAGTCTGTTCCCGCCGCTTCCGGGTGGGCGGCCAGGTAGTCCGCCAACATGGTGCCGTCCGGCAGATAGCTGGGGCCATCGGGATGGCAGGAAAGCACCCAGGCTTCCGCCAGCGGGTTCAAATCGCTCTGCACGCCAAAGTCGGTGCGCAGGCGGCTGCCGCCCCAAAGGTAATCCTTGCAGGAAGGGGTCAGTTTTAGAATTGACATTGTCGATTTACCTCATTATATCACAGCACATTATAAAATGATAGGGTCATATCGCGGAATCATTTTCAGGTTGACGCACAATTTTTGCGCATTACACTTTGTGCAGGTACCACAGCTTTACGAGCACCTGGCCGTAATCGCCGGGCAGAGGCAGACCAAGGGTCTGCAGCATAAAGCCGGTGTACCGTTTCCCTGCCTCATCCTGATAGGCTGCAGTCTCCTCCAGCCCCTGCAGAATCAGACGCGGGCGGGGTTTGCCACGGCCATTCAGGGCGCTGCCAGATGCCGTCCATACTTCCGGGGGGGGCGAAATCCAGGCAAAAGCTAGCCGCACCGCGCAGGGTCAACGGCCCGCCCTACGGCACCGGGAACTGCGCGCCGACGCTGACATCCAACACCAGCAAAGCCAGCAGCGCCAGCATGGGCAGCCAGGTTGCGACGGCCTGTTTCCAGTCCCGTTTGAACGCCTTCAGGAATTCTTTGCGGGACGTTACTTCCTGCCGCAGGCCACGGCATACAGCGCCAGGGTGGATGCCCCCGCTGTCACCACCGGCAGGCAGCACAGCAGCCACAGCACGCTGAACACCACAAGGTCCCCCAGCCGCGCCATCGCGCGGAAAAGCGGATTGTTGTTCTCCAGTTCGCTCATGATAGATTCCGCAAAAAAACTGTGTCCGCAGCCCGCCGGGGCACGGGCACACGATATTACCGGTCTTACTGATTGAGATATGCCTGATTTTTTTCGATCAGCGCCACACGCTGGGCCACGCAGTCACGGCTGCGCAGCGGGTCTGCGAGGTTTTTGAATGCAAAGTCCAAAAGCTGGCCAATGGTCGTGGAAGCAACGTGCAGGCGCGTATCACTGGCGGCATAATAAATATACACCTTACCGTCATCATCCGCAATAGCACCATTGGTAAATACCACGTTGGAAACATCGCTGACGCGCTCCCAGCCACGCGGCGCGATCAAAAATCCGGCCGGTTCGGCAATCACTTTCCAGGGCTCTTTCAAATCGGTCATAAACAGGTAGATCACATAGCGCAGGCCCTTCGCAGTGTTGCGCACGCCATGGGCAATGTGCAGCCAGCCCCTGGCCGTCTTGATGGGGTCGCGCCCTCGCCGTTCTTGCCTTCGGTGATGGTGTGGCAGCGGCGGGTCAGCAGGGCGTCCAGCTTTGCCTGCTGGCGGTAAAATTCAGAGTGCAGTTTACACATTGACATCGGGGTTCCTTCTCATGAGTTCCATGCACATCCGGCCATTGTGGTAAGGGCACTTCCACGGCTCCACAATGGGCTTGTGGGCGGGGGTGCCGTATTTATCCGTCTGTCAGAACCATTCGCTGCCGGGGCGGGTATCGACCATCTTATCCAGGATAAAATGGTACACATCGGCGGCAGCATCGGCATAGCGATATTCACCGGTTTTCTGGTATACACCTTTTTCAACCGCTGGCCGCCAAAGGTTTCGCCTGTAAATCATATTGAGGGGGTGTAAATCCATTTCCCCATATGGTATGATAATATCAAATTCTTTTACATCGAGATCCACCCGAGGCATTCGCCACAGAACTTACCAGAATGATGGCAGCAAACACCGGGCAAAGGGTGCGGATCATAAAATTGAAAACCTTTTTTCGGCGGAAAGGTTGACCATTCTGGGTCACCTCTTCCTCAATCTTTTCCACGCCGATCACGCTGGTCACCAGCAGGCAGGTTGCAATGGCCGCAATGGGCATCATAACTGAGTTTGTCAGGAAGTCGAAAAAGTCAAGGAACTGCATCCCGATAACGGTCACGCCCGACAGCGGGCCATAGCCAAGCGCCGACAAGCTTCCAAGCAGCACCATAATAATCCCAATCACTGCCGCAGCCTTTTTGCGGCTCCATCCCAGTTCATCCTCAAAAGTCGATACTGCGCTTTCTGTCAATGCAATAGAGCTTGTCACCGCTGCAAACAGCACCAGCACAAAGAACAGCACGCCCACCAGCGAACCAAGTTCCATGCTTTCAAAAAACTTTCGGGATCGTAATAAACATCAGTGCGGGACCGGCCTGCAGGGTGTCCGGGTCACCACCAGAGAACGAAAACACCGCCGGAATGATCATCAACCCGGCCATCATTGCAATCAGCGTATCAAAAATCTCAACGTTCTTGGTAGATCCCTCAATGGACACATCTTTTTTCATGTAAGAGCCGAATGTTACTAAAATACCCATTGCGATGGACAAAGAATAGAACATCTGGCCCATGGCTGTAACCACTGTCATCCATGAAAAATTGGCCGGATTCGGTACCAAAAAGTACTTCACTCCTTCCAGCGCACCGGGCCGTGTTACTGAATAAGCTGCAATAATTACTGATAACACCACCAGTACCGGCATCATCATCCGGGAAACACGCTCCACACCATTGCGGACACCGGCAAAAATGATGCCCAGTGTAAGCAGGGTAAAGAGCAGGAATACGATTTCCACCGAAGCGCCATTGGCGATGAAAGAGGAAAAATACCCATCCTGTGCCAGCTCACTGCCATGACCGGTAATATACCCCACCAGATACTTGATAACCCAACCGCCAATAACCGAATAATACGGCACAATCAAAATGGGAATTACCGCGTTGATCCATCCTCCAAATGCACGCCAGCGTCCCTTTCCAGAAGCTGCAAAGGCCCCAACCGGACTTTTCCGGGTCATCCGTCCCAGCGCTGTCTCTGCCATAATCATTGTATAGCCAAAGGTGACCGCCAGCAGAATGTAAATCAGCAGAAAAATTCCACCGCCATATTTTGCCGCCAGGTATGGGAACCGCCAGATATTGCCCAAGCCAACCGAGGCGCCGGCTGCCGACAGGACAAAGCCAAGTTTGCCGGAAAATGAGCTCCGGCCGCTGTGTTGTTTTTCCATTTATTTTTTCTCCTAACCATTTTCACACTATTATTTTCACACTATTATTTTCACACTATTATTTTCACACTATTATTTTCACACTATTATTTTAGTGTAACATAACCGCCAAAAAACTGCAATCTACGCCACAAACAATCGCTTTCATAGGGAGGGGCAAAGTCGTTGCTTTTATATTCCTGTCTGCCATTCTATAAAAAAGCTTCCACCTTACGGCAGAAGCTTTTCTTTGGTGGGCCATCCAGGACTTGAACCCGGGACCAAGCGGTTATGAGAACGTCGCTAATTTTGAAATTTCATTTTTCTTGTGGAATCTTGTGACTATCTCATAATTCCGAAAAAACATCTTTGTGTACTTTGACGTAACTTTTGGTGTCTTTTCGTGTCTAAAATGGCTCTTTGTACCCAGAACCGTACCCAAGAATTTTTGGGTACGAAACTCGACACTTACTGTTACTATTTTGCTTTTACATGGCTCACTTTCAAAAAAGGAGGTGAGCTTTTTCTTTTGTAAAAATCGGAAGGGAGGTTTTCCACATGAACAAGCACTCACAGTTGAAAATCCGTGGTCCCACCAAATGACGCTGGACTACTTCTACGGGCAGTCGGGCGAGTTGTTCTCCTATCATGGAACAGATGAAAGCTACCGAGGGCGTGACAGCGGAATTAAAGTGTACCTGTCAAATGGAATGGGTACAACGATATAATAACATCCATAACCGGGCAGAAGAAATTGATTTGCATGTGATGGTTTATTCATAACAGTATCGCAGAATGAGTATGACAAGCATAATTGGGGGAGCGATAAAACTTGCTGTTGATATGTAAATTTAGAGGTTGTTTTTTCTGTATTCAATAGGAGAAATCCCGTAAACCTCTTTAAATTTACGGCAAAAATAAGGCGCATCGTGAAAGCCGCATTGTTCTGATATGGTTATAACCTTCATTTCCGTGGCTGCCAGTAGTTTTGCGGCTTTTTTCAGCCTGTATTGTATCAAATAAGAAATAGGAGATTGACGGATACCATTCTTGAATATTTGCATACAAGTGTTCTTACTTACATGGGCAAAATCTGCGATGTCATCAAGTTGGATCTGGTCGGCATAATGACTATGAATAAAAACTCATCATCATTTGAAGGCGAGACGTATCGCTGTTTCTTTTAACGGTTTGTCTTTGTAGAAACATGGATTCCATATTTCCGTACAGCAACTCCCAAATGGTTGCCAACAATCGCATGGTTGTCAGCTCCCTAAAATTTGCTTGTTTCTGCGTCTCAAATATCTGATTTAGTAAAGAAAGTATCTCTTTATGCCACAGGGTATACGGCTCAAAAACCAAAAAGTCAATATCTGAAGTAAGCACTGGCTTAATATATTGCTGGTATATCAAACTCTCCTCTGAAGCCAACAGCAAAGGGGAAAAAACAATATTTGGAATCAATGTGGTTTGTTTTGCTGTTAATTGATGAATGATTTTCGTGTTGATAAATAAACCACTGCCTGCTGGTAACGAGAAATTATCTTTTCCGATATAACATTGCACTTCACCGCTTTGCACATATATAAATTCAATTTCCTGATGCCAATGCCAACCGATTGTATGGAAGTCGAAGTCCCAGATATCTTCTAGATAGTATTGAAACGGAAATACCGATTGTCCGTGGGTTCTTTTTTCCATGAGAGTTTCATCTGTAATGATTTTTTAATTCGCTGGTGTCTGCCAATGATGCCCCCCTCCTTTGTATTGTGATATTATACAATAAAAAAACGTGGTAAAGTCCATTGCTGTCCAAACAAAAGCATGATATCATTCGATGTAGTTTGAAAGGAGGGCTTTGTGCTATGAAGAACTATAAAAAAACATTAAGAGCCTGTTATCTCGGATTTATCACACAGGCAATCGCAGCTAATTTTGCACCATTGCTTTTTTTTGGCGTTTCATTCAGATTTCAACATCTCACTGGGACAGATTGCCTTAATTCCCGCAGTATTCTATGTAACACAATTAAGCGTAGATTTAATTTGTGCAAAATATGTGGATTCTATTGGATACCGAAAATCCATCGTGGCTTCTCAGCTGTTTGCAGGTCTGGGGTTGATCGGACTTGCGGTTTTGCCCAATATAATATCTCCATATGTCGGAATACTGATCGGAGTGTTTTTTTATGCACTCGGAAGTGGTCTTGTTGAGGTGTTGTGCAGTCCTATTGTGGAAGCCTGTCCCTTTGACCATAAGGAAAAAGTGATGAGCCTACTTCATTCCTTTTACTGCTGGGGCAGTGTGGGCGTGATTTTACTTTCTACAATTTTCTTTTCCGTTTTTGGTATTGACAAATGGAGGATTTTAGCCTATTTGTGGGCAATGATTCCTTTGTACAATATTTACAATTTTGCCACCTGCCCTATTGAGCATTTGGTAGAGGACGGTCAGAGAATGTCGTTGCGTCAATTGCTGAAGATGCCTATTTTTGGAGTTGCAATTATCCTAATGATTTGCGCTGGAGCTTCTGAAATGGCAATGGCGCAGTGGGCATCAGCTTTTGCAGAATCCGCATTAGGATTAACCAAATCCGTTGGCGATTTGGCGGGTCCGTGCTTGTTTGCAATCACAATGGGCATTGCCCGTGTGCTGTACGGCAAATTTGGTGAAAAGATAGATTTGACAAAGTTTATGCTGGTATCGGGAGTTCTTTGTGTATTGAGCTATCTTTTGGCTGGTCTATCTGCAATGCCGATTTTGGGGTTGATTGGATGTATCCTATGTGGCTTCTCAGTTGGTATTATGTGGCCCGGAAGTATCAGCATTACTGTTCCGAGGATTCCAAAAGGAGGTACAGCCTTGTTTGCACTGTTGGCTGTAGCTGGAGATATGGGTGGTGCTTTTGGTCCGAGCATGGTAGGATATTTTTCACAGCAGGCAGGAGATAATCTTCAGGTAGGTTTGTTGACGGGATGCACATTTCCTTTAATTATGTTGGCAGCTTTGATTGCAATGCGAAAAATGGCAAAAAATGATTGATACTGCGGTTACGCTAAGGCAATATCATCACAGTCGCAAGCATCATATCACGGACAGTGGAAATCCAGAAAAAAGCTGATAGATGCAAGCTAGTAGAAGCCGGACACGCGCAGCCCAGCACGACCCTTGCGATCTACACGCAGGTCTACGATAGGCGGCGTGATGAGATTCGCAACCAGATGAGCAAGGAACTGTACGAATGAGCAAAAAAAGAAGCACGAGGGCCGAAACCTTCGTGCTTTGTGGTGGGCCATCCAGGACTTGAACCCGGGACCAAGCGGTTATGAGCCGCCAGCTCTGACCAACTGAGCTAATGGCCCTCATGATGTCAGATACCTGTTTAGTATATCACAATTTTACCCGCTTGCCAACACTTATTTTCGTTTTCGGCGCATATGCTGGGGTGTATGGCAAACCGGCAAAGGGGTGGTATCATGCGCATATTCTTATCAACCTTGGGGGTGTTTTTCCTTATGTCATTTCTTTTCATAATGCCCGCCGTATTGGGGCCGTCTACCACGCCGCAGCCATCCGCAAGCCCGGTGCTTTCCGCTGCACCCACTCCGTCCCCTGCTGCCGCGCAGGAGATTCGCGCCGTCTGGGTCAGCTTTCTGGAATGGCAGCATACCGATTTCAGCAGTGAATCCGCTTTCCGTGCCGATGCCGCCGCCATCATGCAGAACATTGCCTCCCTTGGGGCAAACACCGTTTTTGCCCATGTGCGGCCCTTTGGAGATGCCCTGTACCCCAGCCGGTATTTTCCGTTCAGCCACCTTTGCACCGGCACCCAAGGGCAGGACCCCGGTTTTGACCCGCTTGCCGTGCTGGTAGAAACCGCCCATGCCCAGGGCCTTACGCTGGAAGCCTGGATCAACCCCTACCGCCTGCAGGCCAACGGAACCCCGACTGAGCTCTGCGCGCAAAGCCCTGCTCTGCTGCATCCCAACTGGGTCAAGCACACTGCAACCGGCCTGTATCTGGACCCCGCCAGCATCAAAGTCCAGCAGTATCTGGCCGATTCCATCCGTGAGCTATGTACCAATTATGCCATTGACGGCATTCATTTTGATGATTACTTTTACCCCACTACTGCCCCGGATTTTGATGCCGACAGTTATGCCGCAAGCGGCAGCACCATCTCGCTGGCCGATTGGCGGCGGCAAAATGTAAACGATCTAATGCGGGCCTGTTACGCCGCCGCCCATGCGTTCAATGTGCGGTTTGGGGTTCGCCACAGGGCACACTGAGCGGCTGCCGCGACGGCCAATACAGCGATGCCGCGCTCTGGCTGGCCAAGCCAGGCTATTGTGATTATCTGATCCCGCAGCTGTACTGGGGCCTGAACTACCGCAAAAATGGTTCCGATGCCCTGTCACTTGGCCGCCTTGCCGCCGAGTGGCTCTCGCTGCCGCGCACAGAATCTGTTCAACTGGCATTCGGCCTTGGTGCTTACCGTATCGGTGACGGCGACGAGGGCGATACCTCCGGTCCCGGCACCGAGTGGTGCACCGGCCACGCCCTCGCCACCCAAGCCACCACACTGCGCTCCCTCGGTGCCAGCGGCGCTGCCCTCTACCGCTATGATTTTCTCTTTGGCAATACGCTCTACCCCACCCTGGCGGAACAGGAGATTGCGGCGTTGCGGGGAGGTTTGGGGATAGATTCGTCGGTACCCACACTCACTTATTGTTCTAAATGTGGAATGTGCGAATTATAAAATTCAAGAAGAAAATTGTCAATCTAATTGTAAGAAATATTTAAGTAGATGGCCTATTTTAAAAGTAGGACATATTAGATATCAGGTAATCATGTTTGAAAGGGTGAATTAGATGATATTAAGCGTAAGTAGAAGAACTGATATTCCTAATTATTATTCGGAATGGTTCTATAATAGAATAAAAGAAGGATTTTTATATGTTCGTAATCCGATGAATGCTCATCAGATAAGTGAAATAAAAAATTACTCCAGACGTTGTAGATTGCATAGTGTTTTGGACAAAGAATCCGTTGCCAATGATGAAAAGGTTAAACGAGGTAAAAGATTATAATTACTATTTTCAATTCACATTGACTGGATATGGAAATGATGTTGAGGTTAATTTACCAAATAAAAAAACAGAAATGATTCCGGTATTTCAAGAACTGTCAGAAAAAAATTGGCAAGCAAAAAGTGATTTGGAGATATGATCCTATATTCTTTTCTGATAGATATACGAAAGAATATCATTTGAAGGCATTTAAAAGCATTGTTGAGGCTTTAAGTGGATACACGGAAAAATGCGTGATTAGTTTGTTGATATATATCCTAAAAATAAAAAATATGGATGGATTGTCAAGTTATGAATTAAATGATGATGAGCTGCGGGAATTTGCTGAGAAATTAAGTAAGATAGCTGCGGATAATAATATTAAGATTGGAAGTTGTGCAGAAAAAATAGATTTGGATGAATGTGGTATAATTCATAATTGTTGCATAGATAGAGAATTAATTGAAAAAATTATCGGATGTAAACTTAATGTTGGCAAAGACAAAAATCAGCGTAAAGAATGTGGATGCGTTGAAAGCGTTGAAATAGGTACTTATAATACATGCAAAAATGGATGTGCATATTGCTATGCAAATTATAGTTCAAAAAGTGTAGAAACAAACGCTGCCAAATATGATCCTTCGTCACCTCTTCTATGTGGGCAAGTTCAAGAAGATGACAAAATAACGATTAGAAAAGTTGAGTCATTAAAAGAAACACAGCTAAGTATTTTTGATATGTGAGTTCATTATTATAACGTATATTTTTAAGAGTATATTTGGCTCCATTTTGGCTCTAAAAATTTTAGACGAGGTACACAAAAATGCGAAATAAGATGAATATGAAGAATAAAATGCACAAATGTGCACCTAGAAACAGCCAGATAAATCTCTCCGCCCAAGAGTTCGTATAACGCGCTGCTGCAAACTATTGCCATATACCACGACGCGTGCTCCATTTGTAGTGGCCGATGCTCACCATCGGCCCGCCTGAGCACCCGCTTTGTGTATTAGGGCAATACCGCATAATTCTAAGTGCCGATACGGCGAGCGAGGTGCGGCAGATGCTAAGCCAAAAGCGCAGATAATACTGGATGTCTTATCGAGCATTTTGCAACGCAGATGCCGTACCGCAGCCGCCGGAGCGGTGCTTAAGCCGTCAGGCGGGAATTGTGCGGTGTTGCCTTAGCTTAAATTCTGCCGCTACTTTTCCACATCCGTAGGGAACGGTCTTGACCGTTCCGGAGCATTTGGACGAATCTCCCTCGTGGAATATTATTTATAGGTTTCGGAAGGGCCAAAACCGTTCCCTACAAATCATTTTTATAATTGGCCGCCAACATTAAAACTCCCTGTAGAGCGCGG
>ENA-OQCD01000136-OQCD01000136.1-human-gut-metagenome-genome-assembly--contig:-NODE-136-length-18757-cov-1.844767_pt1 | contig 18757 bp, 21 predicted proteins | sample MGYA00242755_ERZ504571 | MGnify/ENA primary metagenome ERZ504571 (study PRJEB26092, sample SAMD00036274) | human gut metagenome | host: Homo sapiens | study: EMG produced TPA metagenomics assembly of...
TTTTTGCACATTTTTGGTTTATATGCACCAAAACCAGTAAAGTTAATGAGAGAATCGCAATTTTAGCATCAGGGGAAGGAACAATGCCGAGAATATTATCCGGTATTTTTCAGAGAGAAAAACGGCAAAAAGTAGTGGTTGTCATAACCAATAAAGCACAAGCGGCGTATTGAAATCGAGCTGATAAACTGGGAATTCCTACCGAATTTATTCCGGCTCAGGATTTTACAGAGGGTAGAGCTTTGGAAGTACTGCACCGCTATCAAACAGATTTTATCGCCTTGGCAGGTTTCCTGCTAAGAGTACCCGATGATATTTTGCATGATTATCCGAATAAAATAGTAAATATTCATCCCGCTCTTCCTCCTAAGTTCGGCGGCAAAGGGATGTATGGCAACCGTGCGCATGAGGCTGTCATTGCCGCAGCGGAAAAAAAGAAAAGCGGAATCACCATTCATTTCATCAATGGACATTACGACGAAGGGGGATACCATATTTCAAGCTACATGTCCCCGTCATGCCCGATGACACACCGGAAACTTTAGCTGCACGAGTGCATGCGTTGGAGTATGAGCACTTCCCGCAAGTGATTGAAAAAATACTCATGTAATCCGTGCCTATGCCAATCAATGGGGATGTGTCAAAACATTGCTAATGTTATCATTTTGCTAGTAGGGGCGAGGTTCGCTCGCCCGAAAACAGCTTGCTTTGTGTATTACTCCCAAGGTCGTGCCCGTTGGTTCGGGCAGGCAAACCCTGCCCCTACAGTCGACGATAGGTCGTTAGTTTTGACACACTCCCATGACAGGTTATTTTTTATCTTTCAGCTTCTTTCCAAAACAGTGAATGGAAGTGTTCTGAATAGGACGAATAATCAAATCAGGTGAAGTACCTTCGGGATAAACCAGCATCTCCTCGCCTTTCTGTAAATCAACTTGATAAGTATGCTCATCCAACTGCTTTACTTCCAGATGGCGCTTTGCCTTTAAAGAAAGGCGTGCGATATCCGTTACAAGGATACAAGGTTCTCCGGCCAAACTCTTCACCTGTATAAATTCCGTTTTCCCGGCTTTCCGATTGGCAGAGACCTTGAAAGCTCCTTCTGTCCGCAACCCGTCAAAAGCCACATCCTGCCACGCATCCGGTACGGCAGGGAAAACCCTTATCTTGCCTCCCCAACTCTGCAACAACATATCGTGTATAGACTGCGCACCCGACAATGGTGTTTCAATAACCGGTCCAGATTCTCTATATAATGTATTCACACTCAAAAAAACGTCCAAAACAGTTTTATTCAAATAAGCCAAATGCATCATTCCCTTTTTCCCAGTGCAGATGAGATGGAAGAAGCTCCGGTCAATGAAATAACCCTGATGAGCTCCTGTCTTCGATTGCCAGAAAATGAAGAGATCTCTCAATAAGATCCACATCTTCAGGGTGTTCTTTGTTTAATGTATACAATGGATAAGCCGCCAGGAGATGCGAATAATGCCGGTGTGAAAACGCATAAGGCGTATTCCGCCCGATAAACAGCCCGTTTTCGTCCATCGGATAGGGGGTCAGCTCCTCCAATACGGTTTTCCATTTAGGAAGTAACGGATCGTCTATCTTCAATCTCTCTGCCGATTGTATCAAAGTCAGACATCCCCAGCGAAGCAGGGAAAGGTCGAAATTACAATCCTCTGCACTTCCATATTCGGGAGAATAAGTAGCAGGAAGATGCAGCTTCCCGTCCTCTTCCTTCTGCAAGAAATGCAGGTAATAATTTACTGCCCCCTTCAATAGCGGAAACAACTTATCGCGCAGAAGTGCATCATCCATCTTATGACGATAAATCAACCAAAGATTGTGACAAGCCCAAGTGAGCAGCCCCACTTCGGCCGTTTTTACTCACTCCGGGAATACCGACCGGCTCTGTAGCGCAATAGAAGTTGCTGGTACGTCCCAGTCCCAAAGCGTCATGCCGATACGCTTCCGGGATATTCTTTCGCAACTGTTCCACATTATTATAAAGAGCATTCTCCAAAGAAGCAGCCAAATCCAGTCTGTCGGAAGCATTCAACGGCCAGTAAGTCAACTGCACATTCAGATTCCACCACGCATTCGGCCACGGTGTCTTGGTGAGCCACGGACCGGTGCAATCTATCAACGCTCTGTCGGCACGCGTCGCCGAAGCTAATTTATACATCTGTATCCAATAGAAATTCTCCTTCACACCTTCGGGTAATGTAAGGAAGCTGGCAGGATAATAAGCATTCCACCATTGACGATGCGTCTTCTGCAAATTCTTATATCCACACCGCAATGCATCCTCCAGCTCGTTCCGGCTGATTTCACGGGCATTGGATTCGGGATAAGAATGAGTAAGATTCACCCACAGCACACGTTCTCCTTTTTTCACGGTTTCTTTCCATGCAACCGCCGTCTCGCCTCCCGCCTGAAGTTTCTGATAAGACATTCCTTCCTTTTCTGTTCCGGTTACTTCGGGAGCCGGATTAAGCGGATAATCTTCGGGCACTTTAATCCAATTGCCCTCTCCTTTGGCAAACAGATACCTCGGGCTTTCTGAAGGAGCCGGCACCCATTCCCAACGGAAATCTTTTTCCTCGCCTTCGGTAGTGGTCTTGGTGACGATAATCATCTTATCGCTATGCACGAAGCTATGTAAATGAATTTTTCCTTTTGTAGTGACAATGTCGGCAGTAGTCTCGGCATTCCATAAGTCCACCCGCATCTTTCCATCCAAATCTCACCTTTCGGATGCAAAGCAAAAATGTCCGGTCAGCAGACGTCCGATGCTGAACAAGTCGTTCTTGCCCTTCCGATGGTCGTGTACTGCACAGTTTCCTGTTTCCAACCGAATATAATTCTGTCCCGGTTCCTTATAAATCATCAGCCCCAACATACCGTTACCCATATAGGCTGATTCATACCAATACTCAGGAAGTGTTTCCCACACCATGTCCTGTTTACTCATAAACTGTGGCCAGTCCACATCCAGTTTCACCGACGAAGCGGCAGTGCCTGTCATTACACACAAAGACACCACACATACAGCAAGTATATGCCGCAAATAACATTTAATGATAGAATACATTGCTCTAATAGTTTATAAATGACGTATTTTTATTCTTTTTCATAGACCTTTCGACAAAGGTACAGACATTTTTCTTTTATAAAACTCAAACAATGTTTCTTCTTTTTACAAGACTGATAAGATTTTCTCTCATTCGATTAGCAGTTCAAAGCAAAAACAATAAACGTGACCTTCCATACGTTCGGCCAGGATGAAATATACATTAGTCCGAATCAATGTGTTTCCCTAATGAAACAACCTGTTTCAACTGCATGAAACAGGTTGTTTAACCGTATGAAAAACATCATGCGAACGTACGCTATGGAAAGCGGAAAAGAAGGTGTCTGCACATACTTACATAGGAAAAAACATACAAATAATGCAACTTTGGACAAAAATAAGAGATATGCTCTCACCTTTGAAGGAATCTCTCACCCCTATCTCTCACCCTAAACGCCCTGTACATTGTCGTTTTCGAAATAAGGGTGAGAGCAGTGAGAGATAAAAAATCAATTCTGCATAGGGAAAGAGAATATTATAATGATAACCTATTCGGTAATCTTGGCACATACTTCCTTGGCTACCTCTATCACATCGCTCGGCTTGAGAAGAATAAGGATTTGTCTGCTTTGTCCACGGTTCCTCAATGGCATAAAAATCTATTGCCTTCACCGGCGCACCATTCAGCTGTGCCTTTTGCCGGTCAATCCACACCTTCCAACGGTTATAATAGAAATCACGCAACAGACCGTTCCATTCTTTGTGTGCATAGTCGCGTAGTCCGCCTTCATCAGCTGCCACACGATTTCCCCATGTAGTAACCTGCACGCGTGCGTTCCATTCATACAAATCTTTTTCCTCGGGAGTCGTGCCCAAGTTGCGTGCTTTCTCAATCCATGTGCCTACCTTAAATTCAGGACGGGCAGCCAATAATTTATCCTGCAAAAGAATCAAATCGAGGAAACGTTGTGAAGAGGCTGCAAACAGTTCCTTTTCTCCTGCCTTATATGCATCTATCATAATGGGATAAACCAAAACGCCCCTTTTCTGCCACTGCCTGACGGACAATATCTATCAAGTCATACTCAAAATTATTATTCCCCTTGAAACGGTCAGCTGCCGAAAGCATTATGCCTGCCGCACGGATAATATCTTCCGGTTTATAATAAGGTTCCATCTCGCTCCAGCTGGACACCTGATAAACATCGTAATCCGGACGTCCGCAGAAAACGGATTCATGTGTTCCCTGCTGGGTATTCTTTGCCGGACAGTTATAAATGGTGTTACTCAATAGCAGCCATGCATCCTGAACCGCTTTGTCGGCCTTGCCATAACGCGCCACTGTATAGTTTTCAACCATTCATCTTTATCAAACCGGGCCGGACGCCAAGGTAGTTCACACAACAGCTCGAACATTACCGGATTATTTTCCGAACCTTCCATAGTCATACCCACTCCTTTCATTGTCTTGCCGAAAGAAGATGTTTTTGCCTTATAGAACTCATCGATGACATGCTTCATCTTTCCATGCAGACCTACATTGCCACCATAGTTCAGCAGCATACAGTAAAGCCAGTCATGCTTGCCGAAGCCTTCCTTACGATACCAGGTAGACTCAGGATCACCCCATTGAGGACGGCTCTCGGCAAAAAGGTCGAGCACAATCAAATCTCCGGCAGGAAGATTTTCAATCATCTTTTGGCGAGGATTCGCCTGCCATGCCTGAGCCACCCAGACAGCTTTCGGATTTGCCTTTTTCATTGCTCCCCAAATGGCCTGGCCTGCAGCATTCAAATCGACACCTGCCACATTGCCTCCTTCGTGGAAGGGGTCCATGCTATAAAAATCGGCTTTGCCGTAAAGACGACTCATCTCCTTATAATAAAGGTCGGCAATTTCGTTGAAACGTGGGTCGGTGGGCTGCAAGAAAGCAGGACGCCGATAACCGCACCACAAGCCCGGATCGGAAACATTCAGCCCCAAACGCTCTTTGGCATTGTGAGGAACCATGCCCGAATAACCCGCAATACCGGCCGGATGCCATATTCACGCATACGCTTCAAGATTTGTTTCTGTAAAGTTTCACGTTGTTTATACCTGCTATCGGGATTAGGACCGCCCCAACCTTCCAGGTTATTCATTAACCACCATCCCTGAAAAGCAGGACCGGCAATAAATTCATTGATTTCGTCTTTGGTATAGCCCAGTTTGGTCAATACATTATACCACACCACATCTGCACCTACCACTGCCAAAGGAAGATTGATGCCATGCAATGCCATCCAGTCAATTTCCTTCTCCCAACGATCCCAGTCCCAAAATGCCATGGTATAGGAATAGGTACAATAATTAAAGTCATAACGATACTTCAAATCCGTTTCATGACGTTCTTTCTGAGGCACGGCCGGAAGAACGGCAGGAAGTTGCGCCGTCATCCCATTCCACGAAAGTTGAATACCTGCATAGTATTTCAAGTACCAGTTCACTCCTGTGGCAATGCTCACATAATTATTGCCACGAATCACTACTTTATCACCTTTTTGGTCTAATTCAAAAAAATCGGTCGGTGACTTCACCTGCTCAATGACAAACTTGCGCGAAGCTCCTTTATCAATGCGTTCCAATAAGCCTTGTATGGGAGAAGCCGCTTTAACAACCACTGCCAGACAGAGCATGCAAATAAGACAAATCGTTCTCATGTTCATTTTATGATTTAGAAGTTAATATGCTGTTTATAAAGACAACTTGTAAACGTGTATACCGGGAGAAGAGAAAGAAACTTCTTTCTCCAAACCATTGCTTGCAAACATAAATTTAACGGTATCGGGACCGGTAGTCTGAACCCTCACCGTCCATCCGTCAGCCTCTTTCACAATAGAAAGTACATCGGTGGTATTACTTGACGGAGCTGCCGCCAACTGAGCCGCACAATGAATCGTGCCAAGTTGATAACGGGCTATAGATAAGCGGAACTTACCCTTTCCATAGATAAAGGTATAAGGATGCGTTTCCTCATCACTCTGCCAATCCGTATTCAAAACATAAAGCGTGCGACGTTCACCGTCCTGCCATGCCGTAAATCCTACCGACGGAGCTGCCTCTATCCAACCGTTCTCCGCCTCCGGATGAACTGTTGAAGCGGCAATATCCTGCATCACTTTTCTATAAGCTGCCTTCAGTTTATCCTCTGCCGGATAAAGGCTTCCGGGAAATAGATGACCTTTCCTTTGCCATAGTTCAATGTTGTTTGTTGCATCAGGCTCCGATAGTCTTCTCCCAACAGTTCACGAACGGGTGCATCATCCTGCGGAAAACAAGGCTTTTCATCCGGTTGCAGACAGGCATTGATATGGGCAGCAGACAAAATCAGTGTTCCTCCATGGAAGACATAATCGCGGATACGTTCAAAATCACCTTTGTCATATGTGTTCCATCCCAAGAAAATCATGGCTTTGTAGCGGTTCATTACATCTTGCGGAGCCTCAACCGGCAGCAAGTCCACCGGACCGTAAGGCGTAGAGGTAAACCATCCTTCGGGACCGCATCCGTCAATAATGTGGTCGGGATAAAACACTTTCAGCAAGTCAAAACTTTCGCAAGCCTTATTGAATTTCCATTTCTCGCCTTCTTGTGCCACAAACTGCCACGCCCAAAAGATTTCCATGCATCATTCCGTCCCTGAATCACAGCAATATTGCTATGAAACTCTCCACGACGGCTATGTGTTTCAATAAAATCAAGGACACGATGCTGTGCTGCCAGATGTTCCTTGCCCGACGGAGAATAACGGTCGTTCATAAATTCATCTGTCCACAAAGCTTCTTCCGTATTTATATGTGAAGAACCGTGCATATAAGCCACAGCCAGTGAAAGATAGAGACGCAACGAATGTTTAGGGTCGGTGAAAGGACCGCTTCCCCATTGCATGGCATGCAACGAGCCGTATGTCGGACGACTGTATGCCAAAGACGCACCACGCAAAGCAGAAAGTATCGTCTCTTCAGGTCATACATTTGTTCGGCTCCCACCCATTCATAACCTGCCTGATAAAAATAACGAAATAGAGAAAGACGGACCTGTATGACGCACGCTTTCTCCTTTAGAGTAGCGCAAGTTGGATACCAGTTTGCGGGCTCCGTCCGCCATATCGGTCACAGCCTCCGTATCATAATGGATAAATGTGCCGTGGTCTGTATAAATAGGACGATGCTTTGCAAAGATACCTCCCCAGGGACGATTACGGGCAGCCATGTCCGAATGCAATCCCTGATATTTGAAATGTTGCCAATAATAGTAACCACCGTCATTCTCATGGGCTTGTTTTCCACGGAACATGGGGGAGGCAAGTTCTTCATTCGACGGATTCAGGCGACTACCTGCCAAGGTTCTGCCTTCTGCCTGCCATGCGTATGGTATCTTCAAACCATCAAGCAAATGGGTATAATAACCAATTATTTCCGGGTCGGTGATACGGCATCCACTCCATTGGTAAGAGGGGCGGAACTGATACCAGTTGCCTACACGTTGCGATATATACCATTTAAAGAAATAACTGTATGGAGTATATTGCTTGTCGATATAGATTTCATCTCCTGAAGAAATATAGATATTTTCGGGAGCCCGTTCCACAATCTGTTCTATCGCAGCAGACTCGCTACGGCTACCGTCGCTGAATTCCATCTTCACATCGGTCAGACAAGAATCCGCCCTGAACTCTACAACATGCAGTCCGGCTTCTTTAAATCGGACCTCTTGCGTGGCCGGTTGCAGAGCGGCATCACTCTTTACTTGCAATTTCACATTCGGACGGTTTGTCTCAATCAACACGCCGAAAGAAGCGGACTTGGAAACATACTTAGGAACTGAAATAATTTCAAAGTCACGGGCAGTCTCTTCAATCACCTCCAACGTGCGCACTTCGTAAGGAAAAGCAGCCCGGTGAGGCTCTTCCAACAAAGAGAGCTTAAAACAGCCTGTTCCCTGCAGGTCTCCGGGCAACAGGATATAGAAATCGGCCACATTGGAAGCACGGTCAAAGATATTTCCCTCGAATACTTCCCGACCATCAAATTCCAGCCTCCAGCGCGGCCAACTGCGAGTCGCCAGATTACATCCTACCCAATAATCCACCTGACTCGCTTTCTGTGCAAACTTGGTGAAAGGGACATGCCACACAGTTTTGCCATTCTGCTCCAAACGGGGCGCTTCCAGCCAACATTCACCACTGAAACCGCTTCCTCCTGCACACAGCAGAGCGCAAGCCACGTTATCGGGCAATGTAAAAGTATGGCTGACATCCTGATACTTTCCCGTGCCGACAGGGACAGGCACAAATAACACGCTGTCGGGAATATCAAAAATATCCTGTGCTGCCCGTCCGGGTTTCTTGTAATAAAGTTCCAGTTCCAATCCGAACCGACCCTTAACGTCCACAGTCAGCTGTCGGCGACGAACCACCGGAAGATGCACAGTCAGCTTCCCCAGTTTAAGTGCCTCTCCCATGACACGGAAGTAGGCATAACGCTCAAAAGCATCATTCTCTCCCTTGAAATAGAGGGAGTAGCGATCTTTACGAGTAACGACAGAATCCAAATTGTCATCAATAAAAAAACTCACTTCGACGGAACATCTCTTCACCACGTTCCTGAAAGGGAGCAGGCATCTTGACTCCACCCGTTACACGCAGAAACTTACGACTGGGATAAGCACGTTTGGGAAATGATACAGTTTGTTCCAAACTATGTCCGGGCTGCAAGAGATAAGGTCTTTCCGGCGCTTCCGAGGAATAGATAACCCGGCGTTCTTCCTTGTAAGGTGTTTCCCCAAAAAGTGGAAACACCTGTACAAAAGACAGAAGCAATAATAGCAAAGAGTGTGTTTTCATATCATAGAATCAATTATAGATAAATGTCCTTTCCAAAAGCCCAACCCAAATACGATTGTTTCAGGTCTTGAGTTTTACCATTGAATGATACGGTATAGGCTTTTCTCAAATTACAGTGCAGATTGACTATCTGCTTTTCATTTGCTTTTACGGTCAGCTTGTTTCCCTGACGGGTTACCCGGCAGTTATAGCCTATCACTTCGCCATCGGGCCGTTCTACAACAAACGCATTGGTCAACATTGTCTCACCGATACATTTAAAAAGCTCGTGCACATCATTATCCTGTGTATTGACTGTCTGCCAATCACTAATCATATTTACATATTGCTCACCAATCACAAACTCACGGGTATCATATAATTCGGGGATGCGGATTGCCAAAACTCAATGAATCTTCCGTCACATGAGTATCGGCACTGCAAGCCTGCTTCACTTTCAGATACAGGTCGACCACAAAAGCCCAACGTAAATCTCCCGTACGGAAATCAATCAAATTGGAGAAAGCTCCCATGGCATTAAATGTCTCTTTCAACCAACGTTCTTCACCGGTCAACAGATAAGCATAATAGGTGGCATAAGCACGCCAGCCACTCCAGCCGTGAGGCGAGTTGAACATATTAGGCAACATCTGCACGTCATATTGAGCCTCCCAATAGCGCATGGTTCCTCCACGACGGCGGGCATCGGGAACACGCAACTGAGTCAGACAATCATGACTGTTCAATATCTGTAACATGGCATCCGTATAATGTTTGCGCTCCTTTTCATCCTGCTGCATCAATGCAAGCATACCAATCTGAAGCGCCGAACAGGAAACCATCCCATCCTCAAAAGTCAGCTCACCTTCGGTCTCAAAATCGCCTTGTGAGGCCACCAACTGGTCGATGGCACGTTTTGGCAGAAGCATAGTGACGGTCGGCAGCCTCTTTCCACATACTCTCCGTCTTACCCAGTTCACGTTCGACCAAAGTAAGTTCCAACATACTTTTCGCTACATAAATAACGCTGGTATACACCGTATTATGGTTTACGTAAGCTCCGTCTTTACGCTGCCAGGTATTCATCAGCCAGTCCGCCAGACGAGAAGCCTTCTTCAAATCCTCTACATCGCCATAGGTTCATATTTATCAACCAACAATCCTATTGTTCCCGATGTATTCTGAATACGTGAGGCATGATATAACGGCACCATCTTTGTCCGGTCGTGCAACAGCCCGAACAAATAATCAAAACGACTGCGCAAAGCCTCATCCAGTTGCTTTTCAGGGAAATACCTGGCTGCAATAAAGGAAGAATGGAAACCATACCAACTCTCGATATGGGAAGTTGCTTTCTGATGATATTTCAATGCACCTTCTCTGGCACGCTCCATAGTCCATTCCCAAGAAGCGTGGGCAGACAATACACCTTGCGACTGCTTGTCACCGTCTGTAACCTTCACTGTATACAGTCCCACCGAGGGAAGCATACAAGATACCTCCTTCACATGACCCGATTTACTTTTCACTGTAACCTTCTGAAGCTTTCCTTCACTATCTGTCACTTCGACAGTCGGAGCGGTTGCAAGTACTTCAAATGTTGCAGTCTCCTTAGGCTGATACACCGTTTGAGGCATACGAATCATAGGCACACCGGCCACCTTATGAATCGTTTCTTCAAATTCGCCCGGAGTATTGATATCAACAAGGCAATCGTCCACGTTTTACGTTCCCCTTGTTTCAAAATCCACAAATCTTGCGGACAATGCTGAGGCAAAGGCAGTGCATTCATCAAATCAAGGTTCAGGGATTCGATACGATGTCCCATAAACCAATGAGGAGCGGGGTCTTGATATCCCAAGTTATAATCCACACTCCATGATGCAACAGGCTGCGGTGAGACAACGCCCAATGTATGTCCCGACGGAGTCTGAAGATAACCATAGAAATGAGTTTTCTCGTTCATCATCAGCGTTGGAAAATACTTACCGAACCAATCGGGATACTTATCCATATAAGTATCAATACCCAATTTCAATCCTGCCTTTACGGGTTGAAAAGGAACATTTCCCTTGTTTTCCAATATAACCTCCATAGCAGGCTGTCCCTTCCATTCTTTATAAGTAAGACGCACTCTACACCATCGATGGTTGCACGGTAAGACCGATATCCATCCGGTATCCAATCCGCTTTTATATTCCCGTTACCCATATTGGCGTAGAAACTGGGACCCATATTACTCTTATCATGAAAAAAAAGGCACCGTATCATTACGCTGACTGCCTTTAAAAACAATCTGCTCCAATGTCCCTTTATCCGAAATACGACATTCCCATCCACTGCGTTTCCATATTGTAGTCTGTGCAAAAGCACTCATTCCCCATAACAAGGTTCCTATAATCAAACAACTTTTCTTCATTGTATAAATCCTATTATTCTATTTTCTTCAGAGTAAAGCAGTCGATATCGGGTGCCCAGCAATAAGGGCTTCCCATACGGACTACATTATTTCCCGGCTTCAAACGCACCTGCACTGTTACGGAAGCAAGCTGCTGTCCATCGGTTCCGGCAAGGTCTTTCAGCAGGATACTCTTTTCATTGTTTACTCTAATTTCCAGTTTGCGGTCTGCATGAGGCACATATTGGATGGTCATTTCATACATTCCGCCCTTTTCACTATATACTTTATTCCATTCGGCATAGTTTTCGGCACGTCCTCCCAGATAGCTGACCTTCATCCCCCCGGACGCTTCCTTCATCGGTGCATACAGATGTTTTCGGGCGCAGTCCCAAATCATTAAAACAAGGCAAATAAGCCCACTCAGCCTCATAACGCACAGGTTCAAGACGCTGCTCTGCTTCCATACGCAAAATCAGGACACTATGTGCAGGCAATTGCCGGTTCAGTGTCCCCTGAACTGCCTTAAGGTCTTTTTGCTTCACCAAATCACGCATCTTCACTTTACCTCCCATTTCCAAACACTCATGGGAACAGAGAAATCACAAATACTGTCCGAAGGGTTATACAAAGCCACCGCACGCACTTTGCCGCGTTCCTGTTCTATATCCTTTACCAGCACATAGCCCTTATTCTCATGCTGCACCACATAGGCCTGTAATCCCAACGGGTCTTGATTTAAGGCAATCAGTTCCTTATTCTTCAAGAGTTTCAAAGAAGCCTCGGGAATCGTTGTCAGATCACAGCCTATCAACAAGGGAGAACTCATGATACACCACATACCGAAGTGCACCTCTTCTTCCTCCGGTTTCAGTCCACGGCCAATCTCCAGCATATCCATATCATTATAATGACCGTCTCCGGCATACGCAGAAAGATACAGATTCTTATCAATGATATATTTCACCGACCCCCATTCCGGGCGGATATCACTACTGATACGCCAAGAGCAGCCGATATTCTTTGCCCATGTACCCGGAAAAGCCCATCGGCACACATTAATGGAACATGGTTACCCGCCACTTTATCAAAAGCACGGCGAATCTCCGTATATCGTTTTTCCTCATCCAGACTCAACTCCTGAGAAGCACCGCAATAATCTATCTTAATGAAATCGAACCCCCATTCATTGAAGTATAAATCGGCATCCTGATGCTCATGACCATACAAGCCCGAACCTACTCCGTTGACATCCTTATCCCAAATGGAACCGCAAGTATTGCTTCCCGCATCCGAATAAATACCGGCTTTCAGTCCCAAAGAATGAATATGGTCTGCCACCCCTTTCAGTCCGTTCGGAAAACGTTCCGGATGAGTCTGCATCGTGCCGTGCTCATCACGCCAACCAAAAAATCCGTCATCTACATTGACATAATTATAACCTGCATCTTTCAAACCTTTCTGCACCATGGCATCGGCCTGCTTCTTTATCAAAGCCTCATTGATATTCACCCGATAGGTATTCCACGAGCTCCAGCCCATAACAGGAGGATCAAATACATTTTTCATTACCGGCAAAAAGTCATGGAAGACATGCCCAAAGCTAACACACATAACAATAATTTATTCATAATAAATAACCAACCATTAATGAATGCTTTATTAATTCCATCAGATCTTTTATATAAATCTTCTTTTTTATATAAATATGCTCCGACCAACCATACAACTCCCACAAAAAAGAAAAGCATAGACAAATGAAGTAAAGGCATTATCACCCAACCAACCGGATAAACCGGCATATATAATGTCGTGCATATTCTGTTCTTGCAGTGGTAAACTGTCAGCTAATATATATAATATCTCACTAAGTACATAGCAAAACAACGGATTTACACCAAATATGGCAAAAATCCAAGTCTTCTGATATTTCTTCGTCACATCGATATACCACAGCAGAATAGACAAAAGAAGAGCAGAAAAACCGCAAGTAACCAACACAAATGTAGGCGACCACACCTTTTTTGTTCAGAGGACATACATCCTGTAGCAGAAAGCCCGCTATCAGCCCCATAGCTCCATAAAGGAACAAACGGTTCAACTTATCTTTCATATCGGGGGGTCTCCATGCAAATCTTTCCAAACCAGAAACCTATCAGAACTTGGGCAATAGAAGGAATCGTACTCAACACTCCCTCCGGGTCTATTCCCCGGTCATTATACATGTGTGATAACCCCAGTACAGACTTATCCACATGAGAAAGAATATTCTCCGGGCCGTATACAAATCCATTGCCGACCAACAAGATTCCATAATATACAATCAAAATGACTGCCACCAGATAAGGGATATAACGATGGCGGACCGTAGTGACCAGCAATGAGCCTATTCCATAACACAATGCAAGGCGTTGCAACACACCCAATATGCGTACATGAGCCAGCGATGCAAAAGCCGCCTTCCAAGGGCTGCCAACAAAATCGGGTTGCAGAGATGCCTCACGTAATGTGCCCAGAAAAGTAGCGGTACCATAAATAAATGTACCGATAATAAAAAATAAGAAAAGTACGACGAATAATTTTCAGAAATAACGCCTTATCCAAAGTAAAGGAGAATTTCTTCAGAGAAATATACATGGACATTCCCATCATAAACATAAACAAAGGATAAATGACGTCCGCCATCGTCAAACCATTCCAGGAAGAATGTAATAAAGGGGGATAAACATAACTCCATGTTCCGGGACTGTTCACCAGTATCATGCCTCCTATCGTCAGTCCGCGAAGCACATCCAAAGCCAACAAACGCTGTTTCATAATAATGAGATATTAGATTAGAGAGTCAAAGGTATAAATAAAAGATATAGTTCTAAAAAAGGCTGCCGGATTTATTTTCCCAGCAGCCTCTTTATCTTAATTATCAGTATCCGGGATTTTGGATAATCTTACCTTTACTCTCGTCTATTACACTTTGCGGCAGCGGCATCAGGGTCATATAATCCTGTGCTGTGGGCGACTGTTTGTATTTGCGAGCATACTCAATATATCTTCCATAACGAATCAAATCCGAACGGCGAACACCTTCAAACCATAATTCATGTCCGCGCTCTGTCAGCACCGCTTCAAGGAAGGCATCAGCTCCGGCAAAGTCAGCCATAGTGTAAGCAGGAAGTCCGGCACGTGTATGTACCATATTCAGCAGTTCTACAGCTTCCGGAGTCACAGTATTACCTTCGCGAACAATCGCCTCAGCCAACAAAGTAAGCACATCGGCATAACGGTATACAATCCAGTCAACCTGACTTTCTTCGCCGGTAGCATCAGGATCTTCACCATACTTAACAGGCATTGCACCTTTTATCAATACAGAACCGGGATTTTCTTCATTATAGTGAGTTCCGTCTTCTGCAACAAAGTCGCCTACCAATACTTCCAAACGCTTGTCAGCCGAATCGAAAGTATGATAAAAATCCCAAAGAACACGATAGCCACCCCATTTCTGGATATTTGGATTTTTAGTCGGGTACTCGCTGGAAATAACATGAGCCAGCCACATCTGCTGATTCACACTGCGACTGCAAACACATGCCCAAATTGTTTCAGCATTGCCTTCATTCTCCAATGTAAAAATATCCTTATAGTTATCCATCAACCTATAACCATATTCCGGCTTCATCAATTCACGACCACATTCTACAGCTTTTGCCCAATTCTGTTCATGCATATAAAGTTTCATCAATACAGTATAGGCCAACCCTTTGGTAAAGCGGCCATAATTCGTATCCGATACTTTATAAGTTGCCGGAAGAACAGCAATGGCAGCCTTCAAATCGTCTTCAATGAATTTCACCATTTCCTCCCGCGATACACGAGGAGCTACTTCATCAGACAATGGATTATTCAACAAATCCAAAGAAGCAATCTGAATAGGACCATACATATCATAAAGGATATAAGCCAACCATCCACGTCCACAATGCAATTCTGCATCCAAACGTGCTTTCACTTCCTCATTCATGGGAACGTTGACAATACGCTCCATAGTTAAAGTCATTTTACTTATATCGCGGATATAAGTACTGTAAGTAGTAGTCAGCCCACCGGAATTGGCTGTAAAATTCATCTGAATCATATCCGGCCAAACAGCATCATCCCACTGACAATCACCGATATCAGTACTCATATCACTGATGACATGAATACCTCCCTGCGAAGAAGCATACAATCCACTATACCAATCGAACGGAAAGGAGCATAAGCGGCAGAAGTCACCAAAGCCTTCGCATCTTCTTCATTTTTAGGAAATATACCGGGATTAATCACATTATACATTTCAGACTCCAGATTAGTGCAAGAAGGACAAAATGCAGTCGCAGCCAATACTACGGAAAATATTGATAATATCTTTTTCATTTCAATCTTATCTTTTATAGGTTATTAAAATGTAATATCCAATCCTAAGCTAAAGCTTCGTACGTTAGGATATGCCCAAACAGAATTATCTGTCTCAAGGTCGAGGCCGTCATACGGAGTAATAGTAAACGGATTATTGATATCTGCATAAACACGAATGCTCGACAATGCCTTTTTAACCGGGATAGTATAACCCACAGTTATATTACGGCAACGTACAAAACCAGCTTTTTTTGCAGATAATAGTCACCAATTCCCCAAGTACTCTTGTTCTGGAAATAACCGGGACGAGAAGCAGACTGATTATCATGTGTCCATACTTCCGCTGCACTGGTAGGCATATTGTAACCACGATACATATTTACAATACCTGTCATACCGTCAGCACCTGTCAACCAAAGGTCTTTATAAGAGCCGGCATTCAAGACATTGAATTGTCCATAGAAATAAATATTAAAATCAAAGTTCTTATAACGGATAGTGTTATTCAATCCCATCAAATAACCCGGGTCCGAACTTCCGTATATTACTTTGTCGGCATATCCAATTTACCATCAGGTTTACCGGACTTCAAAGGAATACCGTGTTTATCTACCTGAACAGAACCATCCTCATTATATACATAACCATTAATATCTTTTAATCTTTACCTGTCCCGGCAGTGAACCCGGCATATAGTCTACTGTTTCTCCGGGCTGAATCAAACCGTCTGAAAGATATCCGTACATATAACGGATAGGAGCATTATACTGTGAATAAGCAGCAGGCTTCCAGCTTGCATCACGAGTATTCCATTTATCACGATAGAATGAGAAAGTAAAGTCTGTATTCCAACTAAAAATTCTTTGAGTTAAAGTTAGTAGTGTTTATTGTCAATTCAAATCCCTGACTTTGGGTTTTACCTATATTGGCGGCAATTTTTATCTGCCTCATTAAAAAGTAAGCAAACTACGTTCAGCCAGCAAATCGGAAACTACCTTACGGAAATATTCAGCAGTTACGTTCAAGCGGTTATTGAAGAATCCCAAATCAAGACCAACATTCCATTCTGTAGTAGTTTCCCACTTCAAATCAGGATTACCCATCTGACTCAAATACACGCCAATAGACTCTGTGCCACCGAATTCATTGTTATTACCGGTCTGATAGTAACTGATAGCACGATTACCGATATTAGAGTTACCGGTCTGACCGAAACTGACACGTAATTTACCATTAGAAAGAACAGAAGTCATCGGTTTCATAAACTCTTCTTCGGTAAATCTCCAGCCCAAAGCTACCGACGGGAAATACCCCCAACGATTATTTTCTGCAAAGTTGGAAGCTCCATCGGCACGCAACGTAGCAGTCAGCAAATAACGATCTTTATATGAATAATTTACACGACCAAAGAAAGACGCCATTTCATCTTTTGAGGCCGAAGAGCCCACAGAAGGTTTCGGATAAGCTCCGGCTCCCAAATTATTATATAAGAAACCGTCAATCAAGAACTGGCTGTTGCCGGCATACAATGACTCATCTGTAAAACGTTGGAATGAATAACCTGCCAAAACACTGAAATTATGATCTCCCAATCTCTTGGTATAATTAGCAGTAAGTTCCATCAAATAATCCGATTTGTCATATTGAGCAATATCGGCTTGTCCGCCTTTCTTCTGACCATACAAAGTAGTCTTGGGCATATAAACACTACGCTTCTGGTAATTACGGTCAATACCGAAATTAGCCTTCAAAGTCAAATCCTGAATAGGCTTCACTTCAACAAACGCAGTAGCAAGCAATCTTTCTTTCATTGTTTTGTCTGTGATTTCCAGCAATGATACCGGATTAGGCAAGAAAGCAGCCTGAGAGTTCAATGTGTAATCCCCGTTTTCATCTTTGATCGGTAACAGCGGATTAAACTGTGCAGCAGCCACCATAATACTTGCATTCTCATTCTGTCCCGAACCTAAAGGCACGTTATTGGTTTGATTTCTGGACAAAGTCATGTTAACACCTAAATTAACATACTTACTAACCTTCTGTTCCAAATTAATACGACCCGTATAGCGTTCCATATCATTATTCTTCACTACACCGTTCTGCTTGAAGAAGTTTCCTGAAACCAGATATTTGGTTGATTCAGTACCGCCTGTAACAGATATATTATGTTGAGTCTGAAAACCTGTACGGGTAATTTCGTCAAACCAATCTGTATTATGGGCAGGAGCATTGATTTGAGCATCTGTATAATAAGGCTTATAAGCAGTAGAAGCCTCACCTTCGGTTTTTCCACCATATACACCGATACCGTTCGCTCTCATCCATTCTTCCTTGGCATAGCGATTGGATTGTATCATAAAGTCTTGAGCACCCAACATATCATAATCACTTGCCAGTGTCTGAACAGTAGCCGTACCGGAATAAGTCACTTTCGGAGCACCTGTTTTACCCTTTTTAGTAGTGATGATGATTACACCATTACCGGCACGTGCACCATAAATAGCTGTAGAGCTGGCATCCTTCAAGACCTCGATAGACTCAATATCATTCGGGTTGATAGAAGCCAAAATATTATCCGAACTACCCCGCATCATATTTACCCGTTTTAATAGCATCGTCCGAAGTCGGATTTACCGGAAACCATCGATAATCACAACGGATCGTTACCGGCATTGACAGAAGCAGCACCACGGATGCGGAAGTTAGAACCACTACCCGGCTGTGCACTTACCATATTTACTTGCAAACCTGCTGCCTTACCTGCCAAAGCGTGACTGATAGTAGATACCGTACCCACAGGAGCATCGTCCATCTTCACAGATGCAACAGCACCGGTTAAGTCTTTTTTTCTTCATTGTACCATAACCACAACAATAACTTCATCCAAACATTTTCCGTATCTTCACTCATAGTAACAGACAATGCTTGCCGGCCTGAGATTTCAAAGTCTGTGTCTTATAACCAATATAAGAAACTTCCAATTCCGCTTTAGCCGAACTTACAGTCAAAGTAAATTTACCATCAT
>ENA-OQCD01000137-OQCD01000137.1-human-gut-metagenome-genome-assembly--contig:-NODE-137-length-18687-cov-2.046552_pt1 | contig 18687 bp, 27 predicted proteins | sample MGYA00242755_ERZ504571 | MGnify/ENA primary metagenome ERZ504571 (study PRJEB26092, sample SAMD00036274) | human gut metagenome | host: Homo sapiens | study: EMG produced TPA metagenomics assembly of...
CCTTTACAACGTTTTTCTTCCCACTGGTTCCATGCCGCTGTGACTGTAAAGGGAACCATAGTGATCTCGCCGTCGTTACGCTTAAGCCGATCTGCTTGGTATCCGGCCAGCCATTATTATGGCCGTTGGCGTATCTTTAAAGATAGATAATACTCGCCGGCCTCTTCAGCGTTATAGGTAAACTCTACATAAGCGCCCTTGTGATTTTCAAAGCCGGACACAAAGCTGTCGCCGCTGTAGCCGCTGTGAGACCTGTCCCCCGCCTCTAGCGCCGCCGCCAACATCTGCGTCTTCCGCCTCCATATGAGTGGCATTGGGAGGAATCAGCTCGGGCATTGGCTCTGCGGCTTCGAGAAGCCAATAGTAAAAATAGTCGATGCAAATGCCGTTCTTTTTTGCCATTACCTTGTACGGTAACCGTGTTTTCTCCGGCCTCTAAATTCAGTTCTACATTGTGATAGGTCCAGTTGTCCCAGTTTCCAGTGCCGGCAAAGGTTTCGATTGCCTGCTCAGCGCCGTTGACTGATAATTTGATCGACCGATCAGCCGCCCAGTCTTGGGCAGGCCCTGCAATGTAGTTGAAAGCGAATTCATAGGTACCCGCCGTTTCAACCTCAATCTCGAAGGCCACATTAGCATTTTCGGCACTTCCGCCTATACTGACGAAACCTGTGCCAGAATAATCGTGGTCGTAAGCCATTCCCGTATCCGGGCCGAAATCTCCTGTTTCAGCCTCCACTAGTATGGCTGTCTCCGGAGCGCCCTCCGGGGGAGTCGCGGTTCTATTGGGTCCAGCCGCATTGGCCTGCATTAGGCCGATATCAGTAGAAACCATACCGCTCATGAGAACCGCCGCTGACATTAGGCCTGCTGTGATTCCGCGAACAATTTTTTTAAATTGTCCCACTTTTTTCTCTCCTCTCATTTGAGCCTCAATCTCATACGTTTATAGATAGCTGTATTTAGTGCAACATGTTGTATGTTACTACAATATGTTGCACTATTTCATTGCATGGTTCTGTTCTATAAACGTATAGATTTAGAGGCGTCAGTTTATTGGGATTAAAAGCGTGCATCCGGAGAGGTGGGGGGCCTCCCCGGGATGCTCGGCTTCTCTCGAATTTTTTATCTTTGGGCAGTAATCCTATCAGATTACTCCGCCAAAAATACCGTCGATGGTGCTCTGCGCCTTAGCCGCGGCGTCAGCAGGAGTGCTGGTTCCGGTGATGGACTCGTTCACCGCCAGGGAAAGGGCGTCGGAGATTTCCGGCCATTGGGCGTGAGGCCCTCTGGGCTGGGCGTACTGCATTTCTTCAGTGAATTTCTGCATCGTCTCATCATCCGTAAACTGGCCCTCGGCTACGTCCTTCCGGGCAGCGATATAACCGAAATCATCGATGTAGCTGGCAACCTCGTCCTTTGAGGTGGCAAACTGCAGGAAATCCAGAGCCGCGTCTACGTTATCCCCGTCGATTACGCCAAAGTTCTCGCCGCCCAGGCAGGAAGCGTATTCCGCGTCCTTCGGCAGCAGGGTGACATCCCAGTTCAGGTCGGGAGCCTGCTCCCTCATCGTGGGAACCTGCCAGGGACCGTTCACCATCATGCGATATTGCCGGAGATGAACTGGTTCATTACGTCTCCCTGAGTCCAGTTGATGACTTCCTTGCTCATGGAGCCGGCGTCTACCAGATCCTTTACCAGGGTCAAGGCTTTAATGCCGTTATCATTGTTGATATCGTAAGAGGTCGCTCCGGTGCTCCACAGCCAGGGGGTGAAGTTAAAGGTGCCTTCCTCGTTCTGCAGGCAGCACATGGCGAAGCGGTCACATTGCCCTGGGTTGTCTTTTGGGCCACATCCTTCAGCTCATCCCAGGTGGTGGGAGCTTCACAGCCCGCGTCGGCCAGCATATCCTCGTTGTAGAACAGGGCCAGGCAGTTGCTGCCAAAGGGAAGGCCGTAAAGCTTGTCGTCCAGCTTGCAGGAGTTCAGCGGGCCCTCATAATACTGGTCGATCCCATCCCAATCGCTGACCTTGTCGCTGATATCCGCGAAGATTCCCATGGCCGCGTAAGAGGCGTGGTCCGGGCTGTCGATGATTACCAGGTCGGGAAGCTCCGCCGCGCTGGCTCCGATGGACAGCTGCTTTTTAAAGTCGGCAAAGGGGATATATTTTGCCGATACCGACACCGCATCCTGGGAGTCGTTGTATTCTCCAATGACCCTGTCCAGGGTTTCCTGGTGCTTTTCGGTCTCCCAATAGTACCAAATGTCTACCTCTGAAGCCTCCGCCGGGGCCTGGGATTCCGCTGTGGAAGAGCCCTGGCTGTCAGAGCCGCTTTCAGGAGCCGAGCTGTTGGAGGTGCCGCTGCTGCACCCCGCCAGCGCGCCAGCCGCCAGTAAACCCGCCAGCAGAACGCCTAACGCTTTTTTTGCTTTCATATGTTTTCCTCCTTAAAAATTCGAAGCCTTTGCTTTTTTCACAAAAGCTTCTTTTCTTTCCTTGTAGTTTTTATTATAAAGTGATGTCCCGCCTCTGAAAACTCCATTATTCTAAGAAAGGAGCACAAAACTAAGCTTTTATATATTTCTTTTTTTGATAAACAAAAACACCGGTCCTCCTCTATTTATTCAACTTACGGTATTCAGCCGGAAACTGCCCCGTAACCTCTTTAAATATTTTACTAAAGTACTTTGGCGTAGCGTAGCCGACCTGTTCCGCTACTTCATAAAGCTTTAAATTGGTTCCTATCAACAGCTTCTTTGCCTTTTGAATTCGATATTCCTTCATATAGGTACTGAAGGTAACTCCAACCTCTTTATGGAATTGGCTCCCCAGATACTCTGGGGTAACATTTAATTTTTCCGCAATTTCATCCAGGGTAATCCCTCTGGCGTAAAATTCATGAATCAAGCTTTTCGTCCTACGAATGACCAAGCGCATATTATCGTCCTTATCCTCGTCATTTTTCTCCTCCGGCATCAGTCCTGCTATTCCCTCCATATTTTTTTTCCAGCTCTTCATTGGTGACCGCTTCCATGACGCTTTCTAAAAGGGCTTGCTGGTCTATGGCAAAATACCGGGATAAATCCAGTTCTTTCGCGACATTGATGACAGACCAGATAAAGCGCAAATAGGATTCTTTAATTTTTTTCGGATCATAGAGTGCGCCTTTCCTAAAATAGCTTTGGAAATCCCGAAAGGTTTCCTGTAGTTTCGTCGGGTTTGCCATGCAAATAGCCGTTTTCATTTGGTTCTCAATATCTACCGGATAGCTCAACGGGCTTGTCTGCAGCTGCTTAATACGCGGATAATGGATAATAACACCGTTCTAACGGAATACACCAATCCATACAGCCTTGGAGAGTCGCCGCGCTTTCCGCAAGCTGAGAGAGTCCTGTAAACCTAATCCAGCCAAAGCTGGCCATACTGTCATTACAAATTCGCGTTAATATTGTCTTCTGAAATCTTTTTACCAGAACCGCTTCTTCCCCTTCACATGGAAATATGAATAGGCAGCTTTTAAACACAAGGAAATCGAGTATTTGACATTTTTACTGATTGTGTCTTTTAACAGAGCGGTCAAAGCAGGAATCGTCCGCTTTCTTTTCTTCTTCATAATGATCCCCTAAGTAAGCCAATATCATGATGTAATTCCCTTGAATCTCTACTGAAAATTTACTTCTCACATAGCTTTCCAAGGCTTCGCTATACTTTAACCGGCCTACTTGAAATCCGGTTAATAGTTCCCCTAAGGTATCCAGTTCTGGAAGCTCTTCTTTCTTTTTTCCTTTCGTTTTTAATTGCTGCTCCACCATACGAAGGGCCTGTGTCAGTTCATTTACCATGATTCGGCTTAATGAGATATTCGCTGACTCCCAGCTTAATCGCCTGCTGGGCGGTAAGAAAACTACAGAATACGCGCTGAGAATGATGACCTTCGGCAAGGGCTGCTTTCCTGCAGGCAGCGCAGCATCTCTAGGCCGTCCATGATAGGCATTTGCACGTCTGTAATGACTAAATCCGGTTTGCTTTCTAATATAAGCTCTAATCCGGCTTTTCCATTTTCAGCTTCCCCTACTACCTGATAATTCTGATCTATTCTTTCCAGCAGCTTCATCAAGCCCTCGCGAATCCGTATCTCATCCTCTACGATTACGATTTTCATCCTTACTCCCTCCCCTGTGTTTTTGGAATTCGAATCACTATAGTAGTTCCTTTTCCCTCCTGACTTTCAATGATAAATTCCGCATCCTCTCCGTAATACATTTTCAGTCTATCAATAGCATTTTTCATACCAAGGTGGTTTTTGCTTTTATTGTCCGGTAAAATACCCTGTTTAATTTCCTCTACTTTGGCCGCCTCAATTCCTTTACCATTATCGTGAATTGTAATATTAAGAAGCCCTTTGGGCTTTTCTTGAATCTCGATAATAAGGATGTGATGCTGTTGTACTCCTTCAAACCCATGCAAAATGCGTTTTCCACAAACGGCTGAAATATCAGCTTATGAATCAGACAATCTAAAAGCTCTGGAGGTACGATAATCTGGCAAGAAAATGTATTTTTCAATCTGGTCTGCTGAAGGAAAATGTACTGCTGCAGCCATTCCATTTCTTCCCGCAGCGTTACAATGCTGTTGCTCTTATCAATGCCGTACCTTAATATGCGCGCCAGCGCCCCAATGGCGCTGCTGATCTCATACTGATCCGCGTTAATCGCCATCCAGTTGATGGTATCCAGTGTGTTATACAAAAAGTGGGGATTGATCTGCGCCTCCAGCGCTGTGATTTCTGCGTCTTTTTGCCTCGCGGATACCATCTTCACTTCTTCCACCAGTTTATTCATTTGTCCCATCATTCTGTTGAACTGGTCCGTTATCGTCTCCATTTCAGACGGCATCTTTCTGTCTCTCCGCACCCTCACGGCCAAATCCCCGGCTCCCGCTTTTTCATGGCCGCGACGATATTTTTTATCGACCCCGTCATATGACGGGTCACTAGAATGATTACCGCGATCAGAAAAGCCACTGATAAAAAAGACGGCCAAGAGCATGAGATTCCTCTGCGCTTCAATCTGCCGAAATACAACGCTTTGGTCCGATACATTAACAAAGCTCCAGCCAAGAAGATCATCCCGCAGGCTGTGGATCGCAAAATTATCTCCGTCCATCAATCCGCTTCCCTCTATGAGCTCCCCGTAGGATTCCCGCCAGCCGTTTTCACTCTCCGGGATGGGCAGAACTGTATTTTCGATGCTCCGCTGTACTGGAAAGGTCACCAGCCTGCCTTCATCATCGACAATAAAATAACGTTTCCTGGCAGCGTATCGTCTCCGTCCACCGAATTTTGATTACATACCTCGTGTAAAAGCCTTTCATCGATGCTGATGATGATAACACCGAGCTGCCGGTGAATGCTGTTGTAATCCACAATCCTATGGGCCAAATGAAAAAGGTAATACGGCTTTGCGGAAAAGCTTGAGGCGTATCGGGTCGTTATGTATTGAGTACTATTCTCGTTGGAGATTTTATCGTACAGCTCTTCCGGCGTTAAATTCATAGTGTCCAGCATGAATTTTTTGATGGACGAGGCAGTAGGCTTATCATAAAAAAATTATGTCGCCCGATTCGGTAATGATGGTAATGCATTGTATCGAATCCTTGATATTCGCAATTCCCCGAAGTTCTGCGAAGCTGGTTCACAGCAAGAGCCTCATTTCCTCCCGCGTTTAACTCGTCTACATCATTAACGATATCGTCCCCAGTATAAAGCTGAAACAGCAAATCTTCATAAGCCGCCAAGGTTGACCTTACGCTTTTATCCGTTTGAACCAGATTGACCTCAGCTAATTCGTCAGTATTTTCCTGCACGATTCCCGTGGTATTGTAGTAGGACATCAAATTGATAAAACCAGCGGCAGAATCGATATCAGGCAGAAGGCGGATATGAGCCGAAATTGCAGGCTGTTTGTTACAATTCTCAATCTTTTGATAACATTAGACTTTATTATCTCATGGTTTATGAGACATTCCGCGATAAAGCAAAAAGGTAAAAAAATGCCGGCTATCTCGCAAACATGGCGATAACCAGCATAAAATGGGTGATCCGAAAATGTATAAATATTAGAATTTTTAGCATAAAACAACAAATGTTTTTTAAATCTAATTTGATTTTATCTGATTTTCAACAATTTGTAAACTCTCACATTTCTAAGATTTGGGAATAATTCTAAGCTTTTTTATCAGCTTTAGCGTCATTCCCGCGCATTGAACATCTGTATACTCGAAAATTCACAGTTGAAAAGCCCTAAATTCTTTGAGTAAAGCGGCGGCCTGCTCCAGCCAGAATTTCTTAATCATTTTTTCGGCTCTTCTCTTTTATGGGGTGCTTCAAATCCATTCTGCTTCTTTAAGCTTTATTCCAGAGCCCAGCCATGCGGCTTGGCTTTTATTTTTGTAGCAACACTTTTAAAAATTGCTTTTTTGCATTCCCTTTCGGATAGAAAAAAAGAACCTATCCGAATTCAAACGGATAGATCCTTTTCCTTATTCGTACAATCAACGCCAGGAACAGTGTCAGCCCTGCAAAAAATTTTTCTTCCTTCACCCCACGAAAGGCGGGAAGCTGGTAACCTGTGAGATGGGTTAACAAAACAATTGAATCGGCGTTCTATCCGCTCGCAGGACGCAGAACCGCGAGAAAAAATGATACCCTAAGGGCTTAAATATTTTCATCCGCTCTTTCTCTTTCATAAAAGGCCACAGCCTCATAGGGGCGAAGCGTTTCCGATTTTACATCATCATAATTGGAAATCAAAATCTGACGCGTAACCTCCGGATTTTTTGCCAATGGACAGCAAGCCTCCTGATCTGAAAAGTTTGCCAGCACCAGCAGCCTCTCCCGATTCCAGACTCTCTGATAGGCCCAAACGGTATTACTGCCTGAGTCGAGCAATTCATAGGTTCCCTCGGTGATAATCTCATAAGTCTTCCGCAGGCGGATCAGCCTTTGATAATAGCTGAAAACCGAATCAGGCCGGCCGACCTGATTCTGAGCGTTGATCCTCTGATAATTTGGGTTTACCTTAATCCACGGCTCACCGGCGGTAAAGCCGCCGTTCTTCTGACCGCTCCACTGCATGGGAGTTCTCCCGTTATCCCGTCCCAAATTTTGCACGCAGCGGAGGAACTCCTCCTCCGACATTTTCCTTTGCGCCTTCACTAAAAGCTCATACGCCTGCCTGGCGTCGATATCCGGATAATCCTCCAGGCTGGAAAAATTAGGATTCGTCATTCCAAGCTCCTGCCCTTGGTAAATATAAGGTGTTCCTTGCAGCATATGCAGGCAGGTCGCCAGCATTTTCGCTGATTTTTCCCATAGAAACGGGGTTGAAGCGTTTCCGAACCGGGAAACCGAGCGAGGCTGGTCGTGGTTTCCCAGTACAGGCTGTTCCAGCCGACGCCGGAAAGCCCCTCCTGCCATTTGCTCATAACCCGGATCAAATCGGAAAGCCGGAACCGGTTCTCCGTATATTTGCCATAGGGCCCATGATCGATGGCCACGTGCTCAAACTGAAACACCATATTCAATTCCGTACCCGCCGCGTTGGTGTACCGTGCCGCCTCCTCCACTGTGGCGTTGGGCGTTTCTCCAACCGTCATGATATCGTACCGGGACAAAACCTCACGGTTCATTTCCTGAAGATATTCATGTACACGGGGGCCGTTCTCGCAGTAAGGCGTCAGGTCTCCATATTCCCCGTAGGCTCCCGTCACCTGACCGTCTGGAAATCTCTGATTCTTCGAAATCAGGCTGATGACATCCATGCGAAAGCCATCCACTCCCTTTCCAGCCACCAGGTCATCATGTCGTAAATCTCCCTACGCACCTTCGGGTTTTCCCAATTCAAATCCGGCTGCTTTTTGAAAAATATGGAGATAATGGCTGTCCGTCTGCTGGTCATACTCCCAGGCGGAGCCGTAGAACCAGCTTCCCCAGTTATTGGGGGGCTTGCTATCCTTTCCTTTTTCCAGATATAATAGTCACGGTAGGGATTATTCTCTGATTTTCTGCTTTCCCGAAACCAGACATGCTCGTCTGAGGTGTGGTTAACCACCAGGTCCATCACAATCCGCAAGCCCCGCTTATGGGCTTCACACAAAAGCCTTTCAAAGTCCTCCATGGTTCCGAAATCCTTCATGATAGCCCGGTAATCGCTGATATCGTATCCGTTGTCCGCGTTCGGAGACTGATAGACCGGAGAAAGCCACAGCACATCCACGCCCAGTGTTTTCAGGTAATCCAGCCTTCCCGTAATCCCGTTTAGGTCGCCGATTCCGTCACCATTGGAATCGCAGAAGCTACGGGGGTAAATCTGATAAACAACGGCTTTCTTCCACCAATTAGTGCTCATAATCCTTCTCCCTTCAGGTAATCTTGCTTTATGGACGCCGGCTAGTCTCTTTTCCTTTTCCAAATTTCCTTGTTTTGGCCTTTCAAAAAGAGGCCTCTTGAAAGACCGCCGCTGTGTTTTCAACGCATAAGCCTAAAAGGCGCCCCGGTAGTCTTCCAGAGATATGACGAAAAGCTCTACCTCATCCAAAAAAACTGTCAGCCGCTTCTCCCGCACAGCCAGCGAAAGCCGGTATTTCCGGTTCAGATTGAGAGAAAACCGCTGGGCTTTCAAACGATGCTTCCGCTGATAAACAGAAATTTGTTTTTGATTCCAGTCCAGCATAACCCGGAATCCCCCGCCTTGTCCGTCGCCGCCGAACCACACGCCGGCACACTGCCGCTCGCGATATGCCTTGAGCGTTACATTCACGGAAAAGGAAAAATCCTCTACGATTTCCTCGGTGAAAATGCCGCCGAGTCCTCCGCAGTCGCCCTCCAGTCCTTCCAGGACATCCGCCCAGCTTCCATCCAGAAGCTGGGTGAACTGAGGCAGGCAGGCCCGCTTCTCCGGCCAGGCTGTCCGGAGGGAAGCAGCCTCTCCCTCCAGAAGGAGAAGATCGGCATCCTCACTGTGCAGCTCTACCCGGCAGTCAGGACTGGACGGGAACACCAGATCGGTAAGCACCGCCGCGCCACGGCCGCCAAACACCTCAATTTGAGAGGTATCCGCCAGCACCTGCAGCTCCAGCTCGCCTTTTTCCAGCTTCATCGGCGCGGTATGGATTCCGGTAACCCCGGGAAAGCCGTTGATACCGGCATGGGTGCGATCCACATACAAGCGCTCCCCGGCAAAGTCATACCCGATGGAAAGCCACTCCCCTCCGCTGTAAACAAAGCGAAGCTCCGCCCGGCCCTTCCTGTCCTCCGGCCTCAGCCTGCACCGGAAGGAAAGAGCGCCCGCGTACAGCGCCGTTTTCCTGCACTGGCCGGCGGATAGGCGGCAAGGCTCCATTTTTTCCCGCTGATCCTCCAGGGCGGACAGCTCTCTTACCGGCCGCTGGCACAGCCTGACTCCCTCCGGAGTCTGCCGCAGAGAAAGCTCCCGGACCGTAGAAAACTGTCCTTTGAATAATTGGGTCGGCAGAGCATCCCGGTATCTCCAGTTGTCCGCCCAGGCGATCATCAGCCGGCGGCCATCCGCCCCAGGGATGCCGTTCCAGGTACGCCCGCATAAAAATCCTGCCCGTAATCCAGCCACAGCGCCGTTTCGGGAGAGTTTTCATTTTCAAACCGCGAGCCGTCGAACCGGCCGATAAAGTACTGCATCCCGGTGCCGCCCGCCGGCGCCCCGTCGTTGACGCTGACCGCCAGCACCCAGCGGCTCTCGTCCGGTTTCTCCGCGACCGGCAGGCAGAACAGGTCGGGACATTCCCAACGCCTGCAGGCGAGCCCTCACCTCCGCCGAATTCCCCGGAATAGCGCAGGTCAGCAGATTTTCCGACTGGTAAAATTCCACATGATCGAAGCACGCCAGAACCATAACCCAGCCAGGCTCCGCTTTCAAGCCAAAAACCTTAGGGTCTCTGAAGTCCTTTTTCCCGCCGGAGGTCAGCACCGGATTTCCCCAGTATTTCCGCCAGGTTCTCCCACGGTCGTTGCTGTAAGCCAGGCCCTGGCTCTGCTGGCTGTCCACATGCTCGTTGTATGTAAACAGAGCAACAAACACAGGCTCCTTTCCCGTTTGCAGGCCGCTGGTGTTGTTCCAGTCTATCACCGCGCTTCCCGACCAGATTTGACCGATGGTATCCGGCTCCAGGGCCGGGGGAAGATGCTCCCAGTGGATAAGATCCCGGCTCACCGCGTGTCCCCAATGGATGTGATTATGGATATTGTACTGGTGCATCAAATGGTACTCGCCGTCATAATACAGAAGCCCGTTTGGGTCATTAATTACATGGGACTGGGCGGTATAGTGGAACAGAGGACGGTAAGGATCCTGAAAATAAGGCTTTCTCTTCAAGCTTTCGTCACCCCTTTACCGCTCCGGAGCTCAGTCCCTTGACGAACTGCTTCTGGAATAGAATAAACACCAGCACCACCGGCGCCAGACCGATGATCGCGCCGGCTGCAAGCAGGTTATAATCCGCGCCGTAGGTTTGAAAAAAACGTGGAAATCGCCAAAGGGAGCGTATGGTAATTTTGATTCTGCAAAAAGAACACCGCCTGGGCGTAATTATTCCAAATACCGACGCCCTGCATGATCACCACGGTGGCGGTGATCGGCTTCAGCGAGGGGAAGTCACCCGCCAGAATGCGGAAAATTTGGTGCAGCCGTCGATCACGGCCGCCTCCTCTACCGATTGGTTCATCGAACGGATAAAGCCCTCATAGAGGAAAACAGAGAACGGAAGGCACTGGCACGCAAGAAGGAGCATCATCGCCCAGTGAGAATTGATGCCGTTAATTTTCCGCATAATAATGTATAAGGGCACCGTATTGATGATGCCCGGCACCATCATGCTCAGAACCATCACATGAAACACCGCCCGGTTCAACCTGCTCCTCACCCTGGCCGCCGCGTAGCCGCCGCAGGCCGCGCAGAAGATCAAAACCGCTATCGCGCCGATAGAGATCATCAGCGAATTCATCAGCGCCCGTCCCATATCGGCCTTGCTCCAGGCGTCGGCGAAGTTTTTGGAACAGCATTGCCCGGGGAAACCATTCCTGGGCGATGCTGTCCGCCGGGGCCGCTGAGGGAAAGATAAAAACATGATATAAAAAGGGGGAGCAGAAAAAACCGCGATGATAAGAACCAGCCCCGCGTAGGCGCCGGATTTTCTGAAAGCTTTCATCCTATTCTCCTCCCTACATTTCTATTTCTTTGGATCTCATCCACCGCAAGGAAACCGCGATAGGAATGACGATCAGAATAAACATGATAATAGCGACGGCTGTGGCGTAGCCGGCAAAGCCGTTGAAGGACTGGCGGTAGATATAAATGCTCAGCGATTCCGTAGCATAGCCGGGGCCGCCGCCCGTAATCGCCATAATAATGTCAAACACCGCCATAGAGCCGATAATGTTTGTGAAAATATTAATTCTGGCCGAGGGATAGAGCAGCGGCCACGTGACATTTTTAAAGGACTGCCAGGTATTGGCTCCGTCAATTTTCGCGGATTCATATAAATCCATGGGGACGGACTGCAGCCCGGCTAAATAAATCATCATCGGTCCTCCCACAAACTGCCACACATTGACGATAATGATCAGCCAGATGGCCTTTTTAGGGTCTCCCATCCAGTCGAAGGAGCCGTTTACACCCAGCTGTTCCAGGGATTTATCCAAAACGCCTGTGGAGGGGGACAGGATCAGAGTCCACAAATATCCCATAATCAAGGGGCTGATGATGGATGGCATATATACCGCGGTGCGGGCAAAGACCTTGCCCTTGATTTTAGAATCAAACAGCAGAGCCAAAAGCAAGCCGAAAACATTCAGCAGAAGCGGGCTGACCAGGCCGAACAGCAGGGTGACGCCGATGGCGTTCATCGCCCGTTTATCGGAAAAAAAGCGGATAAAGTTATCCAGGCCAATAAAATTCCGCTCCTCGGAAAATCCGTTCCAATCTGTCAGGCTGACGCCGATCCCTTGACAGAGAGGGACGATGAAAAAGACTACAAACAGGATTGTCGCGGGCAAAAACATAACCGGTGAAGATTGTTGGATATTTTTGAACCCAGTGCTTTCATACCACCACTCCTAACCAACAAAGCACATTGTGAAAAATCGCGGAATGGACGATCCATTCCGCGATTCAGGCCAGCCTATTGAAGATTACTGCGCGTCAAACGCGGCCTTCCACGCGTTTTCATAGGCTGCCGCAAACTCAGACGGGGTATACTGGCCCGCGAAGAACTCCTGCAGCATGATGCCGCTGGCGTCTCCGCCAAAGCCAGCCGGCTCCACCGTGGCGCCGATAATTGCGGATTCCTCAGCGGACTCCTGGGCGCTGGTGTAGATCGGCCCGATATCCACAGTCACATCCGTGAAAGCGGAGGGCGCGTTTCTCGTCTCAGTATAGGATACCTGGTTTTCCTTGGTGAACAGCCAGTCTAAAAAATTCCTTGGACGCCTCCTGGTTGGCGGAATCCGCTGTAAGATAGTAGGTGCTGTCGGCAGTCTGGTTGATCGCGGGCTTCACGTCGGCTTCCACCGCCGGGAATGAGCTGGCGCGCAGCTCGGCCTCCGCGTCAGGATTGATTTCCAGAATGGTGCCGATGGTGAACATGCCCTGGAACAGAATCACCGCGTCGCCGTTGGCGATGGCGTTCATGGCGTCGTCATAGGTCGCCGTCAGTACGTTGCTGTTGATCAGCTCCTCCTGCTGAAGCTGGCCCAGCCAGGCCACATATTTCTCCAGAGGGCCGCCGGCCTCTCCAAATTTCAGCTTATCCATATCGCCATCCAGAGCGGCACGGTTGTATTCCAGCTCGCCCAGGCGCTGGCGCTCCGCCGCGCCGGGAATATAGCCGAAGAGCATTCCCATGGTCCACGCTTCTTTGCCGGAGAAGAACAGGGGCGTTTTGTCAGGATAAGCATTTTTAATCGCTCTTAAATTCTCTGTGAATTCATCTAAGGTTTTTGCGGGCTTCAGATTCAGCTCGTCAAAAATCTTCTGATTGTAAATGGTCCCTGTCATCATAGTGTTGGTCGGCAGATAATAGTTCTTTCCGCTTTTTATTGTCCACGGAGATCTCCTTGACCGCCGGGTCGATTCTATCCCACCACTCAGAATCGGTGAGATCCACAAATTTTCCGGCGTCGATCATCTGCTGGGTGCCCATTGTGGTGATATCCGGAATATCCCCGGCGGCAAACTTTGTCTGCAGGGCGGAGGTTCCTTCCTTCTGGAACTCATGCTCCACCTTCACGCTTTCGCTTTCCGCGTTGAAGCGCTCCACCGCGTCGTTGTACCAATCCACCATTTCCACGTTGCCGTTGAAAAATCTTACGGTAACCGGCTCTCCTGCGGCCTCCGAGCTTTCTCCTGAGGAGCCCGCGGCGCTTTCGCCTGTGGTTCCGGTTTCGCTCTGGCCGCAGGCGGCCAAGGCCATAGTCATTGCGCCGGCCAGCAGCGCGGCGCAGATGCGTTTTCCAAGATGATTCATAATCTTCCTCCTTTACTTTGTCGGACATATCTCTTACCTAGGTTTCAGTGTAAAACAAACCGGGAAATTTGAAAATCCTCAAAACTTACGATTGAGGTTCGTATTTTTATCATTTGCTTTTTGCGCTTAAAAAACTATGTTATAATGATTCCAGAAAACCGCTTCCCTCGGCGGCAAGACGCCGCCGGAGAACTGGAGGGCTTCTCAGTGAAACAAAAAATAGAAAAACTGAAAAAATTCCACAGCATCCGTTTCTCGCTGACATCGGTGGTGGCTCTTCTGATTCTTCTCTCCGTATTCATTTCCTCCACCCTCTCCTATTCCCGCTATACCAGGGATTTTCAGGAGCAGTCCTCTGAACAGATCGACCAAACCCTGGAGCAGCTTTCCATCAATTTAAGCACCTATTTGGATGAACTGTTCCGGCTGACGGTTTATCTCTATTACGACGATTCCGTGGTAGCGGCGCTGGAGGCCACCGGCGGCAGCGATATCGACCGTTTGCAGAGAAGGCGGGTCATCGAAAGCTACTTGGATAAAATCATGATCATGCCCCGCAAGGACATCTTAAATGTTTTTGTCATTACAGACGACATCTACTTCAGCGGCCGTATGCCGAAAAGCGTAAACCACAGCGCGGATTATCAGGCCCTAGACTGGTATCAGGAGGCCATGTCCATCCAGTCTCCGATTTTCGTGCCGCCTCACACAGAGCAGCTGGTATCTTATCCTAAGGATACGGTTTTTTCTATCGTCAAGCAGCTGAAAAGCGTGCAAAACATCGACCAGGTGATCGGGGTCATCAAGGTAGACGCCAGCTATAGTGGGATCGCCGATATCGCCCGAAAGGTCAACATGGGGGAGCAGGGCGGCGTTTTTATTATAGACAACGACAAAATCTAATATACAACAGCGCTTCCCAGGAACAGGTGGAGCTTTTATCCGGCGTGGCGCTGGCCTCCTCCGGCTCCTGGATTGAAAAATAGGCTCCGCGGAATATATGGTGAACACTGTCCAGGTCAAAAGCGCGGACTGGACCATCGTGGCGGTCAACTCCCTGGATGAGCTGACAAAAAACGCCCAGAAAACCAGGGATTTTACCTTCCTGCTCGCCACCCTAAGCTCTTTATCCGCGATTTTGGTGCTTTTGATTTTCACCCATAGCTTTTTAAAGCCCCTGATGGGCATCGTTCAGCTGATGAAGGAGGTGCGCAAGGGCAATTTTCAGGTCTCCTTCTCCTCCAAGCGCAACGATGAAATTGGTTATCTCGGGGATTCCTTTAACGCGATGGTCAAAACCATCAACGACAACATTGAAAAAAAACACCGAACTGGCGAAAAAGGTATACGAGGCGGAAATGCTCCACACCGAGGCTCAGCTGCACGCTCTGCAAAGCCAGATTAAACCCCACTTTCTGTATAACACCCTGAATATGATCAGCATGCAGATCCAGGTGGGCCGGCTGGAGCAGGCGGTGGACAACATCGAAAAGCTTCACCGGCTGCTGCGGGGCATGGCCAAGTGGGACCGGGAGGTGCTGGTGGAGGATGAATTCGCCATCTGGACGCTATCTGGGAATCCAAAGCAGCCGGTTTGAACAGAAGGCTGTCCTATGAGCTCAAGCTGGATGACAGTCTGAAAAAACAATATATCCTGGCGTTTATTTTACAGCCCTGGTGGAAAACGCGGTCATTCATGGCTGTGAAACCCAGCGGCGGCGGACGAAAATTACCGTAGAAGGCTTTTTGAAGGAAGGCCGCTGTTACTTTGTCGTGAGCGACGACGGAAAGGGCATGACGGAGGAGCAGCTGAAGGCGCTGCGGGAAAAGCTGGGCCGCACGGCGGAAAACGAGAACCAAAGCGTTTCTCCCGGCGCGGACGGCCACATCGGCTTGGAAAACGTAAACAAGCGCATCCAGATTCATTATGGAAGCTGCTACGGAATCCGTATCTCCAGCCAGCCCGACGCGGGAACGACATGCCGGGTAGAGCTGCCCTTACTGGAAAAGGAGTGTGAGCAGGATGTACCGAGTATTACTGGTTGACGATGAAAGCCTCACCCTGGATTATCTGAAAATGGCAATTCCCAAGCAGGACCCGGACTGGGAAATCGCCGGCGCGTGCCTTGACGGCATCCAGGCTCTGGAGTGGTTTGAAAGCCATTCAGCGGATTTGGTTCTAACCGATATTAAAATGCCCGAGATGTCCGGGCTGGAGCTCTGCGAGCGGCTTCACCGCCGGAATCCAGAACAGAAAATTGTCATTTTATCCGGCCATGACGAATTTAAATTCGCACAGCAGGCCATTCAGTGCAGTGTGGCGGATTATTTATTAAAGCCGATTTCTCTTACTGAACTGAAAGCCGTGCTGCAAAAATAAAGTCCTCCTTACAAACAGAGCGGGCGGAGGAATTGGCATACCACAGCCTGCTGGAGATGTCGGAGGACGGAAAAAAGCAGATTGCCGCCCGGTTCATCCGGGCGATGATCGAAAACTCAAACGTAGAGGTCAAATCCCTTTACCCTTTGATTCACCGCATGAAAATCAGTCTCATCGAGGGTGCCGGAGTCATGCTTCTGCTGAGTCTGGATGAAGATGTTTTACTGGGAAACGGTATTCAGGCAAGCGATATTCCTGTCTTTCGGTATATGCTGTACCGTTTAACCCTGGAATACACCGAGCAAGCCGCGCTGGGAAGCTGGGTCACGCTGGACCAGGAGGAAAACACCTTGCTTCTGCTTTCCGATGACGACACGGAAGCGGTCGAAGATCAGGCGCTTCATATCTATCAGCAGGTTTCCCAATTAATGCTTGAGCACGCCGGCCTTTCCATTTCCGCCGGGGTCAGCGGCCTTCTTTTCGACGTTATGGAAGCGGAAGCCGCTTACCGCCAGGCCTATACCGCATTGTGCGGCCGTTTGTTTTTCACTGCCGGCGCTTATTATACCACAAAGGAGATCTCCTCTGAAATCCAGAACAAGATAACCAGGCTTAACCATTATGTTTCCTCGCTGCATTCCGCCCTGCTGGATAAAAACTCATTGGCACGGCAGCTGGCGCTGCAGTCTATCATTCAGCTGCTGCCGGGAAAACGGAAACAGAGGCGCTGCGGTTTGGCCTTTACTGGATCAAGGGGCTGGCCAAATCTGCCCAGGCCTGGCCGCCGGATCGTCTCAACCGCGCGGCCTCCGCTCTCTGTGCCTGCAAATCCTCCGATCAGGATACGATACAGGCGTTTTACACCTCCGCCGCTTCGTTTTTACTGCCTTCTGAGGAAGAAAAAGCGGATCGGAACAAATCTGAAAACGGTATCGTCTCCCAGGCAGAGCATTATATCCACACTAACTCGCCCAGCCTATCAGCCTGGCCTTAGTAGCGGAAAAGATCGACGTCTCCCCAAATTACTTGAGCTCGCTGTTTCATAAGGAGCTGGGGGAATCTTACAGTAAATATGTCACGCGCGTCCGCATGGAGCATGCCAAACGGATTATGAAGGAAAACCCTGGCCTACGGATCTATGAGATCGTCAACCAGGTAGGCTATGTCAGCGTAAAACACTTTTTCTTACGTTTTCAAGCAGCTGTTCGGGGTAACTCCCGGAGAATACCAGCAGTCTCTGAAAGCCGATTAACCTAACTTACTGATTTTTTGTTTTTAACCCAATTCTGAGCCCAGCATGCGGGATCTTTCATATGCCCTCGGAGGCGACAGGAATTTCTATTTTCGTGATATAATCGTCGATTTTATCTATCACCATTTCGTTGATCCCAATTTCATAAGCGTGTCCATAAAGGCGCAAATGATTCCGCCTGGCGTATTGAAGAATCTCTTCATAACGCGAGGGTAGTTTCTCCCAGCTTCCGGCGCTGAACCCGCGCAAATAAGTTCCTCCCGCTGCTTATGCAGCCCTTTTTTATTTGTAATGTCAGGAACTTCTATAAATAAACCCGCATAATCATCAAAATGGCGGGCGTACAGGTTTTCCACCGGAAGCATAGAGCCATAGGAAGCCTGATACATACGTGGAAGCTGATGCTTTTTAATTTCTGAAACAACCATTTCAATCTGCGTTTCCAAAGGGGTATTCGCCGAGATCTGCACTATGGCAAGATATTTCGGCTCTTTCTCTATGATGGAAATCTCGGACAAATCCAGTTCCAGCAGCGCGGCCATGTCGTCGTGCCGGCTGTACAGCTTGGCCCGTACCGCTTTCATGCTGGCGATTGCCGTGTTTAATTCCTTTATCCTTTCTTTCAGTAATATCTCCATACTCTCCGCAGACCGGTTTTTTTATAAATGACTTAATATCAGCAAGAGGCACCTTCATATCCCGAAGCATTAGAATGGTTTCCAACACTGAGCTTTGATAATAGTTATAATACCGATACCCATTTTCTTCACTAATCACCGCTGGTTGAAACAGTCCTATTTCATCATACCACATCAGCGTCTTTTTATTGATTCCATGCAAAGCCGCAAACTGGCCGATGGTAAACAAGGTGTTTTTTCCTTCAGACATTTCTTAACCCCCTTGACCGTCCTGTTACTGTACGGTTTATTATAATCTATATTGATGATATCCGCAAGAAAAAAAGGGGGATTCCTTATGAACAATGAAGCTGCGTACAGCAGACCCGTCACCTTAAAAAGCATCCTTAGATTTGCAGTTCCAACAATTGCTATGAGCGTTTTTTATGTCTTTTTTATACGATGGTTGACGGACTGTTTGTATCAAATCTAATCGGCACCAACGCTTTATCCTCGATCAATCTGGTGTATCCCATCATAGCGCTGGTCACAGCAATTTCAACTATGCTTGCGACGGGGGGGCAGCGCAGCCATTATGAAAAAAATGGGGAGAAGGAAAAAACGATGAAGCAATGCAGGACTTTACTTTTTTTAATCATAGTAAATGTTTTTGCTGGCCTTGTAATGTGTGGCATTGGCTATCTATTTATGGGAAACTTTTTTTAGCTCTATGTCTCTTTCCGCAGAAGTTTCCGACTACTGCCGGGGAATATTTAAGCTGCTACCTGCTGTTTACCGTACCAATCTGTTAATGAATAATTTACCCTTCTACATGATTGCCGCGGGCAAAGCGACCTTGTCTCTGCTCTGTTCCGTCG
>ENA-OQCD01000138-OQCD01000138.1-human-gut-metagenome-genome-assembly--contig:-NODE-138-length-18661-cov-2.434607_pt1 | contig 18661 bp, 26 predicted proteins | sample MGYA00242755_ERZ504571 | MGnify/ENA primary metagenome ERZ504571 (study PRJEB26092, sample SAMD00036274) | human gut metagenome | host: Homo sapiens | study: EMG produced TPA metagenomics assembly of...
AGACTGCCCCTGAAAATTCACCAAAGTAACCAAACCAGATCAGAATCCCTCGTACTCCTTCCATGAAAAAAATATCTGGAGGATGCAGGTGTTGACTTCCAGTTTAATACTGAGGTCACAAACGTGATCTTTAATTTTAAAGATGGCAAAAAGATCGCCACTGCTATCGAATGCAAGGTAAAAGGTGTAGAGCAGGGTATCCTTCTTACAGAGAATGATTATGTTTTCGTCACTAACGGAAGCTGTACAGAGGGTACGATCTACGGCGACCAGAACCACGCGCAAACGGCGATGCGGAGGTCCGTACCAGTGGCGTTTGGTCCCTGTGGAAAAATATCGCAGCTCAGGATCCGTCATTCGGACATCCGGAGAAATTCTGCTCAGACATTGCCAAGACAAACTGGGAATCTGCTACTGTCACCACTTTGGATGACCGTATCATCCCTTATATCACCAACATCTGCCAGCGTGACCCACGTACGGCAAGGTTGTTACCCGGTGGTATCGTAAGCTGCCAGGATTCCAAATGGCTCTTAAGCTGGACCATCAACCGTCAGGGACAGTTCAAAGAGCAGGATACCGAAGAAGGTCTGTGTATGGGTTTACGGATTGTTCACAGATGTTCCCGGTGATTATATCAAGAAGCCGATGAAGGATTGTACCGGTAAGGAAATTACCGCCGAGTGGCTGTACCACCTGGGTGTTCCGGTAGATCAGATCGACGATATGGCAGAAAACAGCGCTGTCTGCGTTCCGACTATGATGCCGTACATCACCGCCTTCTTCATGCCGCGTACCAAAGGTGACCGCCCGGATGTTATCCCGGATGGCTGTGTAAACTTTGCATTCCTGGGCCAGTTCGCGGAAACTCCTCGTGATACCGTATTCACAACAGAATATTCCGTACGTACTGCAATGGAGGCTGTATACGGACTTTTCGGTGTAGACCGTGGTGTTCCGGAAGTATGGGGAAGCGTTTACGATATCCGTGAGCTTCTGGACAGCAGTGTGAAGCTGATGGACGGAAAATCCCCGCTGGAGATCCAGCTGCCAGGGCCGCTGAATGCACTGAAGAAACCACTTCTTAATGTTGTGAAGGGTACTGTGGTTGAGAAGGTACTGCGGGATCATGATGTGCTGAAAGATTATATGTAAGATATACAGCCTGCCAGACAGATATTCTCAATCCGAAAATTGAGATTTGAACACAGTAACGGAGCCTCCGGTTCTATTCGTGCAGCAATCCCCCAGAAATACTTCTCGCGCGGTATTTCCGGGGGATTATTTTATTTTCTGATACTTATTTTCCCAGTGTTTCATTCATACTTCCGGAACGGAAGCCCTGAAGATCCAGAGTCACGTAAGAAAATCCCAATGTGCGGAATTTCTCTGTGATCTTTGTTCTTGTTTCATTATCTGCAATTTTCAGGATATCTTCTTCCGGAACCTCGATCCTTGCCATGGTACCGTGGATACGGACACGGAACTGATGGAATCCCAGATCCATGAGAAACTGCTCGGCCTGGTCTACCATGTGAAGTTTTTCCTCGGTGATGGTCTCACCGTATACAAATCTGGAAGCAAGGCAGGCAAAGGATGGCTTGTTCCAGGTTGGAAGGTTCATGCCCTTTGACAGCTTGCGAATCTCTTCTTTATAGAGGCCGGCCTCCTGGAGAGGACTTCGGACCCCAAGCTCCTGAATGGCTCTTTTTCCAGGACGGTAATCTCCCAGGTCATCCATATTGGAGCCTTCCACGATCATGTTCATATGGTGGGATTTTGCTGCTTCCCAGAGTTTGGTGAAGATGGCTTTTTGCAGATGTAGCAACGGTCCGGCGGGTCTTGCGAAAGCCCGGGATATCGAATTCGTTGATCTTGCAGATTTCCTGGCGGATATGTATTTTCCCGGCAAAATCCTCTGTTTCTTTCAGTTCTCTGTCTGTAAAGGAACAGGGACAGGCAGTAATGGCCATGGCCCTGTCGCCAAGTGTTTCCTGTGCGGCTTTCAGAAGAAACGTGGAGTCTACACCGCCGGAAAAGGCTACGGCTACGCTTCCAAGGGAACGAAGGATCTCCTGGAGTTTTCTGTATTTTTCTTCAAGTGTGATATTGTCTGTTGCTGGCATATGTTCTGTCACCTCGTAATTTGTAAAATATTATTTGTGTATTATTGTAAACGATACCTTTTTGTCCTACAAGCATTTTCTTTCTGATGGATACACTATGAAATTTGTAAGTATATCCGGACGATCTATCCGGCTCATAAGCTTTTCGTAAAATTATCTTCCACAAAATTTTTACAGAACAGGAAAGACTTCTTCCTGGAGGACTCTTTTATGTCATTGGAGCATTACGAAATAATTTTCCATGATATAAAATAGGACCGGAAATGCAGCATATGCCACGCTTCCGATCCTTCCTTTTTACAATTATCACATTTCGATCACATCAAGATCATCCGGAATAAACAGATTTCCGTGATAATACTCTCTGCCTTCTGCGCCGTAGAGTTCTTTTACGTTTCTTAATGTTCTTATCCTCTGTATGATACAGTACAAGGTTTTTCACGCCAAGATTTTCAGCAAGCTCGCTGGCATCCTTGACTGTGGAGTGATGTTTCTCATAAGGATTGAAGATATCACGCTGTCCGTACAGGCAGAATGCTTCGTGGAACATCCAGTCGCTGCCTTTGGCGTATTTCTCCTCGCACTCGTTGTATGGCTCATCGCCACAGCAGGTAAGTACCTTGCCACCGTCGTAGATCATCTGGAATCCGAACTGTTTTGCCTTGGTGGAACCGATGTCAAAGAAGGTCACTTTCTTATTGAGGATCGTTCTCTCCTCACCGTCTTTTACTTCGATCAGGTGAGTCTGTCACCAATGTACTGTGTCTCCTTTTTTATTCAGAAGCTTAAAGGCCATGTCTTTCAGAAGTCCGATCACCTCATCATGGGCATAGATATTCGCCTCGCCCTGGTAAGTACCTTTTTTCATATTCTGGCAGATGATGCGGATCACCCAGACGATTCCCATGATATGGTCTACGTGCTTATGTGTAACAAAGATCTCATGGACATCCATCAGGTCAATACCTGCCTTCTTCAGCTGGGAAAGTACAGTATTTCCGCCGCCTCCGTCAACCAGAAAATGGCCGTACTCATCGCTGAGCACGAAACATGTATTGTAGCATTCTGTTACCAGTGCGTTACCTGTTCCAAGCATGGTTAATTTCATTGTTTTTCTCCTCCTGTATAGCCCTGGTCATCAAACATTCTGCCACCCATTGCTTTTGTTTTCTGACACTCTCACCGGCTGCTTCAGACCATATTGCAGATACCTGCATAACAGCCTTATGTTTTCTCGTTTTTTTCTGTGTTTTTCGTGTTCCAATGATAACATTATGGAGAAATATTTTCAATAAATTTCTATAAAAAGAACCTCTTTCCTCCCTGCACTCTGCACATTGGACATAGAAAAGCTTTCTTTGCGCTCCATTATTTTTATGTTACAATGGTCCCATATCAATAATTATAACTGGAGGGATTTCTAATGAAGATCACAATCTTAAAACGGCAGTCCGCGCCACAACGGCAACACACAGATCATGGCCGATACCTTTGCAAAAGCTGCTCAGGAAAACGGTCATACAGCAACTGTTCTGAACATTGCAAATTTACATATCCGCGGATGCATGGACTGCAAATACTGCTACTCCCATGAGGGCAAATGTGTACAGGATGATGATATGAAGAAGGTTTTTGCGGAGCTTTCTGATACCGACCTTCTGGTATTTGCATCACCAGTTTACTGGTTTGATATCACCGCACAGCTGAAAACCGTAATTGACCGTATGTATGCATGGGGAAGTATCGGATTTCCGTTCCACAAAACAGCTCTGCTCCTGGATGCAGGCGCAGATCATGTCTTTGATGCAGCCATCGCTCAGTACAAGGCCATGACCTCTTATCTGAAATGGGAAGATATGGGTATTGTCACAGTTCCCAATATGCTGGAAAAAGGCAGCATGAAAGTCTGTCCGCAGCTGGAAGAGGTTAAGAAACTGGCAGCCAGACTGTAATTTTTGTATCACAAAGGGGAGCAGTCACATGGTTGACCATGGCTGCTCCCCCTTTTACATTTTTTCTTATTACAGCATTTCTATCTCCGTCTCAAAATACTGCTCCTGAAACCGGACCTGTTCCATGATCTCCTCTGCTGTCATGGTCTTATCCTCCGGAACTGCCACCCACTTGTCTTCCACATCATTGAGGCGGTGGATAATGGCGATCACTTTTCCTGATCTGTCCGTTTCATTTTTCTTCCTTTGTCAAACGGATATTCGCAATCCGCATTTGTTACGTAGCTCATGACCAATCTCTCATTCTTTTACATTCCGTCAGAAAAACTGACCTTCTCATTTCAATCCGTTCTTCTCTTTACCAGATTTTCGCCTCTACTGCTGCACGCTCAATTCCAAGACCCTTCATATATCGGTCCATAAATGCGTTGAATCCTTTCACGCCTTCTGCTTCCGGCGCAAGTGTGCTGCCTTCGTTTCCTTTGAAGACATTTTTCATCCAGGAAATCCGCAAGGTCTTCGCCGTCTTTTTTTTGTTGATCATATAAGAAGCCAGAAGCGCAATTCCCCAGGCTCCGCCTTCTCCTGCTGTGGACATTACGGATACCGGCGCATTTACTGCATCTGCAAGGATCTGCTGGCCAACACCCTTTGTCTTAAAGAGGCCGCCGTGTCCCAGAAGCTTATCAATCTTTACATGCTCCTGATTGAGAAGGATATCCAGACCTACACGCATGGCACCAAGGCAGGTGTAAAGATTGTTTCTCATAAAGTTTGCCAGTGTAAATTTACTCTCAGGAGAACGTACAAACAGTGGACGTCCCTCTTCAAAACCGGTCATATGCTCGCCGGAGAAATAACAGTAGGAAAGAAGTCCACCACAGTCCGGATCCCCTTCCAGGGCTTTGTTATAAAGAGTTCCGAACAGTTTGTTCATATCCACTTTCATACCCATGGCTTCCGCAAATTCCTTAAACACATTTACCCATGCGTTCAGATCCGAAGTACAGTTGTTGGAATGTGCCATGGCAACCGGATCTCCTGCCGGAGTGGTGACCATATCAATCTCTTTGTACGGTTTGGAAAGAGCCTTTTCCAGGACAATCATGGCAAATACGGATGTTCCTGCGGAAACATTTCCGGTACGCTGACGGACACTGTTTGTGGCTACCATACCGGTTCCTGCGTCTCCCTCCGGCGGACACATCGGGATTCCTGCTTTCAGCTTTCCACTTACATCCAGAAGCTTTGCACCTTCCTCTGTAAGAGAACCTGCATCCTGTCCCGCAACCATAACTTCCGGCATAATGTCACGAAGTTTCCATGGGAATCCATAGGATGCAACCAGCTCATCGAACTTCTGCACCATCTCTTCGTTGTAATCCTTTGTCTCGCTGTCGATTGGGAACATACCTGCCGCATCGCCGATACCAAGAACTCTTTTTCCAGTGAGTTTCCAGTGTACATAGGCTCCAGAGTGGTGATGTAATCGATATCTTTTACATGCTCCTCACCTTTCAGGATTGCCTGATACAGGTGTGCGATACTCCATCTCTGAGGGATATTGTAATGGAAAAGCTCTGCCAGCTTCTCAGAAGCTTCTCCCGTGATATTGTTTCTCCAGGTACGGAACGGAACCATCAGCTCTCCCGCTTTGTTAAACGGCATATATCATGCATCATGGCACTGACACCAAAAGCACCTACACTTGTAAGCTCCATCCCATATTTTTTCTGAACATCTTCTGCCATATCCTGGTAGCTGCCCTGGAGACCTTTCCAGATCTCCTCCAGGCTGTATGTCCAGATACCATCTACATACTGGTTTTCCCATTCATAGGCACCGGATGCGATGGGCTGATTTTTATCGTCTACCAGAACTGCCTTGATCCTTGTGGAACCAAACTCAATACCAAGAGCCGTGCGATTCTCAAGAATTGCTGTTTTTGCCTCATTTACTCCCATTGTAAAAAACCTCCCATATTATTTGCTGAAATACATGCTGTTCCATCTCAGCTCATTCTGCAGATTCCGGATCGTTGTATCGCCATCAATATAAACCGCTTCGATACCCATAGCTGCTGCCCAGTCGCCCATCTGCTCTGCAGTAAGGTCATAGGTAAATGCAGTATGATGTGCGCCGCCTGCAAGGATCCATGCCTCTGCCGCTGTGGAAAGATCCGGCTTCGGAGTCCAGAATGCAGTACCTACCGGAAGTGCAGGCATCGGTTTCTCTGTTTTCTTACACTCAACCTCATTGATCAGCAGGCGGAAACGATCTCCTAGGTCAACCAGGGATGTAGCGATTCCAGGACCTGTCTTAGAAGTAAATACCAGTCTTGCAGGATCTTCACGATCTCCCATGGAAAGCGGGCATACACGCATGCTGACCTTGCCATCAGCAACAGATGGACAAACCTCCAGCATATGTGCCTCAAGGATTCCCTCTTTACCAGGTACCAGGTTATAAGTGTAATCCTCCATAAAAGATGTACCCTTGCGTCCTTTTTGCCGGCTGCCATGATCTTCATCAGACGGACCATAGCTGCTGTTTTCCAGTCGCCCTCGCCACCGAAGCCGTAGCCTTTTTCCATCAGTCGCTGGATCGCAAGTCCCGGAAGCTGTTTCAGGGCGCCCAGATCACCGAAGTGTGTTACGATAGCCTGATAGTTTTTCTCCTCGAGGAAGCGCTCAAAACCGATCTCGATCCCTGCCTGGACTGCTACATGCTTCTTAAATTCCTCAGGGTCACGTCCATCCAGAATCATATCGTATTTATTATAATATTCTTCTACCAGAACATCAATATCTCCCTGGCTTACATCCTGAACATATTCTGCGATCTCATTAACCGGATAAGCATCGATCTCCCATCCGAATTTCATCTGAGCCTCAACCTTATCGCCCTCTGTTACAGCTACGTTTCTCATATTGTCGGCTACACGGCATACACGGATATGGCTGCTCTCCATGATACCAACTGCAGTACGCATCCAGGATGCCAGACGCTCCTGGACCTTTTTTGTCTGCCCAGTGTCCTGCAATGACTTTTCTCTCGATTCCCATGCGGGTTACCATATGGCCAAACTCACGGCCGCCGTGTGCGGACTGGTTCTCATTCATAAAGTCCATATCAATGGTGTCATAGGGGATTTCCACATTGAACTGTGTATGAAGATGGCACAGCGGTTTGCGATACTCTTTAAGGCCAAGGATCCAGGATTTTGCCGGGGAAAATGTGTGCATCCACGCGATCACGCCGGCACAGTTTTCATCTGCATTGGCATCATTAAAGGTTTTACGGATCAGCTCATTTGTGATCAGCGTTGGTTTCCATACAACCTCAAACGGAAGTACACCGGATTTATTCAGTTCCTCTACGATGATCTTTGAATGCTCGGCTACCTTGCGGAGACATTCATCTCCGTAAAGACTCCTTGATCGAACCTGTGACAAAACCAGAATTTGTAATTCTCTTCCTGTTTTCATGTGAAAATTCCTCCTTGAAATATAAAAATTATATAATATGCATAACATTCCTGAAAATCTGTAACACATTTCTGTTTCCAACATGTGTCCAGCCTTCTGAAATGTTATAAAGTTCTCTGTAAAATATGTCATGTTTCATTATCTGATAAGTGATTATCTCTCTGCCCTCATGCATTTGTGTTCATATTCCTGTCTTCACACTGCTGCCCCGTACGATCAGCTCCGGCCGGATCAGCCGTTCCACCTTACTCTCTTCGTCCGGCACGCCACTTAATTTTTCCAGGAGAAGCTTTGCTGCCATCTCACCCAGTTTTTCCTGGGGATGGGTGATAGTAGTGATTCCCTGCCCCTGTCTTGCGTACAGCGAATTGTCATAACCGGTCACCGCAACATCCTCCGGGATCTTTTTTGCCCTGACGTTCCAGTTCTTCCATGACCTGGACAGCGATCTGGTCGTTGTAGCACACGATTCCATCCGGAAAGCTGTTCTGTCGGACCATGTTCCGGACCATAAGAGCCGGCTTTTTTTCGCCGGTCCTCGGTGTGAAACCAGACCACCTTATCCGGATCATAGGCAATTTCATGCTCCTGCAAAGCCTTCACATAGCCCTTATGCCGTTCGATTCCCTGACGGTCATCTGCCTTGAAAAATCCCACGATGTTGCGCCTGCCGGAGTCCAGGAGATGTTTTGTCACAAGATAACCGCCTCCTGCGTCATCCATGAGGATGTGGGGCTTTTCCTGCATCTCCGTATACAGTCCCTGGATAAAAATATAGGGGATCTGATACTTGTCCAGTGTTTCGTACAGGCTTACATGTCTGCACAACAACTCACTTTTGCTGGGTTCGATGATCAGTCCGTCAATTCCCTTGCTGATCAGCTCTTCCAGGAATCTTGCCTCCTTCTGGCGGCTGTTTCCTGTATTTTTCAGGATGATACTGTACCCGTTATCGGACAGCACCTCATCGATTCCCTGGATCAGCCTTGGAAAAATATAATCCGAGATATATGTTAGTCACCCACTGCGATGGTTTCCGGTCCCGTGAATCTGACGGAGCACATCCCGCACAGAAGGTTCCTTTTCCCTGAAAGGATTCTATGTATCCATCTCCTGCCAGAATCCCCAGAGCCTTTCGCACCGTATGCCTGCTCAGCCCGTAGCGGACACTGAGCTGGTTTTCAGAGGGAAGCTTCTCACCCGGACGGATCTTTCCGGAAAGAATGTCTGTTTTCATTTCTTCCATCAGTACATAATATTTTGCTTTTCCGTTTTCTGCCATAAGCTCCTCCCTTCGTTTGTATTATTCTTCCTTCAAACATCGGATGTAAAACGGACATTTATATTTTCATCTGTAATCATTTTATAACTTGTATATACATACGAACAAGTTGTTTTTTATTATTTAACAAAAGTTCCATATAAAAAAGGCCGAACACCTTCCCCAATTTGGTGTTCCGGCCTGTATATACTGCTTTTTATCTCAACGTTTTCTGCCTTATCGTAAAGCGGGCCTTTTGCTCCGCCTTGCTGTCTTTGTTCAGAAAAAACGCCTTCTCCATATTTGTTAAAACTATTCTCCAGTCCCCTGATGTACCTTATATTTAGCGGTACATCTTCATATAATCCCCATGTGCTCGATCAGCTCATCACACATTGCCTGGATGTCTTTGATGTTCAGCTCTGCACCTGTGTGCGGGTCCATCATGGCTGCCTGATAGATTTTCTGGCGGTCTTTGGTCACTGCTGCCTCAATAGCAAGGAGCTGCGGGCTGACATTGGATGAATTCATAGCTGCCAGCTGTGTAGGAAGCTTGCCCACTTTTACCGGATGTACACCGGTTCCGTCGATATAGCATGGAACCTCTACGCAAGCATCGACGGAAGGTTATCGATGTAACCGTTGTTAAGAACATTTCCACCGATCTTGTACGGTGTGTTTGTAACAACAGCCTCCATGATATAAGAAGCATACTCTTTACTTCTCTCATGGCCGATCTTGCCATCCTTGAGGATATCCTCGCGCTCTTTTTCCCAGCCCTCGATCTGTTTGATACATCTTCTCGGATATTCGTCAAGCGGAATATTGAACTCCTCGATCATCTCCGGATATTTGGATTTAATGAAGAACGGATTATACTCTGCATTGTGCTCACTGGACTCTGTGCAGTAGTAGCCAAGATGACGGATGTACTCATAACGTACCATATCCTCATGTTTCTCACCGGATGTATTCTTCTCCTCTGCAATTCTGCGGATCTCCGGGTACAGGTCGTTTCCATCTTTGTCATGGATCTCAAGAAGCCATGCCATGTGGTTGATACCTGCGATCAGCTCGGTACGTCCCTCAAGCTTGTCTTCCATTCCCATTCCCTCAAGAAGCTTCTGGGAGCAGACCTGAACACTGTGGCAAAGACCTACTGTACGAATCTTTGTGAAACGCTGCATATAACCGGTGAGCATTGCCATCGGATTGGAGTAATTCAGGAACAAAGTGTTCGGGCATACTTCTTCCATGTCCCGTGCAAACTCTTCCAGAACCGGAATGGTACGAAGTGCACGCATGATTCCGCCGATTCCCAGAGTATCTGCGATGGTCTGTTTGATGCCGTATTTCTTCGGGATCTCAAAGTCTGTTACTGTACATGGCTCATAACCGCCTACCTGAATGGCATTGACTACGAAATCTGCATCGCGAAGTGCATCTTTACGGTTCTCTGCACCGAGATATGTTTTGATCACTGCGCGGTCCTCGTTTACGTTGTGGTTGATGGCACTTAAGATAATTCTGGAATCCTCCAGTCTCTTCTCGTCAATATCATAAAGTGCGATCTCGCTCTCGCGAAGTGCCGGTGTGCACATACAATCGCCAAGTACATTCTTGCGAAAACCGTGCTTCCTGCTCCCATGAATGTAATTTTGATCATGTTCGTTTCCTCCTGTTTCCTTTGTTGGGTCTCTTATCCGGAATTCTTGTATTTTTCTTTGAAATTCCTGATTTTCTGCTATTTTTGCGGTGCAGTCCCGCTTCGTTTTCTTTGTGATCTTATCATACTACCAGAAACTTGTTTAAAATATGTACTTTGATGTTAATAATTGTTGTTTTGTTGCATGAGATACCTGGAAGTAATTTTCTATAACATTTTCTTATGACATAAAAAAACTCTCTGCCCGATACCAGAATTTTATATATTCTGGCACAGACAGAGAGTTTTTTTCTTCGTGAAATATATCACAGAATCAGTCCTCAGATTCCGTATAATCCCCTTTTTTCCCCTTCACTACAAGTTTTCTCTTTTCTTCCTTGTATTCTCTCGGACTTCTTCCTGTTCTTGCCTTGAATACCTTGGAAAAAGCCAGCGGATCTCCATACCCTACTTTTGCAGCTACTTCACTGACCTGAATATCTCCGTTTTTCAGAAGAGTCTTTGCCTTCTCGATGCGAAGATTCATAAGATATTCCTGCGGCGAGCTCCGAGGCTTTTTTTTAAACGAGCTGGTAAGATAGCTCCGGTTGACACCAATGCGGTCTGCCAGCTCATTGATCTTCAGACGCTTGTCAAAGTTGGCTGCAATGTAATCCACTGCCTGCTCCACATAAACGGAATTGGGATATCTGTGGGATGGAAGAAGCTTGCCTTCTCTCAGACATGCATCCCGGTTATCTGTGATCAGGTCAGAAAAAAGAAGCAGCAGAAGTCCGTTCCGTTTCAGCTCATTTTCAAAAACGAGCTTGTTGGTCTGGACCATTGCATCAATATATTTTGCAGCATTTTCCATACAGTGGATCCTTCGGACCGGATTTTCCCGGCTGAAGCCGCTTACATGGATCACTTCCTCCGCAGTCATTCCCTCAAATCCTACCCAGCGATATGTCCAGGGATTGTCCATGTCTGCCTCATACCAGGCCTCCACACTGGATGGGATCAGAAATGCTTCTCCACCTGTCAGATGATACTGATGGCCATCCATCTCAAAAAACTCCGCTTCCGGATTCCACGATATGAAGTACATGAGAGATCCTGTTATTTGGTCCAAATCGATGTCCCGGATCGCATTTTTCCCATCCACAATAAGTAAGACAGAGATCCACCGCACCTTTCTTTAAATTCTCCAGACATTTAAAGCTGTCCGAGCTTGTAAAACCAACTGTATGAAGCAACTTGTCACCTCCCTGATGTCATATATTATGTTTCTGCCTGTGAGCTGCTTCGCCACCCAATAACAGGCCGCCATATCCGGCGGCCTGTTATTTTTCTGGTCAGGCGAATGTTTTTTCTGCAGATAATTTTTATTCCATCATTTACAGAAATCAGTCCTCTGCTTCAATTGTATACAATACAGAATGGAAATCACCGTTTGTCTTATTGCAGTAGTCACGATCAACCGGGATTCCTGCATACATCAGCTCATTTCCGTAAGCTTTCAGGCACTTATCTTCCCATTTTACTTTGTAAAGCTGATCCTCGTCAAGACCCTTGAAGCGCAAACGCATCCAGGAAGCATTGACCTTGTTCAGTCTTTCATAGTATCCGGCAACTGCCTGTTTTTTGTCTCTGGAAACAACCATCCATGCAGTATCATTTCCTTCGAACGGGCTTAAGATACGGTAGAAATCACCCTCCACCTGGATCAGGTCACGATGTTCCTTCATGAATTCCACCTGTGCCTTTACCTCTTCGATCTCTTTGGCACTTAAAAGGTTCAGATCCAGCTCATAGCCAAAGGTTCCGAAATATGCCACATTTGCTCTTGTGGAAAGCGGTGTGGTACGGTGCAGCTGATGATTCGGTACTGCTGATACATGAGATCCCATGCTGACGATCGGATAAACAAAGGAGGTACCGTACTGGATTTTTTCTCTCTCTGCTGCATCGGTATCATCACTGGTCCATGTCTGCGGTGCAAAGTACAGCATTCCTGGATCAAATCTTGCTCCGCCGCTTGCGCAGGATTCAAAGAGAATGTCAGGGAATCTCTCTGTCAGTCTTGTATACAGCTCATATACACCAAGGATATATTTATGCATAGTCTTGCCCTGATCTGCTGCAGATGCGCCGCGGCTGAAAGGCTCGGACATGTAGCGGTTCATATCCCATTTAATGTAGGAAATGGAAGATTCCTCAATAACCTTGGAGATGGAATCATAAATAAAATCCACAACCTCAGATCTGGAAAAATCAAGAACGTGCTGATGTCTTGAGTGGGACTCAAAACGATCCGGTGCTCCGATGAGCCAGTCCGGATGTGCTCTGTAGCAGTCGCTGTTCTTGTTTACCATCTCAAGCTCTACCCAGAGACCAAATTTCAGGCCCATCTCCTCGATCTTACGGGAAAGTCCGGAAATTCCGTTTGGAAGCTTATTCTTATTTACGAACCAGTCGCCAAGGCCCTGGTAATCATCGTTTCTGGTTCCGAACCATCCGTCATCCAGAACGAAAAGCTCTACCCCAACCTCTTTGGCTTTTTTTGCAATATTGAGGATTTTTTCCTCATCAAAATCAAAATAGGTTGCCTCCCAGTTATTAAGAAGGATCGGACGTGCATGATTTCTCCATTTTCCGCGCATCAGGCGGTCACGGTACAGTCTGTGGTAAGCCTGGCTCATTCCGTTTAAGCCCTTATCGCTGTATACCATAACAACCTCCGGAGTCTGGAATTCCTCATCTCTGGAAAGCTCCCAGGAAAAGCCCTGAGGATTGATTCCCATCATAACTCGTGTCATCTCGTAGGTGGAAACCTCGACCTGTGCAAGGAAGTTTCCGCTGTACACAAAGCTGAAGCCGAAAACCTCGCCTGTATCTTTCTGTTGTATGAGGACGCTTCAGCGCGATAAACGGATTCTGCTCAGAGCTGGAGCCGGTTCCTGCAAGACTCTGTACAGCCTGTATACCCATCTCAAGTTTGCGTGTTTTTACATAGCGCTCACGTGCCCATGCACCGGAAAGATGGATCATCTCATAATCCATATCCGGGAACTCCACTGCTGCACTCATCACGTTCTCAAGACGGATTTTCTGATTCCCTTTCTGAACAAGGCGTGCACTTCTGGTGACCACCGGGTAATCCTCATATACGGAATATGTAAGAACAAGGTCTGTGTCCATCACAGAATCATGAAGTGTAATGTCCAGAGATGTTGCCTCTTCCTCGTTCTCTGTGTAGGTTGCCGGAAGACCGGCAAGCTTCTTCTTGCCGCCGTAAATCTCATGAGAAACATATTTGAAATCTACGATCTCGCTTCCGTTCTCCTGACGAACAGTAAGGGCAGGATTTCTGAAATCACCGGTTCCGTAAACAGGATACTCCTGTTTGGTATACTGCATGGAAAGAAGTCCCGGTTCCGGAACGCATACAGCCATCAGGGAACGCATGATCTCCTCGTGAAGATAACTGAAATCCTCTTTATCGCGGATAGCTTTTCCATAGTACAGATTCTCCATCTGGCCATTTTCCATGATACAGGTGATGTAGCTTAAATGTTTGTTATAAATGTGGAATGTCTTTGATTCCTCGTGAAATTTGATCGGCATAATTTTCTCCTTTTTTTCGTTTACTGCGGATAAAAATATCCGCCTCTTTCCTTAAGAATCATCAGATAACTGTGCATTTTGGCATTTGCTTCGATAAAAATACCGCTGACAACCTCAATAACCAAATCCTCAGTTATATACATTGTCAGCGGTCTTGTATTACCTTATGTAATATTTCTGATTACAGTTTTCCACCGCTGGTAGCAATACCTTCGATAAACTGTTTCTGGAAGATCATGTAGATCACGATCATCGGAATGCAGGCGATCAGAGATGCAGCCATCAGTTCCGGGAATTTGGATACGTACTGGCCCTGCATCTTTGCAAGTGCGGAAGAAAGTACCAGCATATCCTTATCTGTATTAACGATCATCGGCCACATCAGATCTTTGAATGCGAATACAGCTGTGAAAATTCCAAGTGCAACCATACTGGATCTTGTAAGTGGTGCCATGATGTAAAGGAAGGTCTGACCGATGTTACATCCGTCAAGTCTGGCAGCCTCCTCCAGATCCTTCGGCAGTCCCATATATCCCTGTCTCAGAAGGAAAGTACCGAATGCAGTAACAATACCTGGGAATACAAGGGCAAAGATCGTATTCAGCATACCCATCTTGCTGACCATCAGGTACTGCGGGATGATGAAGATCTGTACCGGAACCATCATCTGGAACAGTACAAGACTGAAGCAGAGATCACGGCCCTTGAAGTTCAGTCGTCCAAATGCATAGCCTGCCATAGTTGCTGTAAGAACCGCACACACTACTCGGAAGAAGATCAGAAGCAGTGTATTCTTGTACAGAAGCAGGAAGTTCATGTTATTGATAACAGAAATAAATGCGTCTTTTCTCCATATTTTCGGGAAAATGGTGAAAGGATCTACAGATGTTGCTTCCGTTACAGTTTTAAAAGCTGTCAGGATCATCCAGATAAATGGCACAAGCATCGTTATGGACACAATGATCAGTATGACATGTATTAAAATAGTGGTTAATTTCTTTTTTGTTTCCATACTATCCATGGTTAATCCCCCTTTTTAGTTGTAGAATACCCATTTCTTCTGACCGATCATCTGGAATACTGTCAGGATCATGGTGATAATAAGAAGTACTACTACGATCGTAGCGCCGTATCCCATGTTCTTATTGATAAATGCATATTTATAGAACAGGTAAACCAGTGACTGAGTCTTGGTAAGTGCCGGGTTTGACTTGTCAATAACCATATAGATCAGGTCGAATACCTGAAGGGATCCGATCACACGGGTAACAAGTACGAAGAAAATGGTTGGTGAAAGAAGCGGGACCGTGATGTTAAAGAATGCATTCACGCCTGTTGCACCGTCAATGGATGCTGCTTCATAATAATCTCTCGGGATTTCCTGAAGTCCTGACAGGAAAAGAACCATATTGTAACCGATGATAGACCATACACCGATGATCGCAACTGCAAATACTGCAATTTTCGGATTAGAAACCCAGTTTACATGAACATGGAAAACGTTATTGATAAGACCATAATCAGAGTTGAACAGCCATCTCCATACCATGGCTACCGCTGCCGGAGCTGCTACCATCGGAAGGAAGATGATGGTTCTGTAAATAGAACGGCCCTTCATCTTTCTGTTAAGAAGTACTGCAAGAACAAGTGCGATGACAATGGAAAAAGGGACCTCCACGATCGCATATTTGAATGTGTTGATCAGTGCCTGCCAGATCTCTTTATCTGCAAAAACCTTCTGGTAGTTCTGTAAACCGATAAAGATATTTCCTTTACCAAAATCTCCTGTCTTGAAAAAGCTCTGGTAAATAGTCTGGAAGATCGGAATGATGTTCAATACGATCAGTCCGATTGTTGTTGGGAGAATAAACAGCCAGCCCCAGAGGAACTCACTGCGCTCTCTCTTTGTCCGTGCCTGTGACTTGGTAGTTTTAGCCATAAGAATCACTCCTTCTATTCCTTCTATGTATGAGGCCGCTGCACCTGAGTGCGGCGGCCCCTCTCATTACTGCACTTAATTATCGGTGTTTTCTTAATGCTTACTCCTCAGCCAGCTTCTCGTTCATCTGATCAGCCATCTGCTTGCAAGCCTCTTCCATTGTGATGTCGCCTGTGTATACGCCTTTAAGGATCTCGTTGTCCTCGTTCTCCCATGTTACAGTAGATTTGGAGTATGGACGGATCTCCATGTCATCCATCATGTTCAGATAAGCCTGAAGGTTGAAGTCTGCGGATTTAGCCCATGCATCAGATGTATCTTTGTATGCACTCATTGTAACACCAAGCTCAGCCTGTTTCTCCTGAGCCTCTTTGGATCCGAGGTACTCGATCAGCTGCCAAGCTTCGTCTGTGTGCTCACCGGAAGCAGATGCTGCCCATCCAAGTCCGTTATATGAGGAAGCTCTTCTGCCTGTCTCAGCGTTTTTAGGAAGCTCTACACAATCACAGTTAGCTGCTGTGTACTCGTTCTCTTTAAATGCTGCAAGCATCCAGGAGCCCTGGCATGTCATAGCGATCTTGCCAGCCTCGAAAAGTACGTCCTCGTTGTTCTCGGACATTGTCTCAAGAGACGGGATCACGCCATCCTTGATCCATCCTTCCAGTGTCTGCATAGCTGCGATCGTCTTCTCATCATCCCAGCCGGATTTTGTCTTGTCATCGCTGATGATGTATCCGCCGTTATCATAGATCAGGTTGTAGTATCCGGCCTGGTTGTTATCATTTCTCATTCCGAGACCGTACTGGGAACCATCATCCTTAGTAAGCTTCTTAGCTGCCTCTGTAACATCATCCCATGTCCAGTCAGCTGTCGGATAATCAAGTCCTGCCTCGTCAAATAATGTCTTGTTGTACCAGAGAGCGATTGTATCTATATCCTTCGGTACTGCATAATATTTATCATCGTATGTATACAGTCCCCAGATATCCTCCGGATAGTTCTCCGGATCGATCAGATCGCTGTCTTTGATCTTATCGGTCAGATCAAGAAGCATATCGTTGGACATGTATCTCTGACTCTCGTTGGAGTGCATCCAGAATACGTCCGGAAGGGAACCACCCTGTGCACCGGCCTCGAGCATTGTCCAGTACTCATCCCATTTAACAACGGAGATCTCTGTCTTGATTCCTGTCTTCTCTGTGAAGTCTGCGAGAATTTCTTTGATTCCCGGCTCCTGGTTGGTGTCCCAGATGGATACGGAAAGTGTAACATCGTCGCCCTTGGCATATACCGGAACTGCTGTCATTACCATGGCACCTGCTAACAATAATGCTGCTACTCTTTTGAAATTCATAACTTCTTCCTCCTTTTAAATCTTTCTTATTTTCCCTCTTTCTTTGGTCAGTTTTTATATTTTTTCCACGTCTCTGACCGTTGATATTATTATAATTGCACATGGAAAAAATGATAAATGGATTATTGTCATTTCAATATGGAAAAATGTTGTTTTTTATTTATTTTGTCCATTTTCTATTCATAGTTTGTTAAATATCCGTCATTTTTCCCTATGTGTTTTTATTTTTTTGATATATTTTCATATTTATCACTATTTTTGAGCATGTTTTGATACGTTTTTCTTTCTTTGTAGCAAAACCAACATTTTTACATGTTCGTTTTTATATATTTTTAACAACCAAAATGGTCGAAAATGCTTTTTTTTTGCAAAAATGAACTTTTTGTTAACACACATTTTTTCTATGCGTGCGCCGATTTTTTTACATGTGCACGCAAAAATTCATGTTTTTTTTCACAGTCCTGCAAAGCGTTCCACACATTCTCTTTACATGCAATCAGTGTCTGTGCTAAGATTGTCTGTATTGGACGTTTTTCGTATTCTATATTAAGGAGGATTTTGTTATGAATCTTTTAAATGAAGATAATGTTGTTCATGTATTCCTCAACAAGCTGGGAGACATCGTGATCGCCAATCTTCTCTTTTATTTTTATGCAGCATCCCAGTGATCACTATCGGACCGGCACTGACTGCACTTTATCATTGTATGATGCGTACCGTAAAGGGAAATAACAATGGAACGACCAGGACTTTTTTTCCGGGCCTTCAAGGAGAATTTCAAACAATCCCTGATCGTGTGGCTGCTGATCCTTGTGGCAGGAATCATACTTGTGCTGAACCTTCGTTTCCTGCTTCATGCAAACGGAAGTGCTGCAAATATGCTATTTTATCTTACGATTGGAGTGCTGACCCTGCTGGTTATCTTTTCCCTATACATATTCCCGGTGATCGCAACCTTTGTCAATAGCTTAGGAGCGCTTTGCAGGAATGCGTTTCTGCTGGCGTTTATGCATTTTCCTACAACTGTTGCCATGGCAGTGATCACGATCTTTCCGCTGTATATGACTTATCTTGACGTGAAACTGCAGCCACTGTATGCATGCTGCTGGTTTTTCTTTGGATTTGGACTTGTAGCTTTTATAAATTCGATGCTGTTGTATCGATTTTTTAAGAAGCTGCTTCCTCCGGAGGAGAATGTTACGCTTTTGTGATAAAAGCGGAGAAAAATTGTTTTTTTGGTTTTTAATTAATAATTTTTTAGTTCTTTGC
>ENA-OQCD01000139-OQCD01000139.1-human-gut-metagenome-genome-assembly--contig:-NODE-139-length-18647-cov-2.425216_pt1 | contig 18647 bp, 27 predicted proteins | sample MGYA00242755_ERZ504571 | MGnify/ENA primary metagenome ERZ504571 (study PRJEB26092, sample SAMD00036274) | human gut metagenome | host: Homo sapiens | study: EMG produced TPA metagenomics assembly of...
AGAGTCCACAGCGGCGTTTCCGTATCTCCGGCAGCCCGGAGCACTGCAGAGCACCAGTATAAAGGAAGGTGGCAGGAAGTCCGATAAAAATGATCTGAAGATAAGCCACAACATAAGGCTCTACCTCCGGCGGTGTCTGGATCAGGCCCAGCACCGGATACAGAACCAGAAGCTTACAATACTCAAAACAATGGTAAAGCCCCCTCCCGCGCTCAGCGAAAAGGAAGCTTTCTTTCGAAGTTTTTTCATAATTTTTCTGCCCGTAGAGTTCTGCAAAAATAATGGACATTCCATTACATCCACCATTGAGGATAAAGATAAACAGGTTCATGATACTGCCTGCAACGCCAATGCCTGCAAAGGCTTCTGTTCCCACATATCTTCCCACAATAAAAGAATCTATGGTGTTGTAAAACTGCTGCAGGATATTTCCCAGTACCAGAGGAATGGTCAGTGCGATCAGTTCACTCTTAATATTTCCATGCAGCAGATCCTGCGTATTTTTCATTTCAGTGCCTCTTTTTCGTACCTTTTTCAGAAAAAACTCGATTCCCATCAGGGTCAGTCCCTGAGCCGGAGCTGTTGGACCTGCCGCAGCCCGGTCACAGGCTTTGAGGATCTTATCCATCCGTTCCGGAGGATACTGTCCGTTTCCAATCTCGATCAGGGTTCCGGAAATGATACGCACCATATTGTAAAGGAATCCGGTTCCGGAAACACGGATGGTCACCATATCCCCGTCTCTCCACACGTCCATGGAAGTAATCGTTCGGATAGTTGTCTTCACCTGGGCACCGGAACCACAGAAACTGGCAAAATCATGCGCCCGATCAGATAGGAGGTTGCCTCCTTCATCTTATCCACATCCAGCTTGTAATGATAGAAATACGAATACAGTCTTTCTGTGGGAACCGGGAATTTCCGGTTCAGGATACGGTACTCATATGTTTTTTCACTGTCACAGTAACGGGGATGAAAATCCGGTTCCACCTCTTCAGAAAGCTGGATACGGATATCTTCCGGAAGTCTCTGGTTCAGTGCATAGGAAAATTTTTCCCCGGGGATCCTGGACTCGGTATCAAAAACCGCCACATTTCCAAGAGCATGTACCCCTGCATCTGTACGGCTGGCACCGATGGTCTCAATCTTTTCTCCAAGCAGCTCACTTAAGGTATCGTTTAAGACACCCTGAATGGTCGTTCCGTTTGGCTGTGTCTGCCAGCCGGAATAATGCGTTCCATCGTAAGCCACTACAAGTCCTACTCGTTTCATAAAATAATATACCTCCTGATGCAGGCATCTTCTGACACTGCTTATCCATAGCTGAATACTCACAGTCTCACAGGAATCCGCCTGGCTCGGTTACAGTCCCACTACACGGAACGCCACTCCAACTGCAAGATATGCCACAAGGATCACAAATGCAATGTAATCTCTCTTTTCATAATGCAGCGGTTTCATCTGCGTTCTGTGATCACCGCCGTGGTAACATCTGGCTTCCATAGCCATGGCAAGGTCATTGGCACGGCGGAACGCAGAAATAAACAGCGGTACAAGAAGTGGTACCATGTTTTTTGCCTTCTGGATCAGGTTTCCGTTTTCAAAATCCGCACCTCTGGCGATCTGTGCCTTCATGATCTTATCAGTCTCCTCCAGAAGGATCGGAATAAACCGAAGGGCAATGGACATCATCATTGCAATCTCATGAACCGGCACATGGATCTTATTCAGCGGGCGGAGAAGTCTCTCAAGACCGTCTGTCAGATGATTCGGTGTGGTAGTCAGTGTCATAATGGATGAGCCGATCACAAGGTAAACAAGACGGATCGCCATTCTTCCAGCAAGAACAAGACCTTCCTTCGTAACCTTGATGATTCCAAAACGCCACAGTACTTCACCTGGCGTCAGGATAATATTGAACACAACGGTGATCAGAAGGATCATCACAATGGCCTTCAGACCTTTGAACATGAATTTCACAGGAACTTTTGAAATTGCGATCATGGCCACCAGAAATACCGTTGCCACCGCATATCCAAGAAACGTATGGAACAGGAACACGGAAATCAGAAATCCCAGAGTTCCCAGGAATTTGGTCCGGGGATCCAGTCTGTGAAGAACGGATTTGCCGGATAATACTGGCCAATGGTAATATCTCTGATCATTTTTCCGCTCCTCCTTCTTTCAACAGCGGAGAATCTGAAGCTTTCAACGCAGCAAGAATGCTGTCTCTGGCCTCTTCCACTGTTGTGGCATCTGCATCCACATTCAGTCCATGCCCCTTCAAAGCATGCATGATATAAGTGATCTGCGGTGCTGCAAGTCCCATGGTTTCCAGTTCTTTATAATGGGAAAAAACTTTCTTGGGAGTATCATCAAATACCGCTTCTCCGTGGTTCATAACAATAAGCCGTTCCACATATTTCGCAATGTCTTCCATGCTGTGGGACACCAGAACAATGGTGATTCCTCTCACTTTATGAAGTTCCGCGATCTGATCCAGGATATCATCCCTGCCCTTCGGGTCAAGACCTGCTGTAGGCTCATCCAGGATCAGGATCTTCGGATTCATGGCGAGCACGCCTGCAATGGCCACTCGTTTCTTCTGGCCTCCGGAAAGTTCAAAAGGAGATTTTTTGAAATTGGATTCTTTTACTCCAACATGTGTCAGTGCCTGCTTCGCTTCCTTCTCCGCTTCCTCTCTGGAAAGTCCCTGATTCATAGGTCCAAAACACACATCGGAAATCACATCATTCTCAAAAAGCTGATGCTCCGGATACTGGAACACCAGGCCAACTTCGCTGCGTAGCTGCTTCCGGTCGTATTTTTCCGCCCACACATCTTCTCCGTTATACAGAACCTGTCCGGATGTAGGCTGTACCAGTGCATTCAGATGCTGGATCAGCGTGGATTTTCCGCTTCCTGTGTGTCCGATGATCCCGATAAACTGGCCGTCCGGGATCACCAGGCTGACATCTTTCAGCGCATGGCTCTCATAGGCTGTCCCGGGGCTGTAGGTATAGGTTACATTTTTTAATTCGATTGACATAATGCGCTCACCAGCTCCTCTGTAGTCAGTATTCCATCCGGAACATCCACACCGGATTTCTTCAGTTCATATGCAAGAAGTGTTACCTGCGGTACATCCAGGCCGTATTTTTTGAGGGTATCCACCTGGGAAAAGATCTCTTTTGGATTTCCCTGCATCACAACATTTCCACTGTCCATGACATAGACACGGTCTGCATGGATCACTTCCTCCATATAATGCGTGATCAGGATAACGGTTACTTTTTCCTTACGGTTCAGTTCCCTCACAGCCTCCAGAACTTCTTTCCGTCCGTTGGGGTCCAGCATGGCGGTTGGCTCATCCAGAATGATACATCGCGGACGCATGGCCATCACACCGGCAATGGCTACACGCTGTTTCTGGCCTCCGGAAAGTTTTGTTTGGTGACTGATAGCGATAAGCTGTCATGCCAACTTTTTCCAGGCTGTCATTCACCCGTTTCCAGATATCATCCGTAGGGATTCCCATATTTTCCGGGCCAAACCCCACATCTTCTTCCACAACAGTTCCTATGATCTGGTTGTCCGGATTCTGAAATACCATTCCAGCCTTCTGGCGTACTTTCCAGAGTTTGGTCTCTCTGGCAGTATCAATCCCGTCCACCAGCATGGTTCCCTCTGTTGGGATCAGAAGCGCATTCATATGCTTTGCCAGTGTGGATTTTCCAGAGCCATTATGTCCCAGAACTGCCACAAATTCTCCTGCTTCAATGTCCAGGTTTACATCATTGACTGCACGCTGCATGTCTACTACATTGCCATCGTCATCATATCTCTGATAGTCAAATCCCAGCTTGAGCGCCTTGATAATTCCCATCTTTTTGTTCTCCTTAATCCTCTGTAGCTGCCGGTTCAGCAAGTCCGGTCAACTCGTCGATCAGTGCCCATATCTCGTCTCTTCCCTGCTTGGTTTCTGCAGAAAAAGGAAGGATTTTTCCTTCTTTCGGAAGGCCCAGTCCAATACGGATCTCCTTGAGGCTTTTTGCCACCTGGCTGCGTTTCAGTTTATCAAGTTTGGTTGCGATGATCACCGGCTCATATCCATTGTGGCAGATCCAGTCATACATCTGCTTGTCATTGGCAGAAGGTTTGTGGCGGATATCCACCAGAAGAAAAACTGCACGGAGCTCTTTGGAATTGTGAAGATAGCCCTCGATCATTTTTCCCCATTTTCCTTCTCTGCCGCGGAAACTTGGCATAGCCGTAGCCTGGCAGGTCTACGAGATACATTGCTTCATTGATATTATAAAAATTGATGGTCTGTGTTTTCCAGGTCTGTGCACTGGTTCTTGCCAGGGCCTTGCGGTTCATCAGACCATTGATCAGGGAGGATTTCCCTACATTTGATTTTCCCGCAAAAGCTACCTCCGGCCTTCCTGTGTCCGGGATCTTGCTTGTGATTCCGCAGACAATATCCAGTGATACGTTTTTGATTACCATTCGTTGTTCCTCCCTTTTCTCGGAAAAGCCCTGTCCTGAAAAACAGGGCAGGGTTTTTTCTGTTTTTGTCTATGCAAGAGCTTCACCAAGAACTTCTTTCATATTGTCCACAAACTGGATATTCAGCCCCTGGATGATCTCTTTATCCATCTCCTCAATATCCGGACGGTTTTTCTCCGGAACAAGGACTTCTTTTATCTTTGCGTATTTGGCTGCAAGCAGCTTCTCTTTCAGTCCACCGATTGGAAGCACGCGGCCTCTTAAGGTGATCTCACCGGTCATGGCAAGATCCGCACGCACCGGTTTTTCGATAATTGCGGACAGCATGGCAGTTGCCATGGTTATACCTGCGGACGGGCCGTCTTTTGGAACAGCACCTTCCGGGATATGTACATGCATATCATGTTTCTGGAAAAATTCCGGATCGATCTTATACTGATCTGCTACAGAACGGATATAGCTGATGCCTGCCTGTGCAGATTCTTTCATCACATCGCCCAACTGTCCGGTGAGAAGCAGTTCTCCTTTTCCAGGCATGATGTTGACCTCGATCTGAAGGGTATCGCCGCCTACCTGTGTCCAGGCAAGGCCACGGGCAATTCCGATCTCATCCTTCTCATTGGCCATCAGATAGTTATATCGTTCTTTGCCAAGGAATTTGGAGATATTTCTGGATGTGACCACAACTTTATCCTTGCCTTCTTCCATAAGCGCACGTGCGGTCTTCCGGCAGATGCGTCCGATATTTCTCTCCAGGGAACGGACTCCGGCTTCCTTGGTATAGTTGTTGATCAACTTACCGAGAGCTGCCGGCTGGATCACCAGTTTTCCTTCCGGAATCCCGTTGATCTCCATCTGTTTCGGAATCAGATGTTCCCTTGCAATATGTTCCTTCTCATTCTCCGTATAGCCTGGAATTTCCATCAGTTCCATACGGTCAAGAAGAGGTCTCGGGATTCCCTGTACGTCATTGGCCGTTGCAATAAACAGTACTTCGGAAAGATCCTGAGGGATCTCCACATAGTGATCGTTGAACTTACTGTTCTGCTCCGGATCAAGGACTTCCAGAAGTGCCGCAGAAGTGTCTCCCTTATAGTCACTGCTGGTCTTGTCGATCTCGTCAAGAAGCATCAGCGGATTGCTGACTCCGGCTTCTTTCAATGCAACCGTGATCCTTCCGGGCATGGCGCCGACGTAGGTCTTTCTGTGTCCACGGATCTCCGCTTCATCACGGACACCGCCGAGACAGATGCGGACGTATTTTTGTTCATGGCCTCCGCCACAGAACGGGCAATGGAAGTTTTTCCGGTTCCGGGAGGTCCCACCAGGCAGAGGATCGGGCTCTTTCCCTTGTGGGTCAGTTTCCGGACCGCAAGAAATTCCATGATACGCTCTTTAACATCTTTCAGTCCATAGTGGCCTTCTTCCAGTACTTTCATGCATTCTCAAGATCCTCGGAATCCTCGGATTTCTTATTCCACGGAAGTGCAAGAACAGTCTCCAGATAGCCTCTCTGTACCGTTGCCTCCGCTGCACTGGCTGCCATTCCTTTAAAACGGCTGATCTCCTTGGAAATCTTCTCTTTTACTTCATCGGATGCATCCAGCTCTTTCAGCTGTTTCTTAAACTCCTCGATATCATCTGCAGTATTATCCTCACCCAGTTCTTCACGGATAGTTTTGAGCTGTTCACGGAGGATATACTCTCTCTGATTCTTATCAATATGGGATTTCACCTTGCGCTGGAGATCTTTGGTGATATGGATCACTTCGATCTCGCTGCCAAGAAGTGCTCCCAGGATCTCATAACGGTCATTCAGAGACACTGCTTCCAGAAGCTTCTGCTTGTTCTGATAGGACATCGGAAGGTTCACCGCAATCTGGTCGATGGTCTCCTTAACATCCTCAATGGTCATGATCTGTGTTACCAGATCTTTGCTTATCTTTCCGCTCTCTCTGCAATATCTCTGGAAAAGTTCCCGGATGCTGCGAAGCATGGCATCTTTCACCGGTTCCGGATACTCCTCTTCCTGGGCGGTAACGATCTCACATTCCGCTTTCAGGTAGGGTCCTTCCTGCTCCAGGCTCAGTATTTCAGCTCTGTCCAGTCCTTCTACCAGAACCCGGTAAAGATCCTGCGGAAGTTTCACCACCTGCTTGATGTATGCAATGGTTCCTACCCGATACAGATCATCAAGTTCCGGTGTTTCCACTTCCGGGTCCTTCTGTGTCAGCAGAAAGACCTTCTGGTCATGGAGCATGGCTGCTTCCACGGCACGGATGGATTTCTCTCTGCTCACATCAAAGTGTACGATCATCTCCGGAAGGACCGTAGTCCCACGTAGAGCAATCATTGGCATTATATTGACCTGATTTGTCATTTATGTCATTCCCTTCATCAAGCTGTTTCCGGCTTGCCTTTCTTTCTCGAACGGGATGTTTTGTGTCCTGCTTTCTTGGCAGGAGACTTGGCCTCCCCGTGGATGATCTCCGGCTCTCCGGTTCCCTCCACTGCCTCTTTTGTGACGATACATTTACGGATGGTATCGTCAGAAGGTGTCTTGTACATCAGATCCATCAGGGTATGCTCCATGATGGCACGAAGTCCTCTGGCACCTGTTTTTCTCTCAAGAGATTTCCGGGCAACTGTCTCAAGTGCCTCATCCTGGAACTCAAGTTCCACACCGTCCAGCTCAAAAAGCTTGTCATACTGCTTGGTGAGGGAGTTCTTAGGCTCTTTTAAGATTCGGATCAGTGCTTCTTCATCCAGGGAATCCAGTGTCACAACAACCGGAACTCGTCCGATAAACTCCGGGATCAGACCGAATTTGATAAAGTCTTCCGGCATAACTTCTTTCAGGACTTCGCCTACATTGCGGTCTTCCTTCTCAGAAACCTCTGCTCCAAAACCAATGGACTTGGTATCCTGTCTTGCCTCGATGATCTTCTCCAGTCCGTCAAAAGCACCACCGCAGATGAACAGGATGTTTGTCGTATCGATCTGGATAAACTCCTGATGCGGATGCTTTCTTCCGCCCTGCGGCGGAACACTTGCAACGGTTCCTTCCAGGATCTTCAGAAGTGCCTGCTGTACGCCCTCACCGGACACATCTCTGGTAATGGAAGTGTTCTCGGATTTTCTTGTGATCTTGTCGATCTCATCAATATAGATGATTCCGTACTGCGCACGTTCAATATCGTAATCTGCTGCCTGAATGATCTTCAGAAGAATATTCTCAACATCCTCGCCAACATAGCCTGCCTCTGTGAGAGTAGTGGCATCTGCGATGGCAAAAGGAACATTCAGAAGTCTCGCCAGTGTCTGTGCAAGAGTGTCTTACCGGAACCTGTAGGACCAAGCATCAGGAGTATTACTCTTCTGCAGCTCAACGTCCAGATTTCTGGAAGCAAGAATTCTCTTGTAATGATTGTAAACAGCCACAGAAAGTGCCTTCTTGGCATCGTCCTGACCAATGACATATTCATCCAGGATACTGTGGATCTCTTCCGGTTTCAGAAGGTTGATCCCTGTTTCGTAATCTGCTTCATGATCATACATATTGAATTCTTCTTCCATGATCTCGGAACAGATACCGATACATTCATCACAAATATACGCTCCATCCGGACCTGCGATCAGTTTCCGTACCTGGTCTTCGGTCTTATGGCAAAAGGAGCATCTTACCTTTCCTTCTCTTACTTTATCTGCCATATCTTTTTGTTTCCTTTCTAAACGTAAATGTCCGTCTCCCGCAGACATTTAAAATTCCTTTTTAAAGCAAGATAAGACTCCTGTGTCTTTACAGGAGTCTTTTCTTACGCATTATTTGTGGACTACAACACCATCGATCAGACCATATGCCTTCGCTTCTTCTGCTGTCATATAGTTATCACGGTCAGTATCTTTCTCCACAATCTCAAGAGGCTGTCCGGTATTCGCGGAAAGAATTTCGTTCAGCTTCTTTTTGGTTTTTGCGATCTGGTCAGCTACGATCTGGATCTCTGTAGCCTGCCCCTGTGCACCGCCTGATGGCTGGTGGATCATGATCGTTGAATTCGGCAGTGCGTATCTCTTGCCTTTGGCACCGGAAGACAGGAGGAAAGCTCCCATGCTGGCTGCCATTCCAAGGCAGATTGTAGATACATCACACTTGATATACTGCATCGTATCATAGATCGCCATTCCGGCAGTTACAGAACCACCCGGGCTGTTGATATAAAGCTGGATATCCTTGGAAGGATCTTCTGCTTCCAGGAAGAGAAGCTGTGCAACGATCAGGTTCGCACTGACATCGTTAACCTCTTCTCCAAGGAAAATGATTCGGTCCTTAAGAAGTCTTGAATAGATATCGTAACTTCTTTCTCCTCTGCTGGTCTGCTCAATGACGTAAGGTACTAAACTCATTTTGCCCTCCATTTCCGAGGTTTATTACGCCTCTACAGCTGCATCGGCAACTAATGTAACAGCTTTCTGAACAGCCATATCTTTCTTCATCTGCTCCATCTCGTTCTCACCGATGAGATCTTTTTAATTTGTCTGCTTCCATCTTGTACATCTCTGCCATCTTGGAGATCTCTTCGTTAACCTCTTCCTCTGTTGGCTGGATGTTCTCTACCTCAGCGATCTTCTCAAGAACCAGTCTTGTCTGGATTCTCTTAAGAGCCTGTGGCTTCATGTCTTCCATCATCTTCTCAACGCTCTGACCTGTAAACTGGAAGTACTGCTCCATGGAAAGACCCTGGGACTGCATTCTTCTTGCGAAGTCGTCAAGCATCTGACGTGTCTGAGTCTCGATCATTGCCTCCGGAATATCCATCTGGGCATTCTGATCACTTTATCTACTGCTGCGTCCTCTTTTTGCACGACGAGCATCTTCTGCTTTTTTCTCTGTCAGGTTCTTCTTAACGTCTTCTTTTGTACTCAGCAAGTGTATCAAACTCAGATACATCTTTAGCGAAGTCATCGTCAAGCTCCGGAAGCTCTTTTCGCTTCGATCTTCTTAACGTCGCACTGGAATACTGCTTCCTTACCAGCGAGCTCTTTTGCCTGATACTCCTCAGGGAATGTTACTTTAACTTCTACATGGTCACCAGTCTTGGCACCGACAAGCTGCTCCTCAAATCCCGGGATGAATGTGTTGGAACCAAGTGTCAGCGGATAATCTGTTCCTTTACCGCCCTCGAATGCCTCTCCGTCTACGAAGCCCTCGAAATCGATAGTTGCTGTGTCGCCATTCTCGGCTGCGCGATCCTCAACTGTGATCGTTCTGGAGTTCTTCTCCTGCTCTTTCTTAAGCTCTGCCTCAACTTCCTCGTCTGTTACTTCTGTCTCAGACTTCGGAACCTCAAGTCCTTTATAGTCGCCAAGAGTTACCTCTGGTTTGGTAGCTACTTCTGCTGTAAAGATAAATGGTTTGCCAGGCTCAACCTGTGTTACATCGATCTTAGGCTGGGAAACGATCTCAAGATCACACTCAGCAAGTGCTTTGCTGTAATGCTCTGGGATCAGAGCGTTAGCAGCATCCTCAAGGAATACTCCCTTACCGTACATCTGCTCGATCATTTTTCTAGGAGCTTTTCCTTTACGGAATCCCGGAATGGAAATTCTGCCTTTTGCTTTCTGATATGCGTTCTGCATTGCTTTGTCAAGATCCTCGGCGGAAACCTCGATTGTAAGTTTCGCCATGTTTTTCTCCATTTTCTCAACCTGTAAACTCATGTTTCTTGTTCCTCCTTAATTATATCGAGTAAATACCTTATTATATAAATAGTTAACACTCGCATTTTATATATTTACAGTCATTTCTGTAGTATAGCATAATCACTGTAAAAACGCCAGTATTTTTTTCGCCATATATGGCTCTTATACCGCTGTAAATCCCCTGTTTTCCGTAAAAATCCCGTTCAGAAGCAGTGCAGCTCTTCTGGTTTTCCTTCTTAACCGCAAAAACAGCTCTTTCTTTAGTAAAAAAATCTCTGTTGAATATACTACAGACTCTGCGATTTCCTCGGCTTTTGCTCTTCCCTCCAGCTGACGGATCAGAGAAAGACTGAAATCAATGGCTGTTCCAAGACCTCTGCTGGTAGTCACATTTCCGTCCACTACTACCGGCTCCAGGGAGTTCTGGCGCTTGTAAGCTGCTCCATTACAGATGGATAAGATGTGGCATTTCTGCCTTTGAGGAAGCCAAGTCTCTCGAATACACCCGGAGCTGCACAGATAGCTGCCACCTTGCCGCCTTTCTGGTAAAATGATGTGAGAAGCCCGGTCAGCGGTTTGTATTCCTCCAGATATTTTGTTCCTGGCATTCCTCCCGGGATCACAAGCATGTCCGCATCAGAGAAATCACACTCTGAAAATGTGCAGTCTGTAAGAATATTGATTCCGTGAGAGGTTCTGATCTCTCTGGTCTCTTTAATAGATACTGTCTGGATGTCGATTCCTGCTCTCCGCATCAGATCTACCACAGTCAGTCCCTCGATATCTTCAAATCCGTCTGCGAAAAAAATATATACTTTGCTCATAATGTTTTCCGTCCTTTCTTTTTATATTATTCCGGTGCTGTCCGGAGGTTTTTCCATTCCCTTTCATAATGCTTTTTTCCATAAAAAAATGTCAAGAAAATTTGCAGGGTAAGTCCGTTGCAAATTATATTTTTTTTCATGTAAACTGAGGGCAGTATATTTACAGGAGGAATCGGTTATGGAAATTGAGCGTAAATTTCTTATTAAAAAAGAAAATCTGCCGGAAAACCTGGCTTACTTATCCCTGCCATCGAATCGAGCAGGGTTATCTCTGCACCTCACCGGTGGTCCGCATCCGAAGACAGGACGATGACTATTTTCTCACTTATAAATCCAAAGGACTGATGAGCCGTGAGGAATATAATCTTCCGCTCACCGCAGAAGCTTATGAACACCTGAAACCCAAGGCAGATGGAATCCTCATCACAAAAGACCGCTACGTGATCCCGGAAAAAGGCGGACTTTTTATCGAACTGGATATCTTTCACGGAGAATATGAGGGCGTTCTTCTGGCTGAAGTGGAATTTCCCACAGAGGAAGCAGCCAATGCCTACACCGCGCCGGAATGGTTCGGTGAAGATGTGACTTATTCTACAAAATATCATAACAGCACTATGAGCCAGGGCTGGTAAATGCGATCGCTGTTTGCAGATGCTGCCAGCTCTCAATACCATTGCTGTCACTCCGTGGCCTGTATCTGAAATCACACTTGTATTTCTCATTTGCAGTGCTATAATTAGTGATGCAGGCAGATATAGTTCATTGGTAGAACATCAGCTTCCCAAGCTGAGGAGGCGGGTTCGATTCCCGTTATCTGCTTTCATTGCCAAAGAAGGCACGCGAGTCAGGCGTGTCTTTTTTTTATAAATGATTTTAAGGAGGATTTTATTATGAAGATCGGATTTATCGGATGTGGAAATATGGGTTCTGCCATGATCGGCGGTATTCTCCGTCAGGGGATTTTTTCCAAAGAGGACATCATTGTTTCCAACCTTACCCCCGAGGGAAAAGCACGCAGTGAAAAAAAATCTCGGCGTTGTCACCACTCTGGATAACAAGGAGGTCGTCAGATCTGCAAAAACTGTTGTTCTTGCCGTAAAGCCTCAGTTTTATGAGGAGGTTCTGGACGAAGTCCACGACAGCCTTACTGAAGAACACACCATTATCGGCATTGCCCCAGGCAAAACCCTTGCATGGCTGGAAGAAAAGGCCGGTCTTCCTCTGAAAGTTGTCCGTTTTTATGCCTAATACCCCGGCGCAGGTCGGTGAGGGAATGACTGCTGTATGTGCCAATGAACGGGTTTCACAGGAGGAACTTGCTGAGATTCTTAAGATCACAGACAGCTTCGGATGTACGGAAGTGATCCCGGAACGTCTGATGGATGCGGCCGGTGCTGTAGGTGGCTGTGCACCGGCTTATGTGTTTATGTTCATCGAAGCTATGGCTGATGCCGCTGTCAGCCAGGGAATGCCTCGTAAACAGGCCTACAAGTTCGCTTCCCAGACTGTTCTTGGCAGTGCAAAAATGGTTCTGGAAACCGGACGTCATCCGGGAGACCTGAAAGACATGGTCTGCTCCCCTGCCGGAACTACCATCGAGGGTGTACGTACCCTGGAGAAGAATGGTTTCCGCAGTGCTGTGTTTGAAGCGCTTACTGCTGCTGCTGAGAAGGGTAAAAAATTATAATTTTTTGAAAGCATCTAACGGTCAGGCAGCCAAATATCCTCCGCCTGATCTGATCAGATTCAGCATTGTTACTGACATGAAAAAACTCCGTGTCATTCTGCCGTCATGCAGACTTCACGGAGTTTTTCTGTCTTATGTCAGCTATAGGATCTGATGGGATCTGCAATGCAGCTTCTATTTGCATGCAGGATCATCTCAGCTGTTTTTCTGTCTGCTCATGACTTTACAGAAGTTCGATCAGCGCATCAATATCCTCCATCTTCGTTCCCCAGCTTGTGGCAAAACGGATCACTGTATGATCTTCATCATATTTCTCCCAGAAATCAAACTGAACTTTTTTTGCCCAGTTCTTCTTTTCTTTTTTATTTTCCTAGAACTACAAACTGCTGGTTTGTGGGAGAATCCAGATATAACTGATAGCCTTTTTCCTGAAGGGCTTTTTTCAGTTTCATGGCTGTCTCGATGGCATTTTTGCTGATCTTTGTATACAGATCATCGGTAAACAGCGTATCAAACTGAATTCCCAGAAGACGTCCCTTTGCAAGAAGGGCACCCTGCTGTTTTACCATGGTCATGAAATGCTTCGGAGCTTTTTTTCGTAAAACGACTGCCTCTCCGCAAAGTGCGCCTACCTTGGTTCCACCGATATAGAATACATCGGTATATCTGGCGATATCTTCCAGTGTCACATCTGTCTCCGGGCTTACCAGGCCGTAGCCAAGTCTTGCTCCGTCCAGAAACAGTGGAAGATCGTATTTATGGCATACCTCGGAGATTTCTTCCAGTTCCTTCTTTGTATAAAGGGTTCCGTACTCGGTCGGATGGGAAATATAGACCATTCCCGGAAATACCATATGCTCATGGTTCGCATCCCCATAAAAAGGTTTCCACATAGTCCGTGATGCTCTCTGCGCTGATCTTTCCATTTTTTTCCGGAAGTGTCAGCACTTTGTGGCCTGTGTATTCAATCGCACCTGCTTCATGACAGCCTACCATGACCTGTCTGTGCCGCAAGGACTCCCTCATAACGGTTCAGGACAGATGCGATGATCGTTGCATTGGTCTGGGTTCCTCCCACCAGGAAATACACCTCTGCATCCGGACAGCTGCAGGCTTTCCGGATCTTTTTCTTTGGCAGAATCGCAGTATTTATCCGTGCCGTAACCGGAAAGCTTCTCCATATTGGTTTCCAGAAGTTTCTGCAGGATCGCCGGATGAGCGCCCTCGCAGTAATCATTTACAAAATATAACATCTCACATGCTCTCCTCATCTGTATTTTTTGCAATCTTTTTTAAGTATAAATCCCGGAAAATGTTTCTGTCAACCGGCATTGCTCTGTATACTTCTGAAGCTTTTTCACTTTTCTTTTACTGCGTTCTTTGCATATTCCGTCTGCACCAGTTCTTCATACTCTGCACGTTCGCCTAGCTCTCCTGCATCTTCCAAGATATCCTGCAGAAGCTCAAAGCTGTCTTTCTTAAAGATCAGATTTTCTTTCCAGGTGTCCTGATCATAGTACCGCTTCACAATGGTAGTGATCGTGTCGATATCTGTTTCTTTAAACTGGGGTGCGATCACTTCTGCGATCTCCTCCGGCGTATGACTCTGCACATAGTCCATACCTTTCTGAAGTGCATTTGTGAATTTCTGGATGATCTCCGGGTTTCTTTCATGTAACTTGTTTTTACACTGTAAGATGTGTAAGGCACATACCCGGATGCTTCCCCAAGCGATGCCACCACATGGCCTGCGCCTTCTTTTTCCAGAATTGTGGCAGATGGCTCAAACTCTACGGTATACGCCGCAGAATCATCCCCTGTAAAAGCCGCCGCCGTGGAACCGAAATCAATACTCTGGTCAATGGTCAGATCTTTCTGCGGGTCAATGCCGTTTTTCTTCAGGATATATTCAAATACCATTTCCGGCATGCCGCCTTTTCGCCCGCCAAGAACTTTCTTTCCTTTCAGATCTTCCCACTTGAAATCCGGCATCTCTTCTCTTGCAACAAGAAAATTTCCCGCGCGTTGGGTCAGCTGGGCGAAGTTCACGGCCGGATCAGTTGCCCCTTCCTGACAGGCATAGATGGATGCTTCCGCTCCCATAAATCCAATATCCGCTTCCCCGGAGATCAGCGCAGTCAACACTTTATCTGCTCCGAATCCAGTTACCAGCGTAAGATCCAGACCTTCTTCTTCAAAATATCCTTCTTCGATTGCCACATACTGCGGCGCATAGAAAATCGAATGGGCTACTTCATTCAATGTAACTTTGGTAAGCTTCTCTTCTGTTCCATCCCTCTTTGCAGCAAATACTCCCGCCGGCAGTGCTGTCACAGCCAGGACAACAGCTGCCGCCAGTGAGATCCATTTTTTATTTTTCATGCAGATACTCCTTTAAGAAACTTCTGCTGTTAGGATATGCATAAAGGAATGAAAGGTTCAAAATTTCTTTTTATTATCGTCAAGTGGATATTCGCAATCCGCTTCGCTACTTGTTCAGTTTCTCAATAACACTGTCAAGCTCTTTTCTGGAAACTCCGGCAAACCCCATCAGAGCACGTAATGGCATGGAATCTGTCATAGCCATGGTCATCTCTTCGCTGACAGCCTCAGAAGCAGCTTCAGAACCAGCTTCCCCGGAAAGATACTTTTGGATCAGTTTTTTGGCTGCTTCTGCTGTTTCCGGATTTCGGAGCAAATCTCCAAGTGTGGTATTCATATGAACATGCATGGGAAGCCTCTGACTGCTGTTCAGATGAAGTGTCTCTGTGAGACGGATGTCTCTTGAAGAAGCTCCCACCAGTATCTCATAGTCTCCACTGGCAGCAAACCAGTCATGGAGTTCCGTATTGTACCATGCAAAGCTTCGTTTATTCAGTTCCATCGTAACTGTTTTTGTCTCACCTGGCTCCAGGAAAACCTTTTCAAAGCCCTTCAGCTCCTTTTCAGGACGGATGGCAGAGCCTGTCAGGTCTCTGATATAGAGCTGTACCACTTCTTTTCCGGCAGATTTTCCTGTATTTGTTACATCTGCGTAAACCATGACGGTGTCTTTTTCTGTAGGATTTTCCATGGATAACTTAAGATTACTGTAAGCAAATGTAGTATAAGAAAGACCATATCCAAATGGAAAAGCCACATCCATTTCTTTTGTATCATAGTAACGGTATCCTACAAATATTCCCTCACGATACTCCACCTTTTCTCCACCGCCAAAATTCAGATACGACGGATTGTCTGACAGCTTCAAAGGCATAGTCTCCGCAAGCTTGCCGCTTGGGTTTATTTTTCCATAGAGGATATTTGCTGCTGCAGCTCCGCCAGCCTGTCCACCAAGATATGTTTCCAGAAGTCCCTTAATCTCTCCAAGCCACGGCATTTCCACAGGAGAACCATTGTGAAGAACGATCACAGTATTTGGCTGAACTTCAAGGATCTCAGCAATAAGACGGTTCTGGCATTCTGGCAGTCTCATATGAGAACGGTCATATCCTTCAGACTCAAAACGATCCGGAAGTCCGGCGAAGATCACAACCTTATCAGCAGCTTTTGCAGCCTGAAGTGCTTCAGAAGCCAGTTTTTCATCGTATAAATCTTTATCAGCAGGAAATCCTTCTGCGTAAATAACCTGTGCATCAGCAGGAACAGCTTCCAGTGCATTGGTAATTTTAAAGCAGTTAATATGAGAACTTCCGCCGCCCTGGAAACGCGGTTTTTTGGCAAAACCACCTACAAAAGCTACTTTCTCAGAGGTCTTCAGAGGCAGAATCTGGTCTGCGTTTTTCAGAAGGACCATAGATTCTTCCGCAATACGGCGTGCCTCTTCATGGTCTTTTTCCATGGTAAATTCCTGCGGTGCACGGTGGTCCGCATATTTGTAAATAATATTCAGGATACGTTCTACAGCCTGATCCAGAACTTCTTCCTTCAGAGTGCCATTTTTTACGGCTCCATGATCAGAGCATCGTTTGTTCCGTTGGAACCTGGCATTTCCAGATCCAGGCCGGCCTCCAGACCCTTCACACGGTCATTGACAGCACCCCAGTCAGACATAACATATCCTTCAAAGCCCCAGTCATTGCGGAGAACATCGGTAAGAAGCCATTTATTCTCGGAAGCAAAAGTACCGTTGATCTGATTGTAGGAGCACATAAATGTATATGGCTGAGCCTTTTTTACTGCAGTTTCAAATGCAGGAAAATAAAATTTCGCGGAGTGTTCTTTCATCTGCTTCAGAAGAATTGCTCATGCGGTGATATTCCTGATTGTTAGCTGCAAAAATGTTTGATGGAAGTTCCTACATGATGGGACTGTACACCATTGATAAATGCAGCAGCGATCTCACCTGCAAGGTATGGATCTTCTGAATAGTATTCAAAGTTTCTTCCGCAGAGCGGAGAACGTTTTAATATTGACAGCCGGTCCTAAAACAACAGATACGTCATTTGCCTGTGCTTCTCTGCCAATAGTTTCGCCCATGGCTTCCATTAAGCTACGGTCAAAAGAGCAGGCACTTAAAGCAGCAGGAGGGAAGCAGACTGCTTTGATACTGTCGTTCATTCCAAGATGATCTCCTTTGTCATCCTGCTTACGAAGCCCGTGAGGACCATCGCTTACCATTACCTCCGGGATTCCAAGTCTTTCCACGCTTTTCAGATGCCAGAAATCAAGCCCTGAGCACATGCCTGCTTTTTCTTCCAGAGTCATCTGGCTGATGATTTTCTTTTAAATCACGATGCATAATAAATTCCTCCATAAGTTTATTTATATGTGAAACAGATGTTACTGTTCACACACCACTATCCCGCGAGGTGTTTTGGCATGAATATGCCAAAATCCCGAGACATACAAGCCAAAAATTCCATTGCCGCAGGCAATCTGGAATGAATTTTGGCTACGTTACTGTGAACGGAGTGAACAGTAACAAACAGATTGTTTGTGTTGCCTTTATCTGGACTATATCACCTGTAAATGATAAAATATAGTAAAATATTGCTATAAATAACAAAATATTGCTGTGTATGCGAGAGGAATAAAGATGCAGGAGAAAAGTAAGGAATACAATGAAAAAGAACAACAGATTGCAGAGAACCGGAGCAGGAATACTCTATTTGAGAGACGTGAAAATTTACAGAAACATGAATCTTATGCAAGTGAGCGTCGGCAGTATGATGCTATCAGGAATGGTCAGACAGACAGAATACAGTCTGTTTTTCAGCTCACACCGGATGGAACCCCTGGAATCCTGTCCAGAAATGAACTGCGAAACAGTAAAAATATGTTTATCGCAGGAATTACGCTGTTTACCAGAGCTGCTATTGAAGGGTGGTGTACCTGAAGAAACTGCTTATGCATTAAGCGACGGTATATTCAGACAGTAGAAGAGTGCACCAGCAAATCTTCCATAGAAAAGTTATCACAAAAAGCAGCCCTGAGATTTGCCCAGGAAGTGCAGAAGTCCGGGATGCAACATTACAGCAGAGAAATTGAAGCGGCAGTAAAATATATTCATCTTCATCTGCATGTTCCCGTTACACTGGAAGAAAACTGCAGAGGCAGCAGGGATCAGTGCCAGTTATCTTTCCAGATTGTTTAAAAAAAGAAAACAGGAATGCTTTTTTGTCGACTATATTCAGAAAAGAACGGATAGAAGCTGCCTGTAATATGCTGACCTATTCAGATTATACAGCAGCACAGATCAGTGAATATCTTTGCTTTTCCACACAGAGCTATTTTATAAAAATCTTCAGAAAATATACAGGCACGACACCTGCAAAATATAAAAAATATAAAGTTCAGGACTGGAAATAATATCGGTATCAAAAAATTTTTTGATTATTTACGAGGATTGCTATAGGTCCCGAAACCGCACGGAAAATAAAAATATTTCTGAGCGTCCCTTTATGACTTATGACGTACAAATAAAC
>ENA-OQCD01000140-OQCD01000140.1-human-gut-metagenome-genome-assembly--contig:-NODE-140-length-18608-cov-2.799957_pt1 | contig 18608 bp, 24 predicted proteins | sample MGYA00242755_ERZ504571 | MGnify/ENA primary metagenome ERZ504571 (study PRJEB26092, sample SAMD00036274) | human gut metagenome | host: Homo sapiens | study: EMG produced TPA metagenomics assembly of...
ATCCGAAAACGGACCCGGATCCGACGCCAACTCCCAGACCCCGACCCCCACCGCCAACTCCCTGACCCCGACCCCCACGCCGGACTCCGACACCCACCCCGACACCGCAACCTTCCGATCCTTCGGCAGGATGCCGCCCTCTATCACCCCTCCCCCGCGCAGGCACAGGCCTACGCGGCCGGAGCCGCGGCGCAATATGGCTGGACCGGGCAAAACTGGACCGATCTGGTGAAACTGTGGACGCGTGAATCAAGCTGGCTGTGGTATGCGGAAAACGCATCTTCCGGAGCCTACGGCATCCCGCAGTCGCTTCCTGGCAGCAAAATGGCGGCATTCGGCGCAAACTGGCGTGACGATGCGGCCGTGCAGATCGACTGGGGCCTGAGCTACATCGCGCAACGCTACGGCAGCCCGTCGAAGGCATGGGAGCATTCCGAGCAGGTCGATGGTATTAAACAACGCCGATCGCAACAATACGCAAACGCAACAGCGCACACTTTTCATACCAGTTGAACGGATAATGAGGTAATGACAGAACACGCGAACGAAACCAACACAACCGACGAAACCGCGCAAGGCCGCCTGTTGGGGGCTGCTGACATTCGCCGTATCGCAGCCGAGGCCGGTATCAGCCCGACGAAAAAATTCGGGCAGAATTTCGTAATCGACCCGGGCACGGTTCGTCGTATCGTGCGCGAGGCGGGTGTGACCGCCGACGATCATGTGCTGGAAGTCGGACCTGGACTCGGTTCACTGACATTGGCGATTTTGGAAACCGGCGCACGATGACCGCCGTGGAGATCGACCCGCCCGTTGCGGAACGACTGCCCGGCACCATCGCCGAATTCATGCCGGATGCGGTGGATCGTTTCCGCGTGGTCAATCGCGATGCGTTGACCGTGACGCCGGAAAATCTGCCTGATTTCCAAATGATGATTCGTTTACACTGGTCGCCAATCTGCCATACAACGTGGCCACGCCGATTCTGCTGACCTTGCTGGAACGTTTCGACAATCTCGGCACGTTCCTCGTGATGGTGCAGAAGGAAGTCGCGGACCGACTGAGCGAAAAGCCCGGTTCAAAGATCTACGGCACTCCAAGCGTGAAGCTCGCTTGGTATGGTACCGCGGAACGTGTGGGCATTATCGGGCGCAATGTGTTCTGGCCGGCACCGAATGTGGATTCCGCGCTGGTGCTGTTCAAACGATATGAGGGCGGGCACACGCCTTCGGCCAACAATCCCGACGGTTCCGTAGTGGACCGCGAAACCGTGTTCCGTCTTATCGACGCCGCATTCGGCCAGAGGCGCAAAACCCTGCATGCCGCGTTGAAGAAGATCGTGCCCTCCGAAGCGTTCGAGCAGGCGGGCATCGATCCGACGCGCCGTGGCGAAACGCTTGCCATCGACGAATTCGTGGCATTGGCACGAGCCGTGGGCGAGGTGTCGGAAGCATGAGCGACACCAACACCGCAATCAACACGGTCAGCGTGGACTGCCCGGCGAAAACGAATCTGACCCTGCACGTAGGCAGGCCACGCAGCGAATGGGGTGGCCGACACGAGCTCGACACCATCTACTGCGCCGTCGGCGTGTACGACACCGTCACCACCAGTCGCAAAAAGCCCGGATCCGTTTCTCCCTGAATCTTGAAGGTGCCTATCTTGGCGATCTGGCCTCCTCCGGCAGCGACATGCGACGCAACCATGCCGTGCTCGCCCTGTTCGCCATGGCCGAAGCGAGCGGCCATGAACCGGATGTGGCGTTGAACATCGAAAAACGCATTCCCGTTGGCGCGGGCATGGCAGGAGGTTCCGCGGATGCGGCCGCCACGATTCTGGCGTTGAACACGCTATGGAATCTTGATTGGCCCATCGAACGGTTGCAACAGGTTGCCGCCACATTGGGCGCGGATATGCCGTTCTGCCTGACCGGAGGCTATGCGCGAGGCACCGGCTTCGGCGAGCAGATCGAACAACTCAGCGAAAAACAGCGACGCCGTGCTGGAACTGACGGATCAGGGCTTTGCAGGCCGTCTGCTGGTCGGCGCGTATCAGGCGGAACTGCGCACGCCGGAAGTGTATGCCATGTTCGACCAAATCGGCGCCGGCGCAACCGACAACAATCATCTGCAACAGGCGTCGATCTCACTGCATCCACGCAGCGGACAGGCGATCGACGAAGCGTTGCAGGCAGGCGCCAAGCAGGCGTTCGTCTCCGGATCCGGCCCTTCCGTAATCGCATTCGTGCCAACCGACGATGCGGCACGCGCCGTGCAATCGGCATGGCAACAAAGCCGTTGCGTCGACCGCATCATCGCCACCAAGGCACCGGCCCATCCGATTGTGCATATCATCGCGTAACAGTAAGGTTGAAGTCAACCGATTTTTGGAGAAGGACTCGTACATGACTCAGGCTAACGACGAGCGCGCCGCGCGCAAACAGTACATTCGCCGCCGTCAAAAGGTGGTGTTCACCATCACCGGCACCATTTTGACGATCACATTGGTGATTTCCCTGCTGTTCTTCTTCCATGTTGGAGGATTGGGCAATGTCAAGTCGGCCGCGGTACAGCCGAATTACGGCCAGCAGGCCCCTTGCGCAGCACAGGAACAGGACGGCAGCAAAGGCAAGTACGTGGAAAACCGCAACATCACCGTGCGCGTGCTCAACGGCACTGAATTCGCCGGCTTCGCGCAAGCGTCAGCAGCGCGTTGCAGAACCGCGAGTTCAACACCCAGGCAGCCGGCAACTACACCAGCTCCAAAGTGGAACGCACGATGATCATCTTCGGCAAGAACGCCATCAATCAGGCGTACACGGTGAACAGCAACTTCACGACGCGACGATGGTGATGGACGATCGTGAGGATATGCTGATCGACGTTGTGGTTGGCGCGACTTTCGACAATCTGCAGAATCAGAAGAAGGTGCCGACCGCCGGCAAGGAGATCGACAGCTTCGAGGGATGCGTTACCGTCGACAAGATGACCGACGTACAGAAGGCCCCCGAACACGACGCCGTGTGATTTGCAGATTTTTTTGATTTGCAGATTTTCGGATTGACCTCACGATTTCGATTTTTCACTGAAAATCAAGATCGTGAGGTCAATTCTTATATTCGTGGGTTAAATCGCGGGCAAAATCCTCCAGAGAATACCCCCGAAACCGCACTTTTCGGAACCGACTGACCTCACGATTCTATTTTTTGCCCGCAAAATCGAATCGTGCGGTCATAGAATCCAAATCGTGAGGTCAGCAAGCAGACTACTCGGCCTGCTGTTCCTCATACCAACGGTTCAACTCGGCAACAGCGACATCACGCTCGACCGGGCCGTTATCGAGGCGATATTCCAGCATGTGCTTGTACGCCTTGCCAACCAGCGGTCCCGGGTCAATGCCGAGCAGCTGCATGATTTCGTCACCGTTCAGATCAGGGCGGATCGCGTCGAAATCCTCCTTCTCCTTCAAATCGCGCACACGCTGTTCCATCTCGTCCATCGCCGACGAGAACACCATGGCCTTGCGCTTGTTCTGTGTGGTCGCGTCGCACGCGTAAGGCGGTTCAGGCGCTCATACAGCGGACCCGCATCCTTGACGTAACGGCGGACCGCGGAATCCGTCCACGGCTCCTCCACGTAGCCATGGAAGCGCAAGTGCAGATTGACCAGCTCGCTGACGTCCTCGACCATATGATGGTCGAAATGCAATGCCTTAAGGCGCTTGCGGGTCATTTTCGCGCCGACCGCATCATGATGATGGAAGCTCACCTTGCCACCCGATTCGAAACGACGCGTCTTCGGCTTGCCGATATCGTGCATCAGCGCGGCCAAACGCAACGTCAGATCCGGTGCCGGCACAGGGCCGTCCGGGCCGGTTTCGAGGGCAACCGCACGATCAATGACGATCATGGTGTGCTCGAACACGTCCTTATGACGATGATGTTCGTCGATTTCGAGCTGCAATGCCGGAATTTCCGGGAAGACGATATCGGCAAGACCGGAATCGACCAGCGCTTCGATACCTGCGCGCGGGCGATCGGACAGCAGCATTTTGACCAGTTCGTCGCGTACGCGCTCAGCGGAAACGATTTCAATGCGATCGACCATGTCGGTCAGCGCTTCAGCGGTTTCCGGTTCGATACGGAAGCCCAGTTGCGCCACGAAACGTACGGCGCGCATCATGCGCAGCGGATCGTCGTCAAACGACTGGCGAGGATCGACCGCGTGCGCAACACGCCCTTGGCCAAATCGTTCGCGCCGCCGAACGGATCGACGAATTCCAATTCCGGCACACGCAACGCCATGGCATTCACCGTGAAATCACGGCGGGAAAGATCGCCTTCCAGCGTGTCGCCATAATTGACTTCCGGCTTGCGCGAGTCGGGGTCATACGTGTCGGAACGGTAGGTCGTTACCTCAACCTGCACTTCCGTGCCATCCTCACGCCTGCGCATGGCGCCCAACGTGCCGAATTTACGGCCCATATCCCAAAAGCCATCGCACCCGAAACGGCGCAAAATGTGTTCAAACTGCTCAGGACGCGCCGATGTGCAAAAATCCAAATCATGCGATTTACGATGCAACAGCAGGTCTCGAACGGGACCTCCCACCAACGCCAATTCATAGCCTTCCGCGGCGAACATACGCCCTAATTCAATGGCCTCTGGCCACACTTCGAAGTTCACGCCATCCCTTTCCGGCACCACAAGTTTCTGCCTTACCAGCATACCGTTACCCCACCTGCACACAGAATTGAGTATGGTTGGAATCATGATTACGCCCGCAGACCTTGCACGCATGCTTGCCCATGCTGCGGACGACCATGCCCAAAATCCGATGGAACCAGACAAACTGCTGTACACATCGCAGTCCGTTTCCTTGCGGCAAGAGACCATCATCACGCCCAACGCACCCACCCCGCAATAATGCCGCAGCGGCGCGCCACGGACGGTCCGACCACGTTCGCCTCGCTCGACGCGCAGGAACTGCCGGTAGTGCGCGAATATTCGGCGGGAGGTCTCGTATTCGACGACAAGGGCCGTGTGGCGATCATCGCACGCCACTCGCGTAGCGGACATTTGGAATGGTGCCTGCCGAAAGGTCATATCGAAAAAGGCGAAACACCGCAGCAAACCGCCGTTCGCGAAGTTCACGAGGAAACAGGAATCCTAGGTGAAGTGGTCGATTCCATCGCCACCATCGACTACTGGTTCACCGGAACCAGCCAGCGCGTGCACAAGCTGGTGCATCATTTCGCATTGCGTCAGATCGGCGGCGAGTTGACGGTGGAAGGCGACCCGGATCATGAGGCGGAAGACGCGATTTGGGTGGATTTTGCTGATTTGGACGACGTTCTCAGCTACCCGAACGAACGAAGATAGCATGGTTGTAACGACAAGGAAACTCAACAGACAGGGCAGTGAAGGTGAACTCAACCCGCACAACGGAACGTTCCGCACGGCATGCGTGCGCTTTCGGCAATCCTCGCCATGGTTATGACCATGCGTTGATGTTGTTATACGCACCTGTGCCGAAAGCCGAAGCCGAAGAAACACAGGAATCGCAATCCGGCACCATGCTGTCGATCGACTCCTCCACCGCCGTGCTGACCGACACTTCCGGCTATCATTTGAGCGCGACGGTGACCAACACCACCGATCAGGAAATCCCTTCAGGCACGCTCACCCTTGCCATGAACGCCTTCTACACGTTCGTGTCGCGCAACGATATCCAGGAATGGTCGGAAGGCATCGGGCAGATTCCCACGCCCAATATCGTTGGGCAGAGCGAGGTTCCCGCGCTTCAACCGGGAGCTTCGGCGAACGTGCACATCGACGCGGACTCGAATCAGGAGACGCTGGCGTCCGTCAACTCCTGGGGGCCGAAACCGGTCACGCTCAGTTATGAGGCCAATGGCGTTCAACAAGACGAAGCGCACACTTTCGCAACACGGACCGGAGCTGGAATCAATACCCCCGACACGCCCGCGATGAATATCACCATCGTGCAGCCGCTCGAAGCGCAAGGATGGACCACCGACAACACCATGCTGGAACAGCTCGTCAACAAAGGTGGCGTCACCTCCGCGGAACTCTCGAAAATCGCCGTTCCCGGCAAAGAAGACGAGGCACGACTCAAGTCGCTGGAACAGACGTTCACCAAGCATGACAAACTGCAGGTGGTGGCCGATCCAACCTATCTGAAGACGATGCCGATGCCGACGCAAGTCGACGGCATCACGCAACCGGCCCTGTTCGACATCACCGCCTATTCCGCGCTGAACGACAGCAAAACCTATGATTCGGCAGGCGTCGGCACCTCGCAATGGAACGCCGAACAGGCCTTGAAAAACTATCAATCGGCGTTGGGTGACCCGAACGCGAGTATGACCACGTATGCATGGCAGGGCACCGGCAATTGGACCGCCGACGCGCTGGCGAAAGCCAAGCAGCAGGGGTACGACACCGTCATCGCCACGCATGATTTCGAAGAGGATGATGCGGCCACCGCGGAAACCGGCAAGACCGTAGTAACCACCGACGCCGGCGACATCACCGTACTGACCGCGCAAAGCGTGCTTTCCAACCTTGCACAAGGCAAGGCGACCAGTGCCGACGCGAAGCGGACGGCGAGGGAACAACGGCCGGGCGTCTCGCGCGATTCGTCGCGCAAAGCGCGTTCTACCAGATGGAGCAGCCGTATTCGGAACGCAATCTGCTGGTCTGCCTGAACGGCAACTCTGATCCGGCCGTCGTGGACGCACTGATGACGGACGTCGAACAATCGCCATGGCTGAACATCACCGATCTGAACACGCTCAACAACGCCGACCCCGCCTTGAGCGGCGACGATGCAGCCGCGATCGTGCCGCAATCCGACGGAATCAATGATGCGACGCAAGCCAATCTCAGGCAGACGCTCAACACACTGGCAGCCTCGACAAAACGACATCAAACGATTCAACGCGTCCATCCTCACCGACGTCGCCGACGATGCCAAGCAGGCCCCCGCAGGCCTCAAAGCGTGGCGCAGGCAGCTCGTCAACGCGCACGGCATCATGGCCCTGCACGCGCTAGGCGGCGAAAATCCAGCCGGAAGCACCATGGTGGAAGGAGCCGGGCAACTGGCGTCCCTGCTCATCAACGGCGTGGCCATCACACCGACGGAAAACGTCAACGTGGTCAGCGAAACCGCGCAAATGCCCGTTACCATCAGCAACAGCCACCCCTATCCGGTCACGGTAAAAGTCTCATCATTGACCAACTCCATGCAGATCGTCACTTCGCGTTTCGACACCGTGGAAGTGCCCGCGCACGGCGAAGCCCAAGTGGCGTTCATTATCCGCGTGGCCACCTCCGGCACCGCGGACGCACGCTCAGCCTGCAGGACAGGCAGGGCATCACATTCGGAGCGACACAAACCACCCACATCACCAGCGCATTGCAGATCAGCGACAAAACCGGCTTCATCATCATCGGCATCGCCGTGCTGCTTGGAGCTTTGGGACTGTGGCGCCAATTCCACCGTAAGAAGGATCCAGACGAATGAGTTCTTCCGTTGGCCGTAATTCACTGATCATGGCCTCCGGCACCGCGGCCTCGCGCGTGACCGGGCAAATCCGTACCATTCTGCTCGCTTGGGCTTTAGGCACCACCGGCTATGCGGCGAACGCCTACCAAGCCGGATCCATGATTCCGCAGGTGATCTACACCTTGGTTTCCGGCGGTATTTTCAACGCCGTGCTCGTGCCGCAGATCGTACGCACGTTGAAGGCAAAAGACGCCGAAACCAAACTCAACAAGCTCATCACGCTTGCCATCACCATGCTGTTGGCGGTGACGATCCTGATGGCCCTATGCACGCCGCTGCTCACCAAGCTGTATGTGAACGGTAGCCCCGAAACCATGGCGTTGGCGACCTCATTCACCCTGTGGTGCATGCCGCAGATCTTCTTCTACGGCCTATATACGGTGGTCGGCCAGATTCTCGCGGCCAAAGACCATTTCACCGCGTATGCGTGGAGTTCCGTGGGTGCGAACATCATCAGCTGCATCGGCTTCGGCACGTTCATCGCGCTATTCGGCCGTGCCACCGAGCATCCGCTTGATTTTTGGACCGCCGGCAAAATCGCCCTGACCGCAGGCACGTGGACGTTGGGCGTGGCATTCCAGGCGCTGGTACTGTTCATTCCACTGACCAAAATCGGATTGAAATACCGCCCCATCTTCGGCCTTCGTGGCATTGGATTGCGTTCCATGGGACCGGTCGCGGCTTGGAGTGTCGGCATTGTCGTAATCGACCAGCTCGCCAATATCGTAATCACGCGTACCTCCACTAACGCGCCGATGCTCGCGCAGCAGCAGTTCGGCATCAATCCGCTCGACGTGGCCGGCAATGCTTCATACCAGAACGCGTACACGATTTACATGTTGCCGTATTCGCTGATTGCCGTTTCGCTGGCAACCGCGATTTTCCCGAAAATATCCCGTGCGGTCGCCGATCATAATATCGCCGAAGCGCGCATCGATCTCAGCCAGGCGCTGCGCAATATGGGTGTGATCATGTGCTATTTCGCGGTCGCTTTCGTGGTGATGCCCGTTCCGATCATTCTCGCGTTGCTGCCGTCTGTGAGCGTCAGAGAGGCGATTCTTATGGCGGGACCGTTGGTCACGCTTGGCGTGGGACTTCCGTTCGCCAGCGCGTATCTGATTATCCAGCGCACGTTCTATGCCTTCGAAGACGGCAAATCGCCGTTCATTTTCATGCTGTTCGCCATGGGCATTCAAGCGGTAAGCGTGATCATCGGCGCGAAACTACTCCCCCCTACCGAATGGACGACAATGATCGGCATGGTAGGAGCCATGAGCTACATACTGCCGATCCCCATCCTGTATGCCATGCTGCGCAAACGATTCGAAAACAATATCGACGGTCCGCGCATAGCCATCTCGTATCTGAAATCGATTGGCGCGGCAGTAGCTACCATGTTCATCGGCGTGACGGTACGTGACAGCGTCTACCAGCTTGTCGGCGCCCAAATCGGAGCGGTGGACGGTCATATGAACTGGATTCAGGCAGTGGCGTGTGCCGCACTGCTGGCCATAGTGACCTTCATCGTTTACGTAGGCATGTTGCGGCTGCTACGTTCCGAGGAATTCAAGGAGGCGATCGCACTGATTTCCTCACGTATTCCCGGACTTCGCAAGCGACCAGCCCCAACGATAGACTGGAACAGGGCGACGCCGAAAACGGCGAGTGACCATAGGCAGAACAAACGTTTACAAAAAGTTGAAGGAACCCATGAAACCTCAGCTGGGAGATACCATCAGCAATCGCTACGTGCTCGTTTCGCCATTGCGCGAAGAAACCGGACTGCAGGTCTGGAAGGCCAGCGACCATGTGCTCGCACGGGATTGCCAGCTGTTTATTGTCAGCAGCAGCAAGGCATTGCAGGAAGTCAACGCAACCGCTTCCATGCTGGCTATTTCGCATGATTCCCACTTCACGAAAGTGCTGCAGCTCCAGCATGCCGGCCAGGTCGCGCTGGTGGTGACGCAGCTTGACGAAGGCATGACCCTCAGTGAATATCTTGCGCTGAATGCCGACCAGCCGTTGAGCTATACAGCCATGCGCTCCATCATTGGCGAAGTCATCGAATCATTGCATGCGCTGCAAAAAGACAATCTCACGCATTTCTCCATCAGCACCGACACGGTGCGACTGACCCGTTCCGGCATCAGATCGCAGACGCTCCAGTGAGCGTCATGCTTGCCGACACTTCCCGCGCGCAGGCTTTGGAAAATCGGGAACAGCTTGCGATCCGTCAAATCTCAGCGCTGTTGTACGCTATGCTGATCCGACGCCCGTCCACGCTGTCGACGGATTTCCGTCTTGAAGCGCTCGCGCCGACCACGCCGATGGAATTCCGCGTGATCTGCAAGCGCGGTCTCGAACTTGAAGAGGACGACGGCTTCCCCACCGTTCCGATGGCAACCATTGCGGAATTGGAAGCGTTGCTTGGCGAGTACCAACCGCTGTCATCGTTGGGAAGCATGGATATCACGTTGCCTTCCATGGATTCGGAATGCTCAATCGCCAATGTTCCGTTACTGCAGATTCTTGAGAAGGATGTGCTCCCGCTGCCGGATACGCTGGCAGCGGCTGGAAGCATTCCGGAAATGACGTTCACGGCTCCCGAACCGCATAACGATTTTTCCGATGGCAAGGAGGCTTTGGCGAAAGGCGTCGCGGCCACCAGTGGAGCGGTGAAATCGTTGTGGAGCAGCGGCCGTGAACTGCTGAGCGAAGAAGACATCGATGGCGTGACCGACACCAGCGATTCTCCCTTCTCCTTCCCCATCAGGGTTTCCGTACCGGACGATGGCATGTCATCCGACGATTCCCAGTTGGAAAAAACCGGTCGCATTCCAGTGATCGGCGCGGATGGTCAGGTCATTCAGCCCGGCGAGGAGTCCGCCCGTGCGTTGAAAGCAGAGCAGGAGGCGATCGATGCCGCGTATGCCGCCGGTCGAGCCGCGGTTCCGCCGAGCTTCACGCCGAAGAATCCTTCTTCCGCTTCGGCGAATACTGACGTTGCCGACGCGAAACTGTTTGGCAAGCTGAAAACGAAGGTCGTTGCGATTATCGTGGCGGTCATCGTTGTTGCGGTTGCGCTTGGGTTTGCAGTTCATGGGTTGATGCAGCCTTCAGATTCGGTTACGACTGATTCAAAAGGACCATGGCCGGAAATAAATCTTGACGAAGTGCCGTTCGGCGAGGGAGATCAGTCGGATGCGAATTCCGCGGATTCTTCCAATTCCGATACGTCCGGCAATACCGATTCGTCCAATTCCAAGGATTCTTCCGATGCTTCCGCCAATACGCCGGCATCCGGCGAGTCTACGGCGTCCAAGCAACCCAAGAAAACCGAGGACAAGGTCGTGACCGCCGATAAGCAGTCGAAGAAAGTGCCGGATCCGAAGCAGCCGGAAAACACGACCGCGTACGAAATCGACAATCGTCAGTTCCTGTCGAATCCTGACGGACAGCAGGGCTACGGATATTACGTGCATCTGAGCCAGCCGCAGAAGGCGTATCGCATGGTCATCAAAATTCGTTCTTCCGGTGGTCAGGGATATATTCGCGTGAATGCGACAAACAGCCCGTCCCAAGGCGAACAAGTGGCGCAGTTCGAGTTTGACGCTTCCGGCACGACCGACATCAAGTTCGACAAGGCCGTGGAAACGCAGGACATCATGCTGTGGGTTCCACTTGATAGCCTGCCGGGCAACCAGCTGTACATCGAAAGCATTCAAGTGTTCTGATCGTCAGCATATCGCAATATCCGATTACTTCTGAAGATTGCGATACGAAAAGAGCTGCCATGCGTCACCTCACGTATGGCAGGCTCTTTTCGTATTTATTTTTGGAATATGGTCGTAGTCGAAAAGCGATGGAACTTGGCTCAAGAATCGACAACCAACTTTTCGCCATTTTTATCACTCTGATGTCAGAACTCTAATGTCAGATTCGGGAGCTTGCTCGCGGATGATTTTATGCTGCGCGACGGCTACCCCCGTCTCTACAGTTCCGAAATGCCGCTTGAACTCTTCTTTTTCGTCATATCTCAGCACATATGTCGAGCGAGACGTGGCCGGTTATCTCAATGTGCGAAACGTGACCGCTTTCCACAAATTCCTGCGTCTTTGCGCTCTGAGCGGCGCTTTGTGGCGGCTCGCGTGGAATCAAGTTTTCAAGCCAAAGACGAGCAGGTATATTCCGCCGCAGACTGGCTGACGCGCTGAAACGTCTACCCCAGCATTAGTCTGACCCATGATCTGGTTTGGCTGACCTCATGATTGTGATCTGGCGACCTCACGATTTCAATCGGGGACACTCTTTTCCAGATCGTGAGGTCGCCAAAACAAAATCATGAGGCCAGATAGAAGAAATCGTGCGGTCAACTGACAAATCATGCGGTCGCTCACATAATCCCGTCCGCACAACCCGCACCTAAAACCGATTACCAGAGTCACACGGACGGAATCGCAGCTACCGCCAGCACACCCCTTACTCCGGCCAGGTTCGAAGAGGGTGAGGAGCGTTTCAACGTTGGTGTCGCTCCAACTGTCGATTCTGGGACCAGCATACGTACTGTTGTATGGCTGATCGAACACGACCACATGCTGCCCTGCCTCACGCAAGTTTCGATATTCGCCGGCGAATCGTCAATATGAATCGTGGCCTGCATACTGTCTTTCAGCCCAGTAAAGCACAGACTCATGTACGGAATGCGGTTGCTGTCCAGCCATTGCGCAGTGTCGGAAACGACCATCTGATGCTGGCCGGACACGAACAGCCGGTGCGTGACAATGCGAATGTACACGTGCTCATTCGCCAATCGCTGCAATGCCTGCGCGACCCCCCGGAAGCGGCTTCATCGTCGCATACAGATGCTCACGCTCCGCGGCTTTGTGCGTTTCGATGTAATCGTCGAGCGTCTCGAACGGCCATCCGTCCTCGCGCGTGAGATTGTAATGCGCGGTCTGCAGCGCACGTTCCGGCACGTCAATGCCCTGCCGCTGCAGGTAATCGCGGATCGCGCCCTTGTAATCCGCGCAAACGCCGTCCAAATCGAGATTGAGCACGCGATATCCCTGCACGCCCACGCGCTGGCTCTCATATTGTTCAGGAATAGTCGCCATATCACGTTCCTTTCTTATGCCCGACACCAATCAGCCTGTCGAACAGCCACACCAATCAGCCCAGCCCAATCAGCCCGATATCAATCAATGTAACCTGACATTCGCCGGCAACAAGCGCAAATACTCCCGCAAATAAGGAAGATAGAAAATGGATAGAACAATGCCGACCTTGCGAAAAAGTCTTACGGGAGAACGATTTTGAGACTTTCATAGAAAAGATAGAAAAGATAGAAAATCTGAAGATCGCGCCGTTTCTTTTGCGACGGCAATACTGCCCTGCAATCGACGATTGATGTTCATCACAGCATCGTTACGTTTATTTCAAGATTAGCCGATGAAAATACAAAAGAATCGACGATCGTTGCATGACATCGACGGTTGAGCCTGCCTATGATGAAGGCACAACAGAACAAAGAGACACGATGCGGCAGGAACCGGAGAGAAAACCGGAGCCGCACCCCACACGCGGGGAAACGGCAACGCCACCCGCGCTGAACATAACCGAACAACAACAGACTTACGGCAGCGGCCAGAGGAAAGAACAGAAAACAAGAACGCCGCCAAGCCGAACGAAAGGAAACATCATGAAGAACAACACTTTCAACCAGATCATCAACGCCAACCTCGCTTCCGTCGATCCGGCTTCGGCCAGTTCGCACTCGCCAAGGCCAGCGCCGATCTGTTCAAGAAGGTCATCAACAAGTGATCCAAGGCCCGCGCAGGCAGGCGTCACATTAACACGACCGAAGGGCTTGCGCTCCATGTGGAGCGCAAGCCCTTTCTCATGTTCCGATCAAGCGACGCCAAGAATCCAGCCACCCCAGCAACTGCACACACAGCACCGCACGCAACCACGCACAACAGCTGGTGTTTCACGTGAAACTCTGTAGATGATCCGGCTTGGAAAGCACTTGATAATACGCCATAAGAAAAAGGAATGCGTGAAATCGTGCAGTGCGCGGCTGGTTGCTTTGGTGGTTCGCTACAGTGGGAATATGAGTGATTTGCGAGATGTGATTATTGTCGGATCCGGCCCTGCCGGATATACCGCGGCCATATACTTGGGCCGGGCTGGATTCAAACCACTGGTCATCGCGGGTGCGCTGACCCCAGGCGGGCAGCTCGTCAACACCACTGAAGTGGAGAATTTTCCAGGTTTCCCCGACGGCGTTATGGGACCGGAACTCATGGATAATATGCAACGCCAGGCTGAGAAGTTCGGCGCGGAAATCGTTTGGGATGATGTTGTTTCCGTGAGCAACAATGACGTCACCGGCGTGAAAACCGTGAGCGTCGATCAGGGAGACGTTTTTTTTTGAAACCCATGCTTTGATCATCGCAACCGGATCGGAATATCGCAAACTCGACATCCCCGGAGAGGCGGAATATTCCGGCAAGGGAGTGTCATATTGCGCGACCTGCGACGCTTCTTCTTCCGAGATAAGCCGATTATTGTGGTCGGCGGCGGCGATAGCGCATTCACCGAGGCTGATTTTCTTTCACGATTTGGATCGTCGGTGACGTTGATTCATCGTCGTTCTGAATTCCGCGCATCGCAGATTCTCGTGGAACGCGCTCAGCAGAATCCGAAGATCACCATCGTCACGGATTCCGTGGTGGAGGAAATCTTGGGTGACGACAATGGAGCCCAATCCGTGAACATTCGCAACGTCATCACCGGAGAGACCAGCACGATTGCCGCAAACGGCATTTTTGTGGCGATCGGCCACTCCCCCGCCACAGCTTTTATTGACGGCATTGTGCAGCGAGATGCGGGTGGATATATTCAGGTGGACGGCGCCAGCACACGCACCAGCACTGCCGGCATTTTTGCAGCCGGCGACTGTGTTGATAGTATTTACCGTCAAGCGATCAGTGCCGCCGGCATGGGCTGCCGGGCCGCCCTCGATGCCCAAGCCTACCTCCAGCAGTAACACTTCCCATCACGGTCATACCCTACAAAAACTTGAAAACGAGCGGAAGGGGCGGCATATTCTGTTCACGACTGTAAGCTTGGCCAAAACGGCCTTGAGTGTGTCGTGAACAGAATATGCCGCCCCTTCCGCGGACACCAAAAAACTTAAGAAATACTATTTTTCGGCAGTGGGCATGAGCAGGTCGACAATGCGCTTCATGTCGTCTTCGGATTTGAACACGATTTCGATGCGTCCATGCTCCTTGGATCCCTTGATCGACACCTTCGTGCCGAACCTCTTTTCAAGACCGACCTGCATCGGTGTTCCGGCCCACGGGTTCAGCTTGTTGGTCTTCGCCTTCTTCGGCTGGTCCGATTCAGCGACCTTCATCGACACGATTTCCTCGGTGCTGCGTACCGACAACCCTTCGGAAATAATGCGCGTCGCAAGCTGTTCCATGTCAGCTTCCGACGGTAATCCGAGCAATGCGCGCGCATGACCGGCCGACAGCAAGCCGGAAGCAACCTTCTTTTGTACGGTCGCAGGCAGATTCAGCAGTCGCAGAGTATTGGCGATTTGCGGACGCGACTTCGACACCGACTTTGACAATTGCGCCTGCGTCAAGCCAAAATCGTCGATCATCTGCTGATAGGCGGCCGCCTCTTCCAATGGATTCAACGCAACGCGATGCAGGTTTTCCAGCAAAGCGTCACGCAACATATCGTCGTCGGCAGTGGTTTTGACAATCGCAGGAATCGTTTTCAAACCTGCGATCTGCGATGCGCGCCAACGACGTTCACCCATAATGAGCTCGTACATGCTATCCATGCGCCCGTCGAACATATTGTGCGACTCGGCATCTTTAGCGGCGTTCTCCTTACGAGCAGCCTCAATCTGCGCGAGTGGACGCTTCCGTACGACAATAGGCTGCAGCACGCCGACTTCTTTGATGGAATCGGCAAGCTCACGAAGATCATCCTCATCGAAAATGGTACGCGGCTGATGCAGGTTCGGTCCAACATCACTCAGTCGCAATTCAACGAGATAACCGCCCTGCACCGGCAACAGTTCAGGTTCGTCATTCTTCTTATCTTCGGTCTTTTTTTACCGCAGCGGTTCACGTGAAACACTTTCCTGCTTCACTTCGGAAGTGGCAACAGGACTGGTGGAACCGAAGAACATGTCGGCAGGATGAGCAGTCTCATTCAACATGATGGAAGGCATACTGGCTCGATGGCCACTCCCCTTCTTGGTTTCACGTGAAACGTTCTTCTTCATGTCATGGACGGCATCGACGGAAGCCTTGGCGGTTGCCACGGAACTCTTGACCGCGGTCTTCCCCGCGGATTGCCCGGCAACAGTCGCACCACCGGCTACGTTTTCTGAAACCTTTCCAGCGATCTTGTTATTAGCCTTTGCACCCGCAACAGCCACAGCCGGTTCAGTAGTGGCTTCCGCTTTCGCCGACTCTCCTGGAAGAGACGGAAACAGTGCGCCGAGACCCTTGCCTAAACGTGATTTCGTAGCCATGATCAGTTCTCATTCCTTCTTGCATCGATAGCCTTCAGCACCGTCTGCGAGCGACGTGCGATTTCCAATGCGGCCTCACAATAGGCAATCGCTCCCATTCCCTTGGGATCGTAGGCGATCACGCTTTGATTGAAGCTTGGAGCTTCCGATATTTTCACCGTTCGGGGAATCGTGGTATTCAGTACGATAGTCGGATAATGATTTTTGACTTCGTCATGCACTTCACGGCTGAGTAACGTCCTCTTATCGAACATGGTGATCAGCATGGTGGAAACCAGCAGCGACGGATTGAAATGCTCCTGCACCAGTCCGATGGTATTGATGAGCTGGCCGAGACCTTCCAGCGCATAGTACTCAGCCTGGATCGGAATCAGCATCTCATGCACCGCACACATGGCATTAATTACCAGCAGGCCGAGGCTTGGCGGGCAATCGATAATCACGTAGTCGTAGTGCTCCTCGCTGGTTTCCAGAAACTCGTCAACCGCGGTCTTCAGAAGCACATTACGATTTTCCATGTCGGCGACTTCCAGCTCGGCACCGCTCAAATCGATCGAAGCTGGAACCACATCGAGCAGATCAAAATCAGGGCATGTGCGCTTGACTTCGGCGATGGTCTTCCTCCTTCGATCACGTCGTACACCGAAGGCTCCCCCGACGCATGCGGAGCGCCCAACGCGGTCGACGCATTGCCCTGCGGATCCATATCGATCAGCAGCACCTTGGAACCGAACTGAGCCAACGCAGCGGAAAGATTCACGGCCGACGTGGTTTTGCCAACGCCACCCTTCTGGTTGGCGACCGCGATCAGGCGCGTCTGCTCCGGCTTTGGGCAAACGGCCTTCTGCAAGGCGCGATAGCGAGTCGATTCGTCGGCAATCTGCGAACCAAGAGGAGAATCCGATCCTCCGAAAATTCGTTTGATGGTTTCCGTTGCCGATTCCATCGACGTCAGGTTATCTGGTCCTTCAGGTCCAGTCATACACTAGCCTTCCTTACGATATGCTTAACATTCAAGTTTCATCATTCGGGTGGACAGAAATCAGCTCATCTCACCCACTGTGCACAAATGTGAATAGCTGTGGATAGTCGGTGGATAACTTACGTTGTTCGCAAAAAGTTATCCACCGATCTTTCGTTGCTACTTCAACATTTTTCTGCCGCTTTTTTCGTCGATTTTCCAGTTGTGGACAATGTGAATAACTCACCGAAATGGTGGATAACTTACTTTTTATCCACCATGAGCACATGGGTCGATTCCAAGCCCGGACCAACCTCGGCATCCACCACCCGCGGACGAATGCCACCGCATTTGGCGATCTCTTTGGAAGCCTTTTCGATCTCCTCTTGCGCGGACCGCCCCTTCAGTGCGACCAAACGTCCACCGCGCTCAAGCAACGGCAGCGTCCACCCCGAAAGTTTGGTCATAGGAGCCACGGCACGGCACGTCACCACGGCAAACGGATGTTTCGCCTGAATAGGCTTGCCATCCAAATCCAGTACAGGACCGCGAACGGCCACTCCCCTGCCGTTCTTGCCGCCTTTGCCGTTCCTGGCGCTTCCATTGCCACGATTGCCGCCTTGAGCGCCAGTAGCACCCGCAATGGCCTCGATCATCTCATTGGCCCTGGCACGCACCACGGTAACGTTATTCAACTCCATATCGGCCACGCACTCGTTCAGCCATTCGACACGACGTTCCATCGGCTCCACAAGCGTGAACCGGTGATCCGGCAGGCAGGCGGCCGCGACAATACCGGGAAAACCGCCGCCACTGCCGATATCGGCAACCGTCTTGAACTGCTTCTTGGCCGTGGCTTCCTTTACGAAAGGCACAATGGCGGCCGAATTCAGAATATGGCGTTCCCAAATAATGCCAACATCTCTTGGCCCAATCAGACCGCGAGGTTCGCCTTCTTCGGCAAGTTTCGCATGGAAAACACGAAGCTTGCCCAACGCATCCCCCAGCACTTCCTCAAGCATCGGCGAATCATCAAGTTCGTCTGTCACATCACTCATGGGCACCATCCTATATCCTGCTCTTCCTCATTGCCGGTATTCCAGCAAGTACTTCCCCGACCATTGACGGCAATATCACATGTCCGGCGCACGGCCAGCATGAAGTCACTCAAAAAAATCGCAATAAAAAAGCGCCACCAAATGGTGACGCCCATGTTTCACGTGAAGAGCCGAACTCAGGCTCATCCTCGTCTTCAGTATCTTCGGCAGCGGAAGCCTTGAGATACACCGTGACGTAACGACGCGGTTCCTCGCCGTGGGAACGGGACTTCATGCCCTCCTCACGCACCACATCATGCACGATCTTGCGTTCGAAGGAGTTCATCGGCTTGAGATCAACCGGCTCCCCCCGTCTCGCGCACCTCGTCGATGGCGTCCAGCGCGATGTCGTGCAGACGCTGGCGCTTGCGCTTCAGATAGCCGTCGACGTCCACAATGAG
>ENA-OQCD01000141-OQCD01000141.1-human-gut-metagenome-genome-assembly--contig:-NODE-141-length-18599-cov-4.126299_pt1 | contig 18599 bp, 18 predicted proteins | sample MGYA00242755_ERZ504571 | MGnify/ENA primary metagenome ERZ504571 (study PRJEB26092, sample SAMD00036274) | human gut metagenome | host: Homo sapiens | study: EMG produced TPA metagenomics assembly of...
AGGGCAGCCGCACCAGCAAGGGCAGCAACATCGTCAACCTGCTGCAGCTGGCCGAGGGCGAAAAGGTCACCAACATGATCTGCCAGTCGAAGGAAGCCGACACTGAGGGCGGCTTTGTGACCATGGTCACGAAGCAGGGCCTTATCAAGCGCACCCCGCTGGAGCAGTATGCCAATATCCGCAAGTCCGGCCTGATCGGCATTGCCCTGAACGAGGGCGACGCTCTGGCATGGACCCGCCTGACCTCCGGCCACGATATGCTCATCGTTGCCACCCGCAACGGTCAGGCCATCCGCTTCAACGAAGCCGATGCACGTCCCATGGGCCGCAGCGGCCACGGCGTGCGCGCCATCCGTCTGGCCGAGGGCGATGAAGTTGTGGGCGTGTGCATCTGCCGCGAGGGCGGCACGGTGCTCACCGTCACCGAGAACGGCAAGGGCCGCCGGTCGGACATCGATACCTACCGCATCACCGCCCGCGGCGGCAAGGGCATCCGCAACTACGATGCCGCCAAGGATAAGGTGGCTGCGGTCAAGATTGTGGACGATGTGGATGATGTGCTGCTGAGCAGTCAGGAGGGCATCATCATCCGTCTGCACGCCAACGAGATCCCGCTGCAGAGCCGCTACGGCTCCGGCGTGCGGGTGATGCGCTTGGGTGAGAACGACAAGGTGATGGTACTTGCCCGCACCGACCACGACGACGAGGCCCAGACCGAGCAGATCGACACCTCCGATGCTGATGCAGAGCCCACCGCAGAGCAGCTTGCCGCCATGGAAGCTGCGGATGCTGCTGCCGCTGCAGAAGCCCCGGAAGCCGACGATAAGGGCGAAGAGTAAACCTTGAAAACACAATAAGATTTGAAAGAAGCCGCCGCGCAGAGATTTCTGCACGGCGGCTTCTTTTCAAATCCATCCAAACCATGTATAATAGAAATAGCGTGTGAGGAATAAAAATAAACACAGAAAGTGGTTTAAGGAACATGACAGAGCAAAAAAAAAAATCCCCGGAGATCAGCATCATCGTGCCGGTGTATAAGGTGGAAAAATACCTGAACGAATGCATTGATCCATTCTGGCACAGACCTTTACGGATTTTGAGCTGATCCTGGTGGACGATGGCTCCCCGGATAACTGCCCTGCCCTGTGCGATGCTGCGGCAGAAAAAGACAGCCGCGTGCGGGTGATCCACCAGCAGAATAAGGGGCTGAGCGGGGCAAGAAATGCGGAATTAATGTTGCACGGGGAAATTGGCTTGGCTTTGTGGATTCAGATGATATGATCGACCCTACCTTCTGTGAAAAAATGCTTCATGCTGCAGTGCAGGCTGGGGCGGAAATGGCTGTGTGCAATATTCTGCGCATGAAAGAAAATAAAGAACTGGACAGTTATCAGGAACATTGTTTAAAAGACGAAGTTCTCTCAAGAGAAGAAATCGTTCACCGTATCCAGCTGTCACCGTTCTATATGGTAATGACACGACTGTGCCGCCGCGAAGTATTTGAGAAAATTCGTTTTCCAGAAGGAAAAAATTATGAAGATGCATTCACTGCACCGGAAATTTTGGAACGGGTAAATAAAGCAGCTTGTGTGGCGGAGCTCTTTATCAATATCGGCTGCGTTCGGGAAGCATTATGCACGCGGCTGTAACCCTGAAAAATCTGGAAGAAGTCCATGCAAACTATGCGCTGTTTCAGTATACAATGAAATACCGAAAATATGATGAAGCCTGCCTGCAGTATACAGTTACAAAGCGCATCTTCCGTAAACTCAAGAGAAAACTGTCACAGGAAGAACGCAAAAGCGAACAGGTGCAGCAGGCTGCCGCCTGTGTGGCAAAAGCAAAGGACGAGTTGAGCCGCGCAGGCGGTTTCACGCTGCGTAATCAACTGGAAACTGCTTTGTGCATCCTGAATCCAAAATGGTTCTTTGCGTATAAATATGGGGCATGACAGCGGAAGGAAAATACTGTGAGTGAAAGAACAGAAAGTGGAAGACCGGAAATCAGCATCATCGTGCCAGTGTATCAGGTGGAAAAATATCTGAATGAGTGCATTGATTCCATCCTCGCTCAGACCTTTACGGATTTTGAACTGATCCTTGTGGACGATGGCTCACCAGACAACTGCCCTGCCCTGTGCGATGCAGCAGCAAAAAGGAACAGCCGCGTGCGGGTGATCCACAAGCAAAACGGCGGTGTAAGCACAGCCCGCAATGCGGGTCTGGATGCAGCACAGGGAAATTGGATCGCGTTTGTGGATTCGGATGATACGGTGGAACCGGAGTATCTGGAAAAAATGCATAAGGCAGTGCTGGAAACGGGTGCAGATTTTGCAATCTGCAGCAGTCAGTGCATTGATGAAACGGGCAAAACGCTTGCAGGCGGAGAACATCGCCTTTTGAACGAGTTTTTGCCGCAGGAGGAAGTTCTGCGCCGGATGGTGGTGTCGGATTTTCAGGTTCCGTGGAATAAGCTTTATCGCCGAAAACTGCTGGAAAATCTGCGCTATCCAGAAAACAAGGCGTTTGAAGATACCTGTCTCATGCCGGTCATTTACGCAAGAGCGGCTTCTGCCTGCGGTGTATGGGATTTTTTATACAATTACCGCATCGTTACCGGCAGTGCCATGCACCGCAAGACTACCTTGAAAACACTGGACTGGGTGGAAGCATGGTACCGCCTGTTTGATGTGCTGTACCAAAACGGCATCCGGGATGCTTTGTGTGCAGCCTATCGCCCGATTTTGACTGCCGTGTGGGACATCTGGCTGCACCTGACACCGGAAGAGCGCAAAAGCCCCCGGATGAAGGAAGCCTTTGCGTATGAGCGTACAGCCCGCCATCGGCTGATGCAAGCTCGCGGCGTAACACTAAAAAAAATTTGTGGGCGGCAGTGGTCTGCGCTGCATCGGCCTGCAGTTATCTGGATCTATGCCGCAAAAGGGCGGAAAGACGGCAGAAAACGATCTGAAGCAATGAGGAGTTTATTGTGCAGGAACAACATAAAAAAACAGCCGGAGATCAGCATCATCGTGCCGGTATATAAGACAGAGCGTTTTCTGAGCGCCTGCATCTCTTCCATCCTTGCCCAGACCTTCACGGATTTTGAGCTGATCCTGGTGGACGATGGCTCTCCGGACAGCTGCCCTGCTTTGTGCGATGCCGCAGCGGCAAAGGACAGCCGCATCCGGGTCATCCACCAGAAGAATTGTGGCCTGAGCGTGGCACGCAATGCCGGGCTGGACGCGGCAGAGGGCGAATGGATCGCCTTTGTGGATTCAGACGACACCATCATGCCGGACTTCTGCGCAAAGCTTTACCATGCGGCGCAGGAGGCCGGTGCACAGATGGCCGTGTGCAATTACCGGCAGGTGGACGAAGCCCTGACCCCCATCCGGGAGCAGTATCTGCATGTGCGGCGGGAGGTGCTGACCCCGGAGCAGGCGTTGGAGCACAGCACCCTTCTGCCCTACATGGTGGTGTGGAACAAGCTGTACCACCGCAGCATTTTTGCGCAGCTGCGCTTTGCAGAGGGAAAGCTGAACGAGGACACCCTGCTGATCGCCTACGCCTACGAAAAAGCGGACAGAATCGCGAATATCCCGGATGCGCTGTACCTTTACCGCAAGGTGGCGGGCAGCATCGTCAACAGCAAAGTCACCCTGCGCAATCTCGACCGTGTGGAAGCAAACTATACCGTGTTCGAGTGCGTCCGCCGCCATGGCATCACGGGTTCGCTGTGTGAGCTGTACTGGGCACTGCTGCACTCCCTGATCGATGTGGGAATGCACCTGACCGCCGAAGAGCGCCGGAGTGCCCGGATGCAGCAGGCGCGGGAGTACGAGCGCTGCGCCCGCCGGGCCTTGCGTCAGGAACATGCTGTTACCCTGAGGGCACTGGGCAACACCCTGTGTTTTATTATTTCACAGGACTGGTATTTTGCCCGCCGATGGAAAAATACCGTGTAACCGCGCAGGTTTGTCTGGACTTCCCTGCAAAGATATGCTACAATGGCAAAACAATCACAAATACCCGTGGGGGAGTAGCAGGCGCTTTTGCAGGGCGCAGCAAGTCAACATGATGACCGTTGGTTCCGGTCTGGCTTGCTTTCATTTGCGAGACTCATGTGTTTTTGGCGCATAGAACAGCGCCCGTGCACATGGAGTTGGTTTCAAAAAATCACCCGGTCCCGGACGTACATGTGCGCCCGGACCGGGTTTTGTATTGCCCGATATTCTGGTCAGATTCAGGAGGCAGACAATATGGAATGGAGTTTTGTATTTTTCCTCAACAGTGCCCTGCTGGGCGTGGGCCTTGCAATGGATGCGTTCTCGGTGTCCATGGCAAACGGCCTGCACGACCCCCGCATGAGCAGGGGAACTATGTGCAGAATCGCGGGCACCTTTGCCCTTTTTCAGGCCGTGATGCCCATGACAGGCTGGGTGTGCGTGCACACCATTGTGGAGCTGTTCTCTTCGTTTGAAAAGTTCATCCCGTGGATCGCACTGGCTCTGCTGGGCTATATTGGCGGCAAGATGCTGGTGGATGGCATCAAGGCCGAAGAGGCCGAAGAGGCCGAAGAGGCCGCAGAGCTGAGTGCGGGTGCACTGCTCATGCAGGGCGTGGCTACCAGCATTGATGCGCTTTCGGTGGGCTTCACCATTTCGGAATACGGCTGGCTGATGGCACTTGCGGCATCGCTCATCATTGCGGTGGTCACCTTCTTTATCTGCATGGCGGGCCTGCGCATCGGCAAAAAGTTTGGCACCAAGCTCTCCGGCAAGGCATCCATTCTGGGCGGCATCATCCTCATTGGCATTGGTCTGGAAATTTTTATTTCGGGGTGTTCTGAAATTCAGACAGCATAAAACAAAAGGGCACGGCGCTGCAATGCGCTGTGCCCTTTCGTTTTATAAAAATGTTCCACATAGAACAATTACTTTTCCGGCTCAAAATAATCGGCATATTCCTCGGTCAGCTTGGAGCCAAGCCGCCGGATGCCGCCGTACAGGTGCCGTTCCACCAACGGTTCAAAGGCGGCAAGGTCGCACCGCTCGATGGCGTTCATCAGGTTGCGGTGGTCTGCAATCACCTCGGCAAGGCCGCCGGTGGTCATGGTGTCCAGCATCCGGAAGCGGCTGTAGTCGGCGTGGGCGTTCTGCAGGGTGCTCCACAGGTACATTTTATCCATGGCGGCAAACCATGTCCCGTGCAGGGCACGGTCGGCTTCGTACAGCTTGTTGTAATCCGGGCTCTCCATGGCCGCAAGGGCCTCGTAGGCTTCCACCCGCCTGCGGATCAACGCCCGCTGCTCCGGGGTGCACCGGGGCGAAAAATCCCGCAATACGCGGGCTTCCACGGCGGTGCGCTCGTAGATCAGCTCGTCCACGATGCGGCGGTTCAGCCGGGTAACGGTGGTGCCCTTGTAAGGCACGATCTTTACCAGCCCGTTTTCCTGCAGCTTCTGCAGCACCACCCGGATCAGGGTGCGCGGTGCGCCAAAGCGGGCACAGAGCGGATTTTCGCTCAGCGAAGAGCCGGGGCGGATGGTCAGGTCAATGATCTCCCGCTCCAGCACAGCATAGATCTCAGAATCAGTTTTGTATTGTTCCATACCTCTCACCTAATGGAAATGCATTATCCTTCAAACGGTTTCCAGAACGCACCCTCCGGCAGCGGTAGCGTAAATGCCATGGGCTTTCCGGTCTCCGGGTGCAAAAACTGCAGGCCGCAGCTCTGCAGGGCAATGCTGCCTTTTACGCGGCTTCCGTATTTGCCGTCTCCGGCCAGCGGATGCTTCCGGGATGCAAACTGCACCCGGATCTGATGGGTGCGGCCGGTGTGCAGCGTGATCTCAGCAAGGCTCATCTCTCCTGCCGTTTTCACGATGCGGTATTCCAGCACGGCTTCCCGCACGCCCTTGCGGGGACGGCTCACAGGGAATACCCGGCCCCGGCGGCTGTCCTTGAACAGCCAGTCCCGCAGGTGCCTTCGGCGGGCAGTGCTTCGTCCGGCCCGCCTGCAATGACGGCCCGATATCGCTTGATGAACTGCGGCACTTCCGGCTTCCCTTCGGCCCTGCCATCCTGCACAGCGTAGGCGTTCTGGCTCTGGGTGATTTGACGGCTGAGTGCGGCCGCAGCCCCGGGCGTTCTGGCAAACACCATCAGGCCGGAAACGCCGGTGTCCAGCCGGTGCACCACCCCTACAAAGGCATCCGGCTGGCCCCACAGCTGCCGCAGGGCTGCGGGCACGCCCTCTTCGCTGGAAAGTCCGGCGGGCTTGTCCAGCACCACAAGGGCGGCATCTTCGTACAGGATGTTCACAGCCTGCCCTCGGCGATCAGGGCCTTGAGCTTCAGGATACCGGCAATGGTCTTGCCGTCCCGGATCTCGCCGCTCATGACCATCTCATAAGCTTTATCCAGCGGCACACGGTCAGGGGTCAGGAATTCATCGGCATCCAGATGCATCTGGTCTTGTGCAGGCCGGTGGCGACCCATGTATAGATCACTTCGGTGTCATAGCCTACGGTGGGGAAAAACTGGCCCAGAGAGATATAATTGTCCGCGGTCAGGCCGCACTCCTCGCCCAGCTCCCTCTTGGCGGCTTCAAAGGGGTCCTCACCCTTTTCCAGCTTGCCGGCAGGCAGCTCCCACAGCTCCTGCTGCATGGCGTAGCGGAACTGGCGCACCATGCAGATGGTGCCGTCCTCAAAATAGGGCAGGATGCACGCACCGCCGTGGTGATGCACCACTTCGCGTTCGGCGGTCTTGCCGTTTTCCAGCAGAGCAGTGTCTTTTGTCAGGGTGATCACCCGGCCCTCGAAGAGCACCTCGCTGGTGAGTGTTTTTCGTAATGCACGGTCTTCTCCATTTTATTACCCTCTTTGCCCGGCACAGCGCCGGTTTTCTATGGCTTCAGTTTACGGCAAAATGAGGTTTGTTGTCAATAAAGAGATGATAAATATAAGAGGATGGGACGATTTGAAATGCGCGCCGCGTTTGCTTTGCGCATAATCAGCGGAAAGAATATTTATAATTTCGCAATTCTGGAAAATCTGCGGAGCTTGTCGGGGCAAAGCCCCTCCATCTGCTAACGCAGACCGCTCTGCCGCTTGAAAGCCCTACTGGGGCTTTCATTGCTACACAAACGCGGATTTTCAGAATTGCCTTTCACAGGAGGGGTCGTAACGGAAAGCAGCATTTGCAGCGCCGCTTTCTGAGAAAGCGCGGCGCTGCGCAAGCCGTGACTGAGAGGGTTCCCTCCCCTTTTTGCGAAAAAAATTATAGGATCTGGCAAAGCAGGCAGGCCAAAACCGGAAAATCCGCGCCATTGCTCACTTTAACGAACTAAAGACGTACAAAAGCGCTAAAAAAATTTCTTTATTTTTGGTGCGTTTGTTGAGCGGTTTGCGTTTACTTTATGGGCGGAATTTGCTATTATAGTATACAAGCAATAGTGCCTTTATGGGGTTCTCCGGTCCCATGTGGGGCATATTGCCCCGCGCAAAAGGTACCAAATTCTGAATAATGGAGGAAGAAAAATGCCTAGAGCAAAGCAAACTATGGATGGCAATACCGCTGCCGCCCATGTAGCGTATGCCTACACGGACGTGGCTGCCATCTACCCCATTACCCCGTCTTCTCCGATGGCTGACTCTGTGGACCAGTGGTCCGCAGCTGGCCAGAAGAACATCTTCGGCAATCAGGTCAAGGTCGTCGAGATGGAATCTGAGGCCGGCGCTGCTGGCGCTGTGCACGGCTCTCTGGGTGCAGGTGCTGTTACCACCACCTTCACCGCTTCTCAGGGCCTGCTGCTGATGATCCCCAACATGTACAAGATCGCTGCTGAGCAGCTGCCCTGCGTGTTCGATGTTTCTGCACGTACCGTTGCTACCCAGTCCCTGAACATCTTCGGTGATCACAGCGACGTCATGGCATGCCGCCAGACCGGCTTTGCAATGCTGGTCGAGAGCAGCGTGCAGGAAGTCATGGATCTGTCCCCTGTCGCACATCTGTGCGCCATCGAGGGCAAGGTTCCCTTCCTGAACTTCTTCGATGGCTTCCGTACTTCTCATGAGTACCAGAAGATCGAGAAGTGGGATTACGCCGATCTGAAGGAAATGTGCAACATGGAGGCTGTGGAGGAGTTCCGTAAGAAGGCTCTGAACCCCGAACACCCCAAGATGCGCGGCTCCCACGAGAACGGCGACGTGTTCTTCCAGCATCGTGAGGCATGCAACAGCGTTTACAACGCTCTGCCTGCTGTTGTTGAGAAGTACATGGCCAAGATCAACGCAAAGCTGGGCACCAACTACGATCTGTTCAACTACTACGGCGCACCCGATGCTGACCGTGTGATCGTGGCTATGGGCTCCATCTGCGACGTTGCTGATGAGGTCATCGACTACCTGAACGCCAAGGGCGAGAAGGTCGGTATCGTCAAGGTCCGCCTGTACCGTCCCTGGGTCTCCGCTTCCCTGCTGAAGGTCCTGCCCAAGACCGCCAAGAAGGTGGCTGTGCTGGACCGCACCAAGGAGCCCGGCTCTCTGGGCGAGCCCCTGTACCTGGATGTTGCCGCTACCCTGCGTGAGGCTGGCCTGAACGATGTCGTTCTGACCGGCGGCCGTTACGGTCTGGGCAGCAAGGATACCCCGCCGTCCTCCATCTTTGCTCTGTTCAAGGAGCTGGAGAAGGATCAGCCCAAGGAGCGCTTCACTCTGGGTATCACCGATGATGTCACCTTCCTGTCTCTGCCGGAAGTCAAGCCCGCTCCCATCACCGCAGCTGCTGGCACCAAGGAGTGCAAGTTCTGGGGTCTGGGCGGCGACGGTACTGTCGGTGCTAACAAGAACTCCGTCAAGATCATCGGCGACCATACCGACAAGTATGTTCAGGCATACTTCCAGTATGACTCCAAGAAGACCGGCGGCGTGACCATCAGCATCTGCGTTTCGGCGACAAGCCCATCCGCAGCCCCTACTACATCAACCAGGCTGACTTCGTGGCCTGCCACAACCCCGCTTACATCCACATGGGCATGAAGATGGTCCAGGATGTCAAGCCCGGCGGCGTGTTCATGATCAACTGCCAGTGGTCCGATGAGGAGCTGGGCCAGCACCTGAACGCCGAGGCAAAGAAGTATATCGCTGACAACAACATCCAGCTGTATACCATCAATGCTATCGATAAGGCTATCGAGATCGGCATGGGCAAGCGCACCAACACCATCCTGCAGTCTGCATTCTTCAAGCTGGCTGACGTCATGCCCATCGAGGATGCCGTCAACTTCATGAAGCAGGCAGCTCAGAAGAGCTACGGCAAGAAGGGCCAGGACGTCGTTGAGATGAACTGGAAGGCTATCGATGCAGGCGTTGACGCCATCCACAAGGTGGACGTGCCCGCATCCTGGTCCAACCCCGAGGCTGATCCCGCACCCAAGGCTCTCACCGGCCGTCCGGAGCTGGTCAAGCAGATCCGCGATGTCATGGAGCCCATTGCCCGTATGGACGGCGACAGCCTGCCTGTCTCTTCCTTCGTGGCAAATGCAAACGGCGAGTGGGAGCAGGGCGCTTCTGCTTACGAGAAGCGCGGCACCGCTGTCAACGTCCCCGAGTGGGATGCTGCAAAGTGCGTTGGCTGTAACCAGTGTGCATTCGTCTGCTCTCATGCTACCATCCGTCCCTTCCAGCTGACCGCCGACGAGCTGGCAGCTGCTCCTGCACAGACCAAGAGCCGCGACAACAAGCCCGCAAACGAGTACAAGTTTGTCATGGCTGTGTCTCCTCTGGACTGCATGGGCTGCGGCGAGTGCGTCACCGTCTGCCCCACCAAGGCTATCACCATGGTGCCGCAGGACAGCCAGGCCGATCAGCAGGCAGTGTTCGACTACTGCGTGGCCAACATCTCCAAGAAGCCTTCCAAGTTTGCTGACGATACCGTCATCGGTTCTCAGTTCAACCAGCCGCTGCTGGAGTTCTCTGGCTCCTGCGCAGGCTGTGCCGAGACTTCTTATGCTCGCCTGATCACTCAGCTGTTCGGCGAGAAGATGTACATCTCCAACGCTACCGGCTGCTCCTCCATCTGGGGCGGCACCGCTTCCATCTCTCCGTACACCGTCAACAAGGACAGCGGCCATGGTCCTGCATGGTGCAACTCCCTGTTCGAGGATAACGCAGAGCATGGTCTGGGCCTGTACATCGGCCAGAAGACCGTCCGCGAGAACCTGATCAAGGAGATCGCAGAGGTTGCTGGTTCCGACAAGGCTTCTGCTGAGCTGAAGGCTGCCTTTGAGAAGTTCCTGGAGACCAAGAACAACACCAAGGCCAACGACGAGCCCGCAAAGGCCCTGATCGCTGAGCTGGAGAAGGCTGCTGCTGCCGGCTGCGAGAAGTCTGCAGAGATCCTGAAGAGCAAGCAGTTCATCGCCAAGAAGTCCGTCTGGATCTTCGGCGGCGACGGCTGGGCATACGACATCGGCTTCGGTGGTCTGGACCACGTTCTGGCTTCCGGCGAGGATGTCAACGTGATGGTCTTCGATACTGAGATGTACTCCAACACCGGTGGACAGGCATCCAAGGCTTCCAACATTGGTGAAGTCTGCCAGTTCGCTGCTGCTGGTAAGGAAATCAGCAAGAAGAGCCTGTCCGAGATCGCTATGACCTACGGTTACATCTATGTTGCTCAGATCGCACTGGGTGCTAACCCGGCTCAGGCTGTCAAGGCCATCGCTGAGGCTGAGGCTTACCCCCGGCCCGTCTCTGATCATCGGCTACGCTCCCTGCGAGCTGCACGGTGTCAAGGGCGGCATGACCAACTGCCAGAACGAGATGAAGAAGGCAGTTGAGGCCGGTTACTGGAACCTGTTCACCTTCAACCCGGCAAACAAGGCTCAGGGCAAGAATCCGTTCACCCTGACCTCCAAGGCTGTGGATAACGAGAAGTATCAGGCACTGCTGGCTAACGAGACCCGTTACAGCCGCCTGACTCGTGCATTCCCCGACCGTGCTAAGGAGCTGTTCGCACGCAACCAGGAAGTTGCAAACGACCGCTACGAGCACCTGACCCGTCTGGTCGACCTGTACAAGTAAGCATTCTTCTGCGCTTTGGATGCAGATATTTGCGGCACCTTAGCCCCACAATGCAAGAGGGCGGCTGCCCCGTACCGGCGGTTACTGCGCAATGCAGCGGTACGAAGCGGAGAAACGCATCCATCCATGCAGGTGATGTGCTGAAGTACAGCATTCGCCATACGAGTTCTATCTGATTTCACTTCCCGGGCGGTGCTTTGTTCCGTGCGAAGTACCGCAGCGGGATATGAGATACCAAAGCGCCCGCGAGGGTCCTTGAAAGCACACCCCGCGTGTGTCAGGAGCATAAGGTCTGCTTGCAGATACCTTGCTCCGCCTGCTGCATAAGACCTGCTTTGCAGGGATCTTGCCGCAGTAAAAAAACGTATATCGTTTTTAGCGCCCGTTCACCGCAAGGTGACCGGGGCGTATTTTTGTGCAAACTCTTTTTGTGAAAATACAAGCCCGGAACGTTTGCGGACGTTCCGGCTTGTATCTTTGACGACATATAAATTATTTATTTGTCACAAATTCAATTTTGACGTTCATCCCCCATCCCCTGCGGCAAGACGCTGCAGGGTGCGCAGAGATGGGTTTGCATTACCGCGTTCCAGTTTGCTGATATCTGCCTGCGCAATGCCGGTGCGCTCTGAAAGCTGCTTCTGGGTCAGACCACTTTCCTTCCGGGCATCGATCATGGCCTGTGCAATGGTAAGCTCCGGCTGAAGAGCATCCCATTCTGCCTTAAAGGAAGGCCGCTGTAATTGTTCATTCAAATAATTCCGAAAATCACTCATGAGGAACTCTCCTTCCGATGAAAATAGTCCGCGCGGTATTTTTGCGCCAGTGCAATTTCTTCCGGCGGTGTTTTCTGCGTCTTTTTAACAAAACCGTTTGTCAGGATGATCTGATGTCCAACTACGAAAAAATATAAAATGCGCGTAATATTGCTGCTTTGCTTGGCACGCAATTCAAAAATGCCGTCACCCAATGATTTGGAATAAGGTTCCCGCAGTTGTGTGCCATTGGCTTCCAATAGGGAGATCGTGCCCAAAAGCTTTGCCAGCATTTTGTCGTCCAGCGTATCCAGAAAATCACGAACCGGGCAGCTGCGTCTGCCTTATAATAAAAATTCACTTCAAAAGCAGACATTTTCGGCATCCTTCCCGTTTGGTGGTATCCTATGATTATAATATAGGATAAAACAAATATTGTCAAGAAGATTTTCTATCACAAAATCTTCCAAAAGATACCATTCCCTTTTTACAGTTTCTTCATAGCTTCTTAACGAATTCAATTGTGAAAGCTGTTATACTTTTGCCATGGGAAGCGGGGCCGCAACCGCTTACCCAAGTAACATGATTCCTCCTCACACCAAGGCAATATCCAAACAAAACACCCTTTTTCGTGTGCCGCAACACGGAAGAGGGTGTTTTGTTTTGCAAAATTCTGGTAAATCGGTGGTTTAGGGTTGACCCCGTTTTTTGCGGCGCTATAATAAAAATGAATATGAAAACTTGGAGGTGAACGCAGGAAAATGGACCCGGATCATAGTCGAAGTAGAACCACGGCGCGGTGGATCAGAAAACAAAAAACAACTGCGTTTTCCCCAACCGTTCGCCTCCTTCGCTGAGTCCTGCGGAAAAGCACCGCTTCAACGGTGCATCTTTCCGCAAAACAGAGCAGAGGAAGGCGCGGCTTTGTGTGCGCAGAATGCGGCGTTTGCGGCATTCCGGCAGGCAAGGCGGCGCGTTTTTGTTTCCCGATCTGCTGCGTCCTCCGGATACAGGAGCTGCTCCTGTTCCGTAAAAAACTGAGGAGGTACGCCCAATGGATATGGAAGAAAAGAAGCTGACGGCTGATGCTGCGGAACAGGCGCTGCCGGTGCAGGAGCTGCCTGCTGATATCCCCGCCGAGGTCCGCCAGAAGCTGGCTGAAGATCTGAACGAGGAAGCTACTGAAGACCTCAAGCAGGATATGCGCGAGGCCGAAAAAGAGGAAGCCAACGACGAAGAGGTCAGGGCCAACCCTGAGATGCTCACCAAGAGCCGACTGCTCAAGCTGCTCATCAAGAAGCAGTACGTCAAGCTGCGCGAAGTGACCGAGGAAGAGCAGCCCGCCGACCTTGCCGAACTGCTGGAAGAGCTGGACGAAAACAACCGCCTTGTGGTGTTCCGCCTGCTCAAAAAGGAAGTGGCCACCGAGGCCTTTGCCTATATGTCCGACGAGGCCCGCGACGATCTGGTGAACGCCTTCTCAGATGTGGAGCTTGTGGGCGCTATTGAAGAGATGAGTCTGGACGATGCCGCCGACCTGCTGGAGGATATGCCGGCAGGCGTGGTGAAGCGGGTGCTGGAGAAATCCTCCAAGCAGACCCGTGAGAGCCTGAACAAGCTGCTGAACTACCCCGAAAGCTCTGCCGGCAGCCTGATGACCCCCGAATATGTCCGTCTGCGCGAGGATATGACCGTGGCGCAGGCTTTTGAAGCCATCCGCAAGCAGGGCGAAAACGCAGAGACCGTGTACACCTGCTACGTGGTGGAGCGCAACCGCCTGAAGGGCGTTGTTTCTGCCCGCAGCCTGCTGCTGTCAGAGCCGCATACTCCCATCAACGAGATCATGGATGATAACGTGGTCACTGTGAAAGTGACCGACGATCAGGAGTACGTGGCCCGTGAGATGCAGCGCTACGACTTTACCGCCATGCCTGTTCTGGACAACGAGGGCATGTTCGTGGGTATTATCACCATCGACGATGCAATCGACGTTCTGACCGACGAGAGCACCGAGGATATGCAGAAGATGGCTGCTATTCTGCCGGACGACGATGCCACCACCTACTTCGGCACCAGCGTCTGGACCCATGCAAAGCAGCGCATTCCATGGCTGTTGATCCTGATGCTGTCCGCCACCTTTACCGGCATGGTCACCACCCACTATGAGGAGGCCTTTGTCAGCCTGCCGCTGCTGGTTTCCTTCATGCCCATGCTGATGGATACCGCCGGCAACTGCGGCAATCAGATCAGCACCCTGATGGTGCGCGGCCTGGCTCTGGGTGAGGTAGAACCCAGCGACTTTTTGCAGGTGCTGGGCAAGGAGCTGCGGGTGTCTGCCATCGTGGGCGCGGTGCTGGGCATCGTGAACGGCCTGCGCATCTACCTGATGTACACCTTCCTGTTCCCCGGCCAGTACGCCAACGTGATGGGCTATGCCATCGTGGTCAGCGTTTCGCTGTTCTTCAGCGTCATTCTGGCAAAGCTGGTGGGCGGTATGCTGCCGCTGGCAGCCAAGAAGCTGGGTGCCGACCCGGCCATCATGGCTACCCCCTTCATCACCACCATCGTGGATGCCTGCAGCCTGATCCTGTATTTCCAGATCGCACAGCTGGTGTTCCACAATATGATGTAAATAATAAAGCAATGCCGGACGGTCTTTGAAGTGACTGCCCGGCATTTTTTATAGGACGAACCCTCTCAGTTCATCGCTGCGCGATGCCAACTCCCTCAGTCAAAACCTGACGGTTTTGCCAGCTCCCTCAAAGAGGGACTCTGGCGGAGCCGGAAGCGTCCTAACCCTCTCAGCCTGCTCCCGTTGGTCGCAGACAGCTCCCCCGAAGGGGGAGCTTATAGCACTGCCGGAAGCTTTTTAGCATTCATCCGATAACGTTTCGGTTATCGCAAAAAAGCTCCCCCTTCGGGGGAGCTGTCGCCGCAGGCGACTGAGAGGGTTCAGCCGGGATAAAACAGTGTGGAAACTGCATGTTTCCCCGCCTTTTCCACACAGAAAAACGGCAGCGGCCCGGTGTTGAAAACTTGTGACCGGTTCATTCCAGATTGGAGAAAAAGAAATCACCGCCCGGAAACGGTTTGTAGAATACAAAGAAAATCCTTCGACTTTCTTTTTTATAAAAGGCAGAATGCCCGCATTTTTGCCCAAAACTTACCAGAAAGCTGCGGCCTGAATTACGGTGTGTATAGGGCTGATGCCCTTTTGTTGTGGAAAACCCGGTGGAAAAAGTGGAAAACCTCATGGAAAACTTGCCCTTTTCTTCACAAAAACGGTGGAAAACCCGGTGGAAAAAGTGAAAAGTTCATTCCAGACAGGAAACTCCATACACTTTCCAGTTGTGCTTTTTGTGCCGCAAGATCCGCTTGACAGCTGTATTTTTGGGCGGAAGATGCGGCAGTTTTCCACACTGTGGCATTGCCTTGAATGCCCCGGCCAATCATGGTACAATAACAGCAGAAAAATGCGGCAAAACTCACCGATATCGGAATACAATGCGTTGGAGGCACCCTATATGAACAATTGGCTCAACCAGCTGGAGCGCAAATACGGCCGCTTCGGCATCCCGAATCTGACCAACATTCTGGTGGGCGGGCAGATCCTTGTGCTGGCCATCGAGCTGTTTGTCAACCAGACCGTCAGTGTCTGGCTGGCACTCAGCCGCTATTTTCTGCTGCGCGGCCAGATCTGGCGCATCATCACCTTTGCGTTCATCCCCTCTTACGGCGGCAGCATCCTCAGCGCGGTGCTGGGCATCTATTTCACATGGTTCATCGGCACAGCGCTGGAACAGGAGTGGGGCGATTTCCGCTATACGGTGTATCTGCTCTCCGGGATACTGGGCACCGTGCTGGCCTGCCTGCTCACCGGCGTGACCGGCAGCACCTACTGCCTGTCCCTTTCGCTGCTGCTGGCCTTTGCCATGCTGTACCCGGAGGTGCAGGTGCTGCTGTTCTTTGTCATCCCCATCCGGGTAAAATACTTTGGCTTTTTTGCGGCAGCACTGTGGGTGCTCAGCTTTCTGGGCGCGCCGCTGCCGCAAAAGCTGAGCCTGCTGCTCAGCATGGCGAACGTCTGGCTGTTCTTTGGCCCGATGGCCTATCGTTCCGTCCGCGCATGGGTACGCCGTGAGCAGTGGAAGCGGAGAAACAGAAGGTAAGGAGAAACATCATGATGCTGGACCGCATGGAGGGCAATGCAGAACTGAAAAGCAGCGTGAAGCTGATGCTGGCAGCCCGCCGCCTGACCCACAGCGTGCTGCTGGTGGGTGAAGAGGGCCTTGGAGCCGGTTTTGCAGCCCGCTGCATTGCGGCAGATTATCTTTACCCTGCAGGCGGAGCGCCCGCTGAGGCCCTTCTGCGGGGCGAATGCTGCCGTGCTGTGGGTAAGCCTGGCGACCGCGACAGCGGCCATGTGGAGACCGGCATCGTGCGTGAAGCGATCAGCGTTTCCGGTATGGGCGCAGGCGGAAAATATCTGGTCAGTCAGGTCAAGGCTATGCGCAGCGAGATCTTCAACACCAGCCTTTCGGCCGAGGGCCGTGCCGTGCTGCTCTACCATGTGGAAAAAATGAACGAGGAATCTGCCAATGCCCTGCTGAAGGTGATGGAAGAGCCGCCGGAGGGGGTGCTGTTCCTGCTTACGGCGGATTCGCTGGCAGGCGTGCTGCCCACCATCCGCAGCCGCTGCGTCAGCTTTGCAGTGGCTCCTGTCTCGCCGGAGCAGTGCGCCCGCTACTGCGCCGCACAGGGGGTGGACAAAAAGACGGCCGCGCTGTACAGCGAACTGTTCGACGGGCACATTGGTACGGTGCTTGCCGCCGCACAGGACGAAGCCCGCACCGCGCAGGTGGAAAAGGCCCTGCAGCTGGCAAAGGCCGCTGCTGACCGTGACAGCTATGCCGCAGCCTGCCTGCTGGCCGCCTACGAAAAGGACAAGGCCGGAGCCGCCGCCCTGCTGACGGACTTCCGTGCGGTGGCCGCTGCGGGCCTGCGGCAAAGCCCCCACGCACCGGTGCAGGGCATTGCTGCCCAGCGTGCCCTGCGTCTGGCCGAAGCCGCCATTCAGCGCCTTGGCGCGCAGGTGAACCCTAAATCGTGCTCAGCGTGTTTGCGGCAAAGTTCCGCGCGCTGTAATGCAAAAAGAAAACCGGAAGAGCATTGTGCCCTTCCGGTTTTTAGCATCATGATTTTTATTCAATAGTGGGGTCATCGTAGATGGGCTGATATTTAAAGGTGGCCGTTTTTCCGCCCAGTTTCAGCTCAACCGTAAAAACGCCTCTGACATTGAGGGAAGTCGTATTCACCGGGCCAAGGTCAATATAGATAGGAAAAGTTTTACGATCACCTTTGGCAACGGTTACGGAAGAAACATACTTGAAACCGGTTCCGGCGCTGTTCAGGCCAAAATTGCCCAGACTGCACACTTTCAGACCAGATTCGGTAGTACCATTATGTTTGCAGGTAAAATTACTGGTAGAAATCGTAACGGAAGAATCTGTGTTATAGGAGTTATCAATAGAAAGACCGGTGTAAAGATAATTATGCTGCCATCCGTCCGATTCGTAAGTAGTACGGGAGACCCAAGTGCCAGTCAGCGGCCCCATATCCACATAGGTGCTGCCCAATGTAGCAAAAGTACCGGTGTCAATGGTGGGCAGGGTCGGGTTGCCGGGGGTTGCACCATAACCTTCGCCGCAGCCAACCAGCATACTGCCGGCGGCAGCGACCAGTGCAGCAGCACCGGTGGTCTTTAAAAAGGTACGGCGGGTGATCAGTTCAGACATAAAAATCTCTCCTTTGATTGCAGGAAATCACAAAATACAAAAGCTGATGCAAACAGAAACTCCCTCCGCGCTTGCGGTACACCGGAGGGAGTTTCTGTTTGGGGTATTGCTTTGGTGTGAGGAGGAATCATGTGCGGAAAGACGGTTGCGGCCCCGCCTCCCCGCAAGGTATAGTATACCCGATTTTAAGTGAAAAGTCATTACATTTCTGTGAAAAAACATCCCGCAATGAACTTTTTACAAAATTCCCCCAATGATAAAAACCAAACAGCGCGGTGTACAAAAAATTCTGGTATTCCAGAATGACATAACTGCCAATTTCACTATAGCAGACAAGACCGCAGGTGTCAATTAAAAATGTCGGCTTTTTGGCGGAAAGACGAAAAAAATGTGGCAAAAAACTGTAAAATCGGCACAGGGTCAGCCCTTGGCAAGCTCGGCAGCGTGAAGCTTGCCGTGCTCCACGTAGTGGGCGGCGTTGTGCAGGTTGGCCTCGATCTGGGCCGCGCTCACCTGCTTGATGACCCTTGCGGGCACGCCCACAGCCACCGAGTTATCCGGGATCACCATGCCCTCCGGCACCAGCGCACCCGCGCCGATGATGCAGTTTTTGCCCACGACACAGTGGTTGAGCAGGGTGGCGTGCATTCCGATGAGGCTGCCATCCCCTACCGTGCACCCGTGCACAAGCGCACTGTGGCCCACGGTGACGCTTTTGCCCAGCATTACAGCACCGCCCACATCACAGTGCAGCACGGCGTTATCCTGCACGTTGGAGTTTTTCGCCAATGGTCAAAGTGCCGTCGTCGCCGCGCAGCACGGCCCCGTACCACACCGTGGAACCGGCTTTCAGGATCACATCGCCTTGCACGGTGGCGTTGGGCGCAACGAAACGCAGCCCCTTCGTCGCGGGGGACTTTTCCACAAAAGGACAGAAACATTGTTAAAAACCGCCTTTC
>ENA-OQCD01000142-OQCD01000142.1-human-gut-metagenome-genome-assembly--contig:-NODE-142-length-18578-cov-2.060647_pt1 | contig 18578 bp, 33 predicted proteins | sample MGYA00242755_ERZ504571 | MGnify/ENA primary metagenome ERZ504571 (study PRJEB26092, sample SAMD00036274) | human gut metagenome | host: Homo sapiens | study: EMG produced TPA metagenomics assembly of...
CGCCGATGAATTCCTTCGGAGTGATGATGTCGGCGGCAACCACCGGTTCGACGATCTGCTTGATCTTGCCGTCGGGGAATTCGCTCGGATTGGTCACACGATGCACGGAATTGTCTTCCGCGGTGACCTCGTATGGCACGTTCGGTGCGGTGGAGATCAAGTCGAGATCGAATTCGCGGCTCAGTCGTTCGGTCACGATTTCCATATGCAGCAGGCCAAGGAAGCCGCAGCGGAAACCGAAACCCAACGCCACGGACGTTCCGGCTCGTAGATCAAAGCCGCGTCGTTGAGCTTGAGCTTGTCGAGCGCCTCACGAAGTTCCGGATACTGCGCGTTGTCGATTGGGAACAGGCCAGCGTAGACCATGGGCTGCGGGTCACGATAGCCTTCGAGCGGATCGGCCGCAGGCTTGAGCGCGGAAGTGATGGCGTCGCCCACCTTGGACTGGCTGACGTCTTTCGCGCCGGTGATAACATAACCGACCTCACCCGCACCAAGCGCCTTCGTAGGCATCATGTCTGGCTGATCACGCCGATTTCAATCGGATCATGGGTCATGCCGATACCCATCATGTGCAGTTTCTCACGGGAACGCAACTCGCCATCGACCATACGAATGTAGGTGACGATGCCGCGGTAGGAGTCGTAGACGGAGTCGAAGATCAGCGCACGCGCGGGAGCTTCCGGATCGCCGGTTGGTGCAGGAACGTCGGCAACAATGCGGTCGAGCAGTTCGGTCACGCCTTCACCGGTTTTACCGGACACGCGCAGCACTTCGGAAGGATCGCAACCAATCAGGCCTGCGATTTCCTCGGCATGCTTGTCTGGTTCCGCGCTGGGAAGATCGATTTTGTTCAGTACAGGAATGATGGCCAGATCATGGTCGATGGCCATATACAGGTTCGACAGGGTCTGCGCTTCGATGCCCTGCGTCGCGTCGACAAGCAGCACTGCGCCTTCGCATGCGGCGAGAGCGCGGGAAACCTCATAAGTGAAATCGACGTGGCCTGGAGTGTCGATCATGCCGAGGGTATATTCAGTGCCGTCGAACGTCCACGCACGCGCACAGCCTGCGATTTGATGGTGATGCCACGCTCCTGCTCAATATCCATACGATCCAGGAAACGATCACGCATCTCACGTTCGGGCACGATGCCGCTGAGCTGCAGAATACGGTCTGCCACCGTGGACTTGCCGTGATCGATATGCGCGATGATGCAGAAATTGCGAATCAACGACTGATCGGTGAAACCGGGCTGGTTATGCTGCTGGCCCACGCCATCCTCCTCTGGAAATATTCGACGCAAACGATTCTAAACTGCTAGTATCGGCATGGTGAGTCGCGACACTCCTAAGCCCGTTGGCAATTTTATCCGCGCGCATGTTATCATCATCGTTTTGTATGTCCTTATAGAAAACGTCGTTTGGAGAAAATAGTGGCAAACATTAAGTCGCAGAAGAAGCGCGTTCTCACCAACGAGAAGGCCCACAAGCGCAACGTGGCCGTGAAGTCCAGCCTGAAGACTGCCGTTCGCGCCACCCGTGAAGCTATCGCCGCCGGCGATAAGTCCGCAGCAGAAGCCGCCTACAAGGTCGCAGCTCAGAAGCTCGACAAGGCTGCTGGCGCTGGCGTGATTCACAAGAACCAGGCTGCTAACCGCAAGTCCGGTCTTGCCGTGGCCATCAACGCTCTCTGAGTTTTAGAAGCTCACAGCTAACGAAAATCCCGCAGGTTTTTCCTGCGGGATTTTTTGTTACGCAAATGTCTTCCGTTTAATTACCATCTCACTGTCGCTACCTACGCTTGTCACACTTGCGTTTGTCGGAATCCTTATCAGAATGAATGACCGGTCGTTTCAAATATTTCGCTTCACTTGGCAGATATGTATTATGACGCACCAACGCTCCCGGAAGCTGAATGTCGAAAATCACCGATACCAATCGCATGCTGACCATCAATGCGACGATCAGCAGATCAAGCACCACTTCGGCTGGAAAACTGACGATTCCAGCGTCCACGCCTTTGCAGACAAGCACCGTCAGTACGCACCCCACGGCAGATGGAACCGCATACCAATGTTTGTCACGAATCACCATCGGCACTTCGTTGATGAGCATGTCTCGAATCAGGCCACCTCCAAGCGCGGTGAACATGCGAGAAAAACCGCGGTCATGCCTGACGTGTGTACATCATGGCTTTGCTGGTACCGTTGACCGCATACAATCCCAATGCCAGAGCATCCAACGACAGCATGGACCATTTGAGCCTGTTGATTTCGGGATGGCACACCGCGACGGCCACCGAAGCCAGCAGAGCAACGATCACCAGTCCTTTATCCGACACGCCTACCGGTGGCGCGATGCCCAGCAGCACGTCACGGATGATTCCTCCGCCCAATGCGGTGAGCCATGTGGTGACGAGAATCGCGAAGATATCGTAGCTTTGCGCACGGCGGCAAGTCCGCCGCACATGCCGCAGCAGAACGTCGCCAAATATTCAATCCCCCAAAAGAAGGCATTACTCTCCAACGCCACCGACATGCTTTCCCATCCTTTTCCCTTCCCTCACTTCCCCCCACTCTCGGATTTTCGCGACTTCCCATCGTACACAATAAGCCGAGGGGCGGGAAACATGGTGTTCGACCGTAGGCTTGGCCGAACGGCCTTGAGTGTGCCGAATACCATGTTCCCCGCCCCTCGGCGGACTTTGAACTATAAGTCAGTCGCGAAAAATCAGCAGACCTTCCACATCCAGTTGTGCGGATCCTCGATCTCGCCAAGCTGGATGCCCAGCAGCTGGTTGCGCAGGTTCACGGTGAATTCGCCGGAGTTGCCGTCGGCAACGGTCACGTCGAACTTCTCGGACTTGAAACGACCGATCGGGGTGATGATGGCTGCGGTACCGCAAGCGAACACCTCGGTGACTTCGCCGGACCTTGATGTCTTCGTAGCAACTGGTCCAGAGCGATCATGGTTTCGACCACGTCGTGGCCGTTTGTCCTGGATGAGCTGAATCAGGGAGCGACGGGTCACGCCCGGCAGAATGTTGCCGGTCAGAGACGGGGTCTCTACGTGGCCGTCCTTGTGCACGACCATCATGTTCATGCCGCCAAGCTCCTCGAGGTAGGTCTTGGTAGCGGCGTCGACGAAGCAGACCTGCTCGCAGCCGTGGTCGATGCCGGTGTACTCACCAAGCAGGGATGCGGCGTAGTTGCCACCGCACTTGGCGAAACCAGTGCCGCCAGGGCCGGTGCGGAACCACTTGTCTTCAACCCAGATGCTGACCGGCTTCACGCCGCCCGGGAAGTACGGGCCGGACGGGGAGGCGATCACGCAATAATCCACTTCCTGCGGAGCGCGCACGCAAGGAACGGCTCGGAAGCGAACATGAACGGACGCATGTACAGCGTGTATTCGCGACGGGACGGAACCCAGTTCACATCGCGCTTGACGAGGGCGGCGACAGAGCCGATGAAGTCGTCGATCGGCAGCTCCGGCAGGTACAGACGCTTGGCGGAGTTCTGGAAACGCTCGGCGTTCGCATCCGGACGGAACAGCCAAGTGGAGCCGTCGGCGTGACGATAGGCCTTCAGACCTTCGAAGCATTCCTGGGCGTAATGCAGACAGATGCGCCCGGGTCCATCTTCAGCGGCGCGTACGGCTCGATGCGGCGGTCCGACCAGCCTTCACCCTTGGTCCAGGTCATGTGGGCCATGTTGTCGGAGAAGACCTGACCGAAAGCCGGCTTGTCGATGAGTTCGGCACGTTTGGCGTCGGATGCCGGGTTGTCGTTCGGGAGCACGGTGAACTTCTCGGCGAGCTTGTCAAGCTCCGCCGGATCGTGATGATTCTGTTCAGTCATTCTTTACTTCTTCTAGTTGCATCAGCCACCCAAAGGCGGCCAGCGGTTATTGGTCTCCGGCGCTTGTGGCGCCGGGTTCTGGTATGTACTCTCTCACACCATAAACGCTTTCGATAACCGGCGTCGCGATATGAGATAACGATCCTCATAAAGCAGGAAGGGGCCCATACGGACCCCTTCCTCACCGGCTACCTCATGCTTGTGGAGCAGCCAGTATAGAACAACGATACGGCTCACTCAGCGTCAGCAGCCGGAGCGGCCTCAACCGGTGCGGCATCTTCCGGCACCTCGACGGTGACGACGGATTCTTCCGGATCCTCGACATCGAGTACGACGCCTTCCGGCAGCACGACGTCCTTGGCGAAGACCTTGGAACCATCGGTCAGGCCATCAACGTTGACCACGATCTTCTCCGGCAGGTTGGCGACATCGGCGCGGACCTTGAGCTCCTGGATGTCGACGAATGCGACAGCAGCGCCCTTCGGGGTGCCTTCGACGAACACCGGCACCTCGCGTCGATCTTCTCGCCGGCCTTGACCTCGTAGAAATCGACGTGCTCGACGATGCGCTTCACCGGGTTGCGCTGGACGTCCTTGACGACGGCCATCTTGGTCTCGTCACCATACTTGATGGTGAACAGGGCGTTGGTGTGACGCAGAGCCAGAGTGGTCTCCTTCATCGGCAGCTGCACGAAGGTCGGATCCTCGCCGCCGGCGTAAACGGTGGCCGGGATGAGGTTCGCGACGCGCATGCGGCGGGCAGCGCCCTTGCCGAACTCGGTACGGGCAGCGCCTTCAAGAGTGATGGTGGTAGCCATAATCAATATCTCCTTGATACATCGTTCTTATGTTTCGGCGCACCGACGAGCCGCATAAAAAAACCCAAGGAGTTTCATATCATACGCCAAGTCGATAACGGAGGCGGAACCTCCCTCGCCAAGACAACAGTTATCTAGTATACATGGTGCGCTGACATTTCCCTGCAATCAGAGGAGCAAGGTGCATAAAACGCGGACTATGCGCAAACCCACGTACAATCGTAGTCAGACAAGCACCAACCAGTGGTAAGGAATCAGAAAATGGCAACGACGCATGACCATTCCGCGCTCATCCGCAACATTCAGCTCGCGACTGGCGTCACGACCGTCGCAGCGACGGGATTGCTCGCGGCGTCAGCACATATGCTGTTCCGCTTTGCCATCGACACGCAGTGGAAGCATTCCATTTTCCATCAGGCGCTGATCGCTCCGGATCGCGAGGGAAAGATGAACCAAGGCGAGGCCAAAGAGGCCGAGCAATGGTTTTCCGAAACGAAACAGCCGGTATCCATCACCAGCCGCGATGGGCTTAAGCTGCATGGCTGGCTCTTCGATCCGGATTGCATCGACCCGACGCCGCATATATATGCCATCTGCGTGCATGGCTATACCGGAGCCCCTGAAGAACAAGCCAAATGGGCACACCGCTATGCCCGCATGGGCTTCACCGTCCTCGCACCATCCCAACGGCCCAGGATCTGAGCGAAGGACGATATGTAGGCATGGGATGGTTGGAGCGCAATGATCTGCTTGATTGGATACGGCTGATTGTGGATAGCGACGATCAAGCACGCATTCTCCTATTCGGAGGATCCATGGGAGCCACGACGGTGATGATGACGACCGGCACGCCGGAACTGCCACGCAATGTCATCGCGGCAATCGCCGAAAGCGGATACACTTCCGCCCGCATGGAATTCATAGACAGCGCGCGAGGCATGTTCCACATGCCAAAGCTTCTCGCCTCGGCATGTGTGGACGCGGCGGGTCTGATCTGCAAGCGCCGTGCCGGCTATGATTTCACCGAAGCGTCCTGCATACCGTCATTGCGGCATACGGTCATTCCGATGCTGTTCATCCATGGAGGAAAGGACCGCATGGTCAGCCCACGTTTCCTCGACATGAACTACAACGCCTGCTCCAGCATCGACCGCGAACGTCTGCTGGTTCCGGACGCCGATCATATGGAAAGCTCCGCCGTGGATCCGAAACGCTACTGGGACACCGTATACGGATTCATCCGTCGTTCATTCAAGATCTGACAGCCGAACCCCAAAAATATAAGCGGTAATGGAAACGCCTCCGGCGAAAGAATGGCGCCCCCTCACCGCCCGAAGTTCTCAAGACATGCCCGATGCCCGTTCCGTCAGTGCCGTTCTCCCGGATTGCATATCTGCATGGCGACGCCATCCTCCATAATATGGAATCCATGCTTCTCATAGAACGTGGCATTCTTGCTTTCCTCAGGCATAACCTCGATATACAGGTAATCGTGGTACCGCTGCTTGACCATGCCGACAAGATGTCCGGCAATGCCGCGCCCTTGGTATTCAGGATCGACCAGCACATAGTGCATGTATGCCACCATCTCCGTGTCATCAAGCACTCGCACCAGACCCACCAGACGTTCGCCATCCCATGCGCTGAATACGGTGGATGACCCCATCAACGCCTTATGCAACCGTTCAGGATATTGACCGGACACCCAGCCGACTGAAAGAAACAGTCGCTGGGTCTGTTCCTTGGTGAATTTCTTTTCATCCGTATATGTGATAACCATATGGCAAGCATAGAATTGCCGGTATGAAACCGTCTCCTTCTGTCTTTGCATACGAAACACAAGTGTCTCGGCCACTCCCCTCATGTATCGAAGTGCGCGGAGCCCACGTACATAATCTGAAAGACGTCGACATCGACATCCCGCTCAACAGCATGGTCGGCATAGCCGGAATCTCAGGCTCAGGAAAAAGCTCCCTCGCGCTTGGCGTGCTGTACGCGGAGGGATCACGACGCTATCTGGAAGCGCTATCGACCTATACAAGAAGACGTATGACCCAGGCAAGCCGCGCAACCGTCGACGAGGTGCGTCATATTCCGGCGGCATTGGCACTGCATCAGCGTCCATCAGTGCCTGGAGTCCGTTCCACGTTCGGCACAATGAGCGAACTGCTCAACAGTCTGCGCCTCCTGTTCTCCCGGATCGGATCGCACGTGTGCGAACACTGCGGAGCACGCAACCAACCCACGATGAACGTTGCCGCCGAGCTTCCGATGCATTGCACGTTCTGCGGCGGACTCATGCATCCGCCATCAGCGGAGGATCTCGCATTCACGCCGCGGGCGCGTGTCGACATGCTCAGGCACCGGAATCATGAGGGAAGTCGACCGTTCCGCCTTGGTACCGGATGAGTCGAAAAGCATTGACGAGGGAGCCGTGCTGCGTGGGGATCGTTGATGTGGGATTTGATGAAGCAAGTATGCGGGGCCATGGGAGTACGTACCAACGTACCGTTCAACCAACTCACCGAACAAGAACGAGATATCGTGTTCGCCGGCCCAGCCATCAAGAAGCACATCCTATACAAGCCGAAAAAAGGCGACGATTTCGCCGAACTCGACTTCACGTACTACAACGCCGTATACACCGTGGAGAACGCCCTCACCAAAGCCAAGGACGAAAAAGGGCTTAAACGTGTTGCGAGGTTCCTCAAAGAGCGTCCCTGCAGCGATTGCGGAGGGACCAGACTTTCCGAACGCGCCCGCCAGCCACGTATCAGAGACATCAATCTGGCTCAGGCAACCGCGATGTCTCTGGACGCACTCGTTTCCTGGGTAGGGTCCGTGCCGGAATCGCTGGAACCACATATGCACACCATGGCGAGCGCCATCTGTGAATCGTTCCTCAATACGTCACGGCGTTTATTGGAACTCGGTCTCGGGTATCTGTCCTTGGACCGCGCCGGAGCCACGCTGTCCACCGGCGAGCGCCAACGCGTGCAGCTTGCCCGCGCCGTGCGCAATCGCACCACAGGCGTGTTATATGTGCTGGATGAGCCGTCGATTGGGTTGCATCCCGCGAATGTCGACGGACTGCTCGGTGTCATGCGTGACCTGGTGGCTGATGGCAATTCCGTGGTAGTGGTCGATCATGACACTCGGGTGCTGGCCGAAACCGATTATCTCATCGAGATGGGGCCAGGTGCCGGCGCAAAGGGCGGTCAGGTGATTGCGCAGGGAACGGTGCCGCAGGTGATTGATACCCGCGAATCGCGCATCGCGCCGTTCCTTGCCCAGGGTGGCAACGTTCATGACCGTGTGCGTGACAACATTGACGCCCATGAAATCTTCTCCGCAGGACGAAATTCATATGGAAACCGACCGTCTGCATACCGTCGGCCCGTTATCGGTAGATATTCCCCGTGGACGGCTGACCGCCGTAACAGGGGTATCCGGTTCCGGCAAGACGACGATGGTACTGGAGATGTTGATGCCCGCTTTGCAGTCGCGGATCGACAGGTCGCCGCAGCGACGCAGGTGCGGCTCCTCGAGGCGGACGGTGTGTCCAAGGCACATCTTATCGATGCCACGCCTATCGGCGCGAACATACGTTCCACCGTCGCTACATATTGCGGCGTCCATGACGATCTTCGACGCGCGTTCGCAAAAACAGATGCTGCGCGGACCATCGGTCTGAAAGCGGGGGCATTCTCCTATAACACTGGCAAGCTGCGTTGCGCGACGTGCGACGGCACGGGATCGATTTCGCTCGACGTGCAGTTCCTGCCTGACGTCGATATCGAATGCCCGGCATGCCATGGCTCGCGGTATTCCGATGCAATCGCCGAGCTGAAGCTCCCCTGCACCGACGGAGTGGCGTATTCGATGCCGCAGTTAATGACAATGACCGTCGACGATGCCATGCCTGTCTTACGAGATGTCAAACCGATCCAAACGAAGCTTGCCACGTTGCATGAATTGGGTTTGGGCTATCTTGCGTTGGGCGAGCCAACTCCCGCGCTGTCGGGCGGTGAGGCCCAGCGTTTGAAATTGGCCAGCGAGATGGGGCGGAAACAGCATGATGCGGTATTCGTGTTCGATGAGCGACAATCGGCTTGCATCCGCTTGATGTTCGCGTGCTGCTGCACGTGTTTGATGAACTTGTAGCGAATGGCGCGACGGTGGTCGTCATCGAACATGATTTGGACGTGATTGCCAATGCGGACTATGTGGTGGATATGGGACCGGGCGGCGGTGAAGCAGGCGGACGCGTAGTATGCGAGGGAGCGCCTTCTCGGATCGCCGCATGTCCGGAAAGCGTCACTGGACGATACCTACAATCGTCGCAATGCTGATATTGTCCCATCTTCGGGCATCTGCAGTCAGTCTGATGATGGGACAGGCAGTTCCCGCCATGCTTGAAGATGATGCAGCGCACGTACGATGTTGCATTGATCAAGTAACGTCCCTTCAGCGGCGCACATGGTGGGATACCACATGCGATGGCGGAGCGTGGCTTGTTTGCCAGTACCTTTGATGAGTTCGCCTTCATCAGAGGCATATTGAAAATGCAGATGACTGAGCAGTCCCCCGTGTCTGAGCACGGAGCGTTCAGGCATGGGCTCCATCGCGATGAGTACGGCGAAGGGATCGGAGGCACCGGCATCGCTAGCGTGGAACACATAGCAGGGTTTGCCTTCCAGCCCCTTGTCGTGCACATGATCGAGCCGATATTCATGTGTTGTGATGGGGGTGCGTTTTTCGTCCAGCCAAGTCAGGTTAAAGCCTGCGACAGCATCATCGTCGCCAACTGCGGACGGCTGCTCGATATGCCATCCACCAATGCGGAATCGCCACTCCTTGCCCGAGGTTTTGCAGGCTTTTGCCCAGAAGCGTCGCGCATCGCCGAGCATCATGATCGCGAACAGCGGCTTGGATCGCATGGCTTTCGTCGAATCCTTCCAAGCCCGGTCAAGGTTCGGGTCATGATTGTTGATCAAATGTTCGAAGCTAATCCAGTCTCCCAGCCAATCGTTCACATTGAAGTCCATGCCAGACGATCCTCTTCTTCTCCCTGTTCGTTATGCAGTTCGTCTTCCAGCGCTATGATGCGGTCGCACCATAGCGCTGCAAGCTCATAATCATGTGTTACGACCAACACCGCTTTGCCACGGTCCGCGAGCTTTCGCAGAAGTCCGCCGACTTGGGTCATATGCAACCGGTCCAGTCCGCTGGTCGGTTCGTCCAAAACAATGAATCGCTTATCGCTCATCAAAGCGCAGGCTATAGCCAGCCTCTGCTTTTTGACCGCCGGATAAACTCATCGGGTGGCGCTGCACGGAATCCAATAGGTCGAGGTCTCGTAGCACAGCATCGCATCGGTCACGCACAGCGTCATCCATCCCATCAAGTCCCCAGTAATGCCTCTTCCCCGAACACTATCGGAGAAGAGCTGGTAATTGACGTCCTGCATGACGAGAAATCCGGCACGAGTCAAAGCGCCGCGGCTCGCTTTCGTCCCATTCAATAGCACCATGCCGTTCAACGGAGCGGCAAGACCGCATAGCGTACGTGCCAAAAGTGCTTTTGCCAACCCCGTTCGACCCCATAAGGCCAAGAATCTCACCCTCGTGAATGTCGAAATCGGGAATATCACGTGCGAATACGGGTGTCTTGCGGCCTAGAAGTCCCCGCTTTGTATGGCCTACACTCAGGCCGCGCACACCAATGACGACCTGTCGCTTGTCCTCGTCGGGCGCAATGCCTCCATGTTGGAGTTTACGATGCACGGCAAGCCTGTATGGTCTGTCATCGAGGGCGCGCAATCCTAATGCCGCGACGCGCTGTTCGGACATCGCCAGAAAATCGGACGCCTCATATTCACCGAGAATCGTACCGTGATCGAACACTATGAAACGGTCCGCTAAATCCGCGCACCATGCAAGACGGTGTTCGGCAATGACGATGGTCATTCCATCAGCTCTCAATCGGGAGACCATGTCATGCAGCCTGCGAATCGCCACCATATCTAAATTACTTGTCGGCTCATCCATAACGATGAGTCCAGGAGCCAGCATGGTCGATGCCGCGACAGCAAGCTGTTGCTTCTGGCCACCTGAAAGCGTCATGATCCTACGACCTAATAGATGCCTGATGTGAAACTGCTCCGCGACATCATGCACGCGTTGCCGAATCCGCGCGGGAGACATGCCCGTATTCTCGCAGGGGAATGCCAGCTCATCGGTGGAATCAGCATTGAAATACTGCGTCTTCGGATTCTGGAATACGCTGCCCACCTGTCCCACATAGCTTTCCACAGGAGCCAATCCGGCGCGGATTCCGCACGTCATATGGATGCCCTGCAAATCGCCGGAATAGAAACCAGGTATCAGACCATTGAGCAAACGTGTGTACGTGGTTTTGCCACAGCCGCTTTGTCCACATAAGATGCAATCTCGCCTTGCGGTATGGCACAGCTGATGTCATTCAGCGCATCGACCTCAGCAGCTTCATCAGCATGATATGCGAATGAGCACCGTTGCGTCCATGCGACTATCCGATTGATATCACTTCCGATACTCACCATGCTCCTCCAATGCCCAATGCCAGAGGAACCGTGCAGATGACCATCCATGCCCAATCAATGCCATGCATGCGGATTTCGGTATGACATGTATGAGGCCCGCGAATGCCGATTCCTTTGGTCAGTGCGGCTACGGACAAATCCTGGGCGACCCCCGTAGCGTTCATCAACAACGGCATCAGGATGTATTCCAAAGACTGAGCCGGATGACGGAGCAGGGCGAATGTCCCCTGGGCGATGCCACGTAATGCCATCGCGTCACGAATCTGATGGTAATCGTCATGGATTGTCGGGAAGAACCGGATGCACACCACACATGGAATCACAATCGTCTCCGGAATGCGCATGCGCCGCAGGGCACACACGAATTGACTGGCCGTAGTCGTGGTGAATGCGTATATGCCGGCAATCAGACAAGGCATCATCATCCGGATGCCGACACAAAGCAAACCAAGCATATGCAACCAGCTGCCGCCATCGTCAAGCGTCGATGCCCAAGTCCCCACTAGTAGCAATACATAGATGCAACCGAAGCGTACCGCAGCCGCCCCATCGTCCCGCGCCGAGCAGTGCAGAAGAAGCAGCAATACTGTAAGCGACTCCACAACCACGTCGACATGGAAGAACAGCAACAGGTTGGCCAATGCCACTAGGTACAGTTTGGTTCTTGGGTCCAGGGCCATCAGATGATGCCGGTCTTCGCAAAATGCTTCTTCAGCATACGCTGCCCAAACCAGCCTCCGAGCAACGCACATACCAGTACCACTATCATGGCAATGAAAAACGTGCCGGTATTGACATGTGCGAACACACCATCGATATAGGACGAGTCCTTGCCACGGGCCTGCAGACTGGCCACATAGGCATCCTTCATGAACCACAACGCAGAATCGGACCGGTCAGCCCATAGCAGAACACGACATAACTCGCCAGGATACCTGTCTTGCTCCGATAGTCCCCGGCGCGAGCGATGGCATCAGCGATGACCGGAAACACGATGCTCGCAGCAAGGGAAAGGATGAAATGTCCGGATACGAACAAGAACAATCCGACGACGATGCCCATCACGCTAATCGCGCCGAATTTTCCGACCTTGGCAACCAGGAGCATATATACGCAACCACAGATCAATGCGGCGACCGCAGGCAGAAGAATCATGCCGAATCCCATCAAAGCCACGGAACTGAACAGCGTGGCCACGGCGACCAGCACGAAATACAAGGCAGTGAACACACCTATCGTGATGAGATCGGGAATGGTCAGATGCCTCGACTTGGTCGACATGCCCTGCTGCGTCATGGTCAGTCCTTTCGATTGTCATGGGCGGCCAGCCACCAATGTATCGAGGAAACACGGAAAAGACAATAGTTTTTCCTCGTTTTCATGGAAAACTATCCAATCCGCGTCGCGGTAATCCATAAACCATCCATACCCAGAGACAATGAAACGACGCCCCGAGTCAACGTCCTCGCTCCAGTCTCAGACGACAAGGCAATATCCCAATCCGCGGCCATCACAGGAACCACCACCGACGTCAGCACATATCCCACGAACACGGTGATCCGCCCACCGCGCAACAACGTCACGGATTCGTTCATCATGGTGGAGAATGTGGAGAATCCACCAAGGAAGCCGGTCGCCAAACATCACATGCGCGGGATCCGACAGAAACCGGCGTGAGTACAGACCTGCAATCACGCCTGCCAGGAATCCGGCAATACTGTTGATCACAAAGGTCGACAAAGGAAATGCCTTATGCCAAGAAGCTTGATAACGGAATCACAAACATACCTTGCGGCGGCGCCGAGACCACCACACAGGCACACCGATACGGCGATGACCGCATTATTCATCAGTCCGCCTCCTTGCCCATGGCATGGCGATCACCATCGTTATGCTCAGTACCGGCAAACCGCAGCCCGACATGCGCGCCAACGTATGCCAGCAGACAGCCCACGATGAAGGTCGTGCAACAATACGCCGCACAATCCATGGCTTTGCCGTCATGCAGCATAGTGAATTCCTCGAGGGCGAGAGTGGACATGGTGGACAATCCTCCACACATGCCCATGCCACATCCACGGTTCACATATTCCTTCGCGCGTCCCACGGTTCTGCGGGTTCCTCCCAGCCATGCCGAAAGCGCCGCGTATACGAAGCAGGCGGCCATATTCGCCGCGAATGTGCCGATATGGAATGCGCCGCAGTCGGGAATGACCGAACAAGCGTAGCGTAATGCGGTTCCGATGCATCCCCCAAGGAACACCACGCATATGAGATCGACTCGAATGATATGTTGTCGTGCCATGTATCTTCTTTCCAGCGAGGTGCCGAACCAATATGACAGACATGGAAGAATGGCGATGCCACAACCGCTGAAAGCCATAAGGTACAGCACACCCTATGTCGTAGGAACCATCAGCGGGTTTGCGGTTCGAAGCCTGTAACGGCTTCAGGCGAGTCCCATCACCGCAGTCCAGTATATCCGGCACGCGAGGCCGTCCGTACCATCATTCACGATGCGGACAACTTCCCCGGACTACCGCAACGTACGATCCATAACCGTCGCCAATAGCGCGGCGACCCCCAAAACCGCAACTGTGATGCCAATGCCGTGGAGCCCTCCATCAGTGACCGTCTCACCGAAGAACACGCCACTCAATGAGGACGCACCGATAGACCCGATATAGATGGACGTGCGCAGCAGACCAGACGACGTGCCAATATGCTCGGATGCCGCTCGGCGATATAGCACGGTCTGACTGGTCGACATGCTGAGTCCCAACACCAGTCCCGCGACAGCGGAGGCGGTCAACGGCAATACGACCATGCCAGCGGATGACGTGCAAGCCAACAACATGCCCACCGCCACCATCGCCGAACAGCACACCATCAACGGCAGGCGCACTATCGGCTTCTTCGCGATGGATAACGAAGCCACTGTCGCCACCACCCCCATCGGAATGATGAACATGCCGGAAACACCGGCGTTCATATGGCAGGCATCCTCCAGCCACTGGGGCAAGGCGTACATGACCACATAAGCGCCAAGCATGGTGAGCATCGCACGCAGAAAATTCAACGTCATCGCACTATCCGCCGCGAGTGAACGCACATCGACGAAAGGCGTTGCCGCATGCAACTCCCACGCGACAAAAGCCAACAAAGCGATGACAGTGACGCAACCGGACACCTTGTCGAAAGTAGGCAAACTCATAAGGACAATCAGCAGCGCGCTGATTGTGATGGAGAATAGCAACAGACCCGTGACATCGAGATGCGCGATGAAGAAGGATACGGTCATGCGATGTTCATGCTTCGCATCGGGCTCGATGCTTGCCAATCCCAGCACAATCGTGATGATGCCGACCAACACGTTGACGAAGAAGGTGGAGCGCCATCCCAAAAAGGTGACCAACAGGCCGCCCAACGGTGGACCGACAGCGATGAGCACCAGTCCCCACCATAGCGAGAATGGAAAGGACCAAACGAAGGCGGTTCCGCCAATCCCATGCGATCGGCCCGTCTGCGAACCAGCAGCATGGCAGCAGGATAGCCACAGGATGTGCCCGCACCAATAAGCACACGCGACGTCAGCAGCACGCCGAGATTCGGGGCGAAACCACCCAGTAGTCCTCCAATCATGACCAATGCCGCACCGGCCATGAACACCGAGCGAGGACCAATGATCTCAGAAAGCTTGCCCGCCGTCGGCTGCGCGATGGCACATGTCAGGTACAGCGCAGATATCAGCAGGGTCGCCCTTCCGGCATCAATCCGCAAATCATGTGAAATCGGTGCGAGCGCCGTCGAGATAAGCGTGCTGTTGACAGGGTTGAGACCGACCCCAAATATCATCGCCATGATGAAGGTCTTGGGAAACGCGGGAGTTTCTCTTGTCTTATCAGCCGTCTTCATCGCGTGTCGCCTCCCGTCGGCAGCGATTCCGTGGCGGCGATGCGTTCGATCAATGTGGTCGCAGCGGCGAGGTCCCCACGCTCGCCGTCATCCAATGCATATTCGATGGCATGCGCCAGCCAAGTTGTTTGGCTAGCGGTTACGTGGGCGAGGAACGCATGTCCTTCATCGGTCAAGCCGACCAGTCGACGACGACGATCTTTCGAATCGGCATGCTGTGTGACATACCCTGTGGACCTCAGTAGTTCAAGACGCTGGGTGATGGCCTGTTGCGATACGTGTTCGTACGCGGCCAAAGTCGATACCGACAGTTCTCCCTCGGTATCCAGCCGCTTCAACATGGCAAGCTGCGAAGCGTGATGCCCCGTTCCGCGATGCCGGCCTCATGCTTCATCCGAGCTTGCAGCCTGCTGACCGCAATCGCCAATTCCATGGCGACATCCGATGTCGAATATTCGTCTTTCGTATCCATTTCGATTGCCTCCAGCTGGCCACCATAGCACTTACACAAGCTACTTGTGCAATCTGCTTGCGGATTTCCTCGCATGACGCCACTCGCCGCAAGGCTTCAAACCGTTATCGCCCTGAACAACAAAAAGGGCCATCCCACTTTTGCAGGATGGCCCTCCATATAAGAACAACAGACCTCAGGCAAGTTTGCCGTAGGCTTCGGCATCCACCGGCTCGAGCCATTCGTTGCTCATGGATGCCGGATCGCCCGCAGGACCATGAAGGTAGATGCGAGCATGATTCGCCGGGGGCGGCGCCATGCCAGTGCTTCGTATCCGCGGGGATGCAGACGGCCTGCCCGGCCTTGAGCTCCTTTGGCTCCTGTCCCTCGATCTGGTAGTAGCCGCGACCGCCGACCGCGATGAGTGCCTGCGCCGCGTTGTGATGGATGTGCCAGTTGTTGCGGCAACCCGGCTCGAAGGTCACGTTATGGATGGCAATCTGCGGAGTCTCGAGCACCGGAGCAAGGTAGCTCTGTCCCACGAAGTACTGCGCGAACCGTCGTTCGGTTCTCCCATCGGGAATGCGCTCGGATTTTCCATTGTCGACCCGTCCTTTCATTTATGCTCTGTACCGTTCCCTATTCAACGCCCGGCGAAAAAGAATGTCCAATGTGAGTATGGTATATCGTTCCATACGTCGATTGCATATCAAACCATTCATGCGAGGTATTGGTTCTGCCAATCGAAACGGGATATGCTGACCTTCCGAACATCAACGGCAGAAGAGCTTCAGTATGACTGACATGAGCTACGCCCCACTGGGATGGTCCGGCATCCAAGTTTCCAAGGTCTGCCTTGGCGGTATGAGTTTCGGCAAGACCTCCCCGTAATTCCATCAGTGGACCATCGATGCCGACGCCACCGAACAGCCGTCAGTACAACATGGCGCTCACCCCATACTCCCCATGCGTCCGGCCATCTGACCCATCCGTCCTGGGATTCCGATTCCAAACGCGGCACCACCGACGGCACCATGCGCAACAAGTACGATCAGCACGTGCGCAGGATATGCCGATCATCGAACGCGTGCACGGGCTCGCGGAACGGCTCGGCGTGCCGATGGCGCGGATCGCCCTCGCCTGGCATTGGGCCAAGGACGTCACGGCACCGATCGTCGGCTGCTCGAAGACGGAGCGCGTGGATGATGTCATCGAAGCACTTGGAGTAAAACTCAGCGAATCCGACATCGCCTATCTTGAGGAGCCGTACACGGCGCATGAACTGGTCGGCCCATTGGCCAGGCCGGGCGAGCGCGCGCTGGCCGGCACCCTTGCGCCGACTCTGAAGGAGAAAGCCAAGTAGCGCCACACGTCGCCGGAAAGTGGCTAGCGCACCGGGATGCAGATCTCGGTCACGAACTGGGCGGGATCCGATGTCAACCCTTCATCGATCAACGCGATCTCACGTGAGAACCCGGTGATGTCGAGACCCTGCTCTGCGGTGTACCATATCAGCTCGCGATACCGGTCGGGGCGATCGCCATGACTCCCCCGGAACCGGATGCGCACGCAATCGGTCTCCGGCAATGCCACGGTGTCGCCCTCATATTCGTCCTCGTCGTCAAGCAATAGGAACACCAACCCGTAATCGGCATATCCGCCCTGTTCCAACGATTCCTTGTCAATGCCGACGCGACCTTGCCGAGGAAGACCAGCGAATCCTTCTGATGCTGCTCCAGCTTGCGGATCGAATATTCCAGGCCGAGATACGAGTCGACCTTCGGTGAATCCCTGATCCAGACGATCCTGCAGGCGGGTTGCCGCACAACACGTATCACGTCGAATTCGGACTGCTCAGCGTCCCGCAGCCGCTCCAAGCGATGGTCGATCTTCCGCTGGACCATTTCCAGCTCATGCTGTTTGCGCTCGATCAGGGCTTTCTGTGCAACAAGCTTGTCCTCGATGACATGCACGTCGCGATTGTGCAGGAACTCGGCTATCTGCGTCAACGGCATATCCAGCACACGCAGGTACCGGATGGTGTTCAGCACCTCGAACTGCTTGGCACCGTAATACCGGTACCCGGTGCACGGGTCGATATATTCGGGTTCCAGCAAGCCGCAACGCTCATAATGCCGAAGCGTGCCCAGCGACACATTGAACATATCTGCAACCTTGCCTATACGGAACAGTCTGCCGTCACCCGGCAAAGCGTCGCGCCCTCCAACTTCGCTCACTCGCCGTCATGCACGCGCCTTCTCCGAAATTACGCCGTGACGCTTGAGCCACGCGTAGAAGCCAAGACAGATCAGCACGGAAAGCAGCGATCCGGCGGGCGCGGCGACGCCCATGGGGGAACAAGGTGTTCGGGAACAGCTTGGATGCCAGATACGCCCCGGGCACACGGACCAGGGTGATGGCCACGATATTGTGGATGAATCCGATATAGGAGCGCCCGCATGCGGCGAAGAAGCCGCTGAAGCAGAAGTGGATGCCCGCGAAGATGCTGTCGACGATGTAGCTGCGGATGTACTGTGTTCCCAGCAGGATTACCGTCGCATCGGTGGTGAACAGGCCGACGATGGAGCCCGCCGTCAGTTCCACCACAATCGATATGACGATGCCGTAGACGACGGTGATCGCGGTGGCGTATCGCAGTGTCTTCGTCGCTCGCTCCATCCTGCCGGCACCGATGTTCTGCGCCGAGACGGCGGATACCGTGGCCAGCATGGACGACGGTACCAGGAACAACGCGCTGATCACCTTTTCGACGACGCCGACAGCTGCCGCATCGTTCAGGCCACGGTAGTTGGCGATGACCGTGATGATGATGAAGGCGATCTGGATGCAGCCGTCTGAACCGCCGTCGGCACTCCGATGCCGAGAATGCCGCGGAGCATGGCCCTATCGGGGCGAAGATCGCCGAACTTCAGTCTGATGCCCGTACGCCG
>ENA-OQCD01000143-OQCD01000143.1-human-gut-metagenome-genome-assembly--contig:-NODE-143-length-18494-cov-2.781891_pt1 | contig 18494 bp, 26 predicted proteins | sample MGYA00242755_ERZ504571 | MGnify/ENA primary metagenome ERZ504571 (study PRJEB26092, sample SAMD00036274) | human gut metagenome | host: Homo sapiens | study: EMG produced TPA metagenomics assembly of...
TCCGGGTTTGCTCCGACCTCCCGGACTTTCCAAAACTTTGAGCCTACCACCACTCAACTTTTGAATCGCAAGCGATTATTCCCAAATCTACAAAAAAAGTTGAGCTCCCTTTCGCTCAACTTTTTATCAGACACAATCTCAAGACACGATTTCAAGGCGCGATCACCATCGAACATCAATCAAATCGCAATCTCAACAAAACCTGCCATCTCACCATCGGCAGGGCGCGAACGCAATCCGTCAACGTTTCAACTGCCTTTCGTTGACGAATCGCCATTAACTGCAATCAACCGGCCAAATCAGGACGCACCGGAACCCGCGTTCGGATTAGCCAGATTGGCGGCGACCGGCGCGAGAAGCACACGACCCGTACCGCGATACACGTTGACCAAGCCCTCGCCGCTCGCAGCCGAACCGATCAGCGTCTTCGTGGAACGCTCGACCGTGAACTGCAGGCCGTTCGTCCACGCGATCGCGAAATTGCCGTCCACCTTCAGATCGTCGTTCTCCAAATCGACGGTCACGATTTCGGAAGCGGGCACCGGCGACTCCAACGCAACCGTTCCCTGGCCCATCAGCGACAGGTTGAACAGGCCCTCGCCGCCGGCCACCATCGCGCTCGGACGCGAAACCATAACCGCATGCTGCTGAATCGTGGTTTCGCAAGCGTAGAACAGGCCGTCGTTCACGGTGATGGCGCCGCCCATCTGGCTCGGATCGAGCAGCAGCACATGACGGTAGGTCGGTTCGAGCACAACCACGCCATTGCCCACGTATTCCGGCTTGACCGCGGACTCGTTGGTGACCGCGCCACGCGCCAGCTTGCCGATGAAATCGCCAACGCCCTTCACACCGGTCGTCACTTCGACATGGCCGACGGTCCACTGCATGCGCCCGCCTGCACAACCGCGCCGGTCTTGCCATTGAGATTGCAGACCAGTTGACGGCGGCGCACGTTCATTTCGGACGCATAGTAGGCGTCCATGGCGCTGCCGTACGTCACGGAAAAATCGCGCTTCCACTCCATGACCTGGAAAATGCCCTGCTGCGCGACAATCGCGGCATCGTCATTATCCGTCAGATTGTAAATACGCACGAATGCTCCTTTGCTGGTAATACTTTGTTGATAATACTTTGGATGTCGAGAGATAATCTCCCGGTTTGCGAGATAGACATCCCGAAGGATATTATCTCACAACGCTTGTTGCGTTGAATGACCCATCTCATTTTGGATTTGCGGCCCGCCCTGTCTGCATTGACCTCACGATCTCGATTTGGCGACCTCACGATTCGGAAAAAGGCTTAAAAAATGAAATCGTGAGGTCAGACCACAAATCGTGAAGTCACCAAACCTGAATCGTGCGATGAAGCAAAAGATCCGGACCACACTGCAATGCGTGCGATCCGGATCTATTTGCGATCTTCAGTTTTTCAATCTTCAGTTATGATCTTCAGCTGCGATCTTCAGATCTCTTCAGATTTTCAGCGGCTGATCTTGGCGGTCTTGACGATCATCGCGATTGCGGCCGAATCGTTTTCGACGGTCTGGTAGCCCATTTCCTTGGCCTGCTCCCACACGGTCTTGCCAGCGTATTCGCCGCCCTGCACGGTCTGGCGGAAGTACTTGGAGCCGCCGCCGATGGTCACGTCAGCGCGGGTATCGAGCAGCTGCTCGGAAATGGAACCGATGCCGCCGTTTTCCTTGAGCTGGTTGGCGAGGCAGCGCTTGAGCGCGTCGTTGGAGCTGCCGTCGGTCTTGCCTTGCGGACCGTAGCAGCCACGCTCGGTGGAGTGCGATTCGAGCACGGCCGGGGTGGTGTACTGGCCGGTGCCGCAAGCGCGCGAGCGTTGCAACGGAAGCGATTGCTGCAATCGCTCCTTTGAGAGCCTTTCGATTGCTCATCTTTTTCTTCTTTCTTCAGCCTGTGCTGTACTGCAATCTCCACGCTAGGTTTCGCAAACCAACCTCTGAGGCGTTTTTTGACGAACAAAACGTGAACTCTCGTCTTCACAAAGTGAACACTTATCTCAAATCCTCTTTCCGTCAACCACCATCCAATACCCCCTAAATACTGAATTATGACTCATGCTTTTGCCGCATGAAGGGCAAACGGTCAGGAAGAGGCGCGGGCGGAACGAGTGCCTTGACGGCTACGAAGAGGCTGCGAATCAGCAGCACGCACAGGTAGCAGGCGAACAGAATCGATCCGACGCGGGGCGAGACCGCGCCCGCTATCCACGTACCGAATGGCGCGGTAACGGCAGCCACCAAGCCAATAATCAGCGCGGCCTTCACATGTACCAGCCTTCGTTTCAGGTTTGCCACGCTTGTGGTAATCGAGTTCGGAAACATGGCCAGCAGCGACGTGCCTCGCGCAATCAGATCGGAAGCGCCGAACAGCATCGATAGTGCGGGCACAGCGAGCGCCCCGCCTCCAATTCCCAGCAGTCCCGCCAAGATGCCAATCACCACGCCCAGCAGCACCAGGCAAACTCCGGTCAGCGCACTCATCGCAATGTGCTGATCTCGCGACGGCACAAAACTAATCTGATTGAACACCACAAACACGAGGAACACTACGAAAATCCATCGCAATACGAGTTCCGGCAATCGCGAAAGCAGCCAACTGCCAATCTGCCCGCCTACAAACATGCCGCAAAACAGCAGCAGCGCGGCGAGCCAGTCCACGTTGCCACAAGTCGCGTAAGAAATGACGCCGGAAATCGAGTTGGTACGATCGCAAGCATTGACGTCGCTGCCGCATTACGTTGCGTCAGTCCGAGCCATACCAGCGCGGGCACAATCACCGTGCCGCCACCAATGCCGAACATGCCGGATAATAGCCCCACTGCCACGCCGACGATCACCAGCACTACAATGCCTCGCGCAGATTCGTCGAGCCCCACAGGATCTGCACCAAATAGCCGATTCGCTTTCTTGCTGAACCGCTCACTCACCTGCCCGCTCGGTTGCGCATTCATCTGCCCGCTATCTTCAGCGCGTTCAACACTTTCAGCATTCGAAATATTGGAAATATCCGATTTCTTCATCTCTCCCCCACCATCGCACTTCTTCCTTCTTGCGATAGTTGCGATAGTACATTCCCGCACATCGCAGCGTCGCAAGACCGGCAGAATACGAGAAGGAAGAAGAGAAACTACGCCCGCCTGCCGGACGAGTGGCGCCCGGCAGCCACGCGATCGGCTTTCACGATGCGCCCGCGCCGCCACAGCCGTGCCAGCCATACTCGTTACAATCAACAATCACAAATCAACCATGGAAATCTCATAACCTCGCAACAGGCGGCAAAACCTCCGACCACAGGGATAAATTTTCAGGGCTCGCACACTCTCCAACAGCTACATATGAGACAAGGGCGCGTAAGGGATCGAGCCGTGACAACCAAGGTTGCGAAATGAACTATGATGATGGTTGCAAGCCCCGCATCCTACGAAGACGGCAAGTACCCGAGCGAAACCGGAAAATCCACTCCGGATCGCACCTCGACGCGGTCGGCAAAAAGCGAGTCACCGTCGTCTACGACGCCCAAGACACGCAACGGAACTTGTGCAGACACCACCAGCAGCGTTGCGCAGACGGCGGCAGCTGGCAGTATATGCAAAATACCCCCGTATTGTCGGCGTGAATCAAAACGGCAAGTACGGAGGCATGAAGAAGAGCGGCAGAAAAATCAGCGATCTCCGCCGTAGACGGAGTCGGTGCCGCGGAGCACAAGCTGGGCACGCACCACCTCATACGGATTTTCGAGAGTCTCCCCCGCAATCAGCTTCACGGCCTTCCGCGCTGCGGCACGACCCATGGCGAACGGATCCTGACGCATGGTCGTCAGGTTCACGGTGTCGGCATATGCGGAATCGTCGAAGCCGATGATCGAATAGTCGCGCGGCGTGCGATGCCCATACCGGTCAAGGCGCAGCACGAGCGGAATCGCCATCATATCGGTCTGGCAGCAAATGCCGTCGGGGAACTCATCCAACGCAAGCAGCGCGGTCAACGCCGAATCGGCGAACGTTTTGCCGCGCGGCACGGAAAGCACGCGCCACTTGAAATCGTGCGTGCCCTCCATGGTCTTGCATGCGCGAATGAAGCCCTGCCCGCGCGCGTCGATCGACGAATTGATCGAATCGACTGCATCGGAGCACACGTACACAATGTTTTTGTGCCCAAGATTGATCAGATGCTGCGCGGACGAGAACATGCCGTCTTCATCGTCGATGGAGATCGTTGCGTCGAAGCCTTCCTGCGATGGCGTGTTGATGCCGATGATCGGCACATGAATACGCTGCAGCTGCTGGATTTCCTCCGGCTCGACGCCGAACGACGTTACGAACACGGCGTCGACGTTGCGTCGCACCGGAAGATTCGTAAAGAAGTCACGCCTGTTCTCACCGGTATCGACATGCTGGAACAGAGAGATGTCGTATCCGGCATCATGCATGACGGAATTGATTCCAGCGAATACTTCCATATTGAACCAGCTGGTGATTTCCTCATTCATCAGCATGGCGACACGGTACGTTTTGCCCTGACTTCAGTGACGTCGCGGAACGGGAGATATTAAAATCCAACCGGTCCGCGACGTCGAGCACCTTGCGCCTGGTACGCTCGGAAACGAGCTCCGGACGCGTGAACGCGCGCGAAACCGTCGAAATCGACACTCCTGCGGCCTTGGCCACCTCACGAATGCCAGCCTTGTCCATGTCAGCCCCTTTGCAGCTCACAGCATCATCGCACTCCTGCCAACAGTGGAACGGGGGGGTATTTGGAGCGACGACGCTCTCTCAATCTGTTTTCATTATAGTGCGAACGTTGTCAAAACTCTCGCAATATGATCAAATTTCATGCGACAGCCGCGCAAATCAGCAAAATTACCGGATAGAAGGCATAGAACATCCACTTAGTCCATGAATGTTTGTATCCGAGTTTGCCATTGTAGTAGTGCACGAATGCAACACCGACGCCAGGCGCAATCATCATCACCGCACCGAACAGACCGGCCGTGAACATCATGGTGTTTTCACGCGAGCGCATCAGCCAGAAAATCAGCACGAAACCAAGCGTCACCGCACCCAGGCTCATCAGATGCTGGCGCAGTCCGACACGCAACAGCAGATCCCACAATACGGCAACCGCTACCAGCACAATGTCGGAGATCACGAGCATGGCACCTTGGTAGCGCTGCGCCACCCATTTCATTGCTGCGAGCATGGCGAAGGCGATGAACAGGCCGAACACCGGATTCTGCGAGCCGAAATCGAACGGCTTGCCCGAAGTGGCGAGATCGTACGGCACTTCGGCGATTAGTGCCAACAACAGCAGCTGCACGCCGTATGCCACGCGATTGCGCGTCTGCTGGAAGCCTTGCACCAGCAGCCACGCGTAGATCGGCGCGGCGAACCACGACACCACTTCGCATAGCACCATGGCCGTAAGCGACGTCATGTTGCTCGTGTCGGATCCGAAAATCAGTGGCACCAGCGTGGTACTGCCGGCGGAAAGCACCAGCGCCACCGCGCCGATTACCTTGAGCTGGAATACGCTCAATCCGCGGCGCTGCTTTTTCTTGCGGCGCATGCCCGCAAAGCCAATCTGGTCGGCGACGTCGGTTCCGGCGCCCGTTTTCGGTGTAGCCTTCCATAAGTCCTCCTCGAGTTTTCCTCGATTCCATCGCGCAAGCATCATGCGCGCACGTAATCGTCTGCGCGCACTGTGCCACGTCACGACATTACGCCGCGGTATCGCGTTGCGGCATCGCTGCCATATGCGGAACTTCGCGTCTCACGCGCTTGCACAGCATTCCGCGCAATATGTTTTTCACGTAACCCCTGTGCGACATGTTTCACGCGATTGTTTCACACTATGTCTTTCGTGCTTTCACGTAGCTTTACTCGCATCATCTTGCCATTGTTGCAAAAATCCTGCGAACGTATGCTGCAAATGTATGCAACATACCTTACACGCTTTACGAAAGGTGACCCCCGTAAACGTGGCGCACGCCGCGCAATACGCGCAACGCAACGCACGCCCCGCAATACACGAGCAGTACGCACGCAATGCGAAAGATCAGGCGTTCAGCACGTAATCCAGCAATCCTTCATAATCGGCACCCTTAAACGAACGCACCGCATAACTCGACGCATCCGGATCGTCGGCCGGCGAAATCTCCGTGCGGAAATACACGCCGTCGATGCCCGCCGAACGCGCACCGATAATATCGTTCTTCTCGTCATTGCCCACCATCAGCGCATGCTTGGCGGTAACGAATTCACGGTCGAGCGCCAGCATATACAAATCGCGCGCGGGCTTGCGAATCTTTTCCTCGCTGGAGATGATCACGTCGTCAAGCACGCTGGCGAGTCCCGTCATTTCCAACTCGGCACGGGTATAGCAGGATTGCGCGTTGCTGAGCAGCGCCACGACAATGCCGGCTTCCTGCAGTTTTCAATCATTTCCAGCGCACCCGGATACAGGCGGATCATGCTGGTGCTACCCTGACGGAACGCCCACGCGGCCTTTTGAGCGGCCTGCGGCAACGCCAGCAACCGTTCCGCCTCGTCGTTGCGATTCATGAGCAGCGAGCGGTACACCGGCAGCACGTCGAACTCGTCCCACCCATTGCGAACGATGGCATGATTCGACTGATGCAGCATTTTCGCGCGCCTCAAGTTTTTCGAAAACGTTCACGCAGTGCCTCAACCGAATCGTATTGCGCTCCAAGCTCGCAAGCGGTGTCATACAAGGCCTGCCAGGCCGCGTCGCACTGTTCGTCGGTACGTATGTCAATAAGCGTTCCATACAGATCGAAGAACACAACCTCATATTTAGGGGTATGCGTCACGTTTTCCATAGCAGGTCCTTTCATCGGCATCGTCGCCGCTTTACCGGCGGCGGCGATTGCCACTTTGCAGCCGCCGCCCTTGCAAACCAATGCGTTACATGCGTTATACACGAGGTTACCGCAACCGCCAGATTGCAAACGTATGCGGTGGCACGATCAAATAATCGCCATTTCCCGCACTGATGCACGCCGCGGATGCGTTTGTGGACGAACCCATGCCGCACCACACGCGAGACGACTCCGAAACCGGCGCAACCGCAGTCGAGGCAACGTCAATCGCGCCAATATGACGTCCCGGATTCACCGCCACCAAGTAGTCGCCGACCCGGAACACCAGTTCGTCGCCTTCCACGCTGACGATCACACGATCGCCGTCAAACCATTCCGCCGAGCTCTTACGCAAGGCGATCAGTTTCGTGTAATACTCCACCAGACCGCGCATGCGCCAGGCACGAGTCCAATCAAGCCAATTCAGCTCGCGCGCCGAATCGTACGAATCGGAATTGCCGTATTTCGTACGCGCGAACTCCTCGCCAGACAGCATGAACGGAATGCCCGCGGAAGTGAGCACAATGCCCGCCGCCATACGATTCGCATCCATCACCGTGGCCATGGCCCCGGCAATCGCGGAACCGGCCGAGGCGAGCCCAGCTTCCGAAAGATCGGCGTCATACAACGCCTTCGGCACGTCCACGGAATTCTCGTTGTCGCCTTCACTAACGGCGCTGCCCAGCGATTTCGCGGCAAGACTTGCGCAAAGCTTGTCCCACAAGGTCAGATCGTCATGCGCGGAAACATACTGGATCACTTGACCCGCAACACCTTCCGGCTGTTTGCTGGCGCGCCAGGCGTTCACCGCGTCGCGCACGGAGGCCGCATTCTCATGCATACCCCCGTTAACGTATCCGGGACGGTCCGAGAAGAACACATGCCCCTTGACTGGCGTCTCGCGTGGTGTCGCAAAAATGCCCGATGCGATTATCAAGCTGCGGCAATCCGGCCTTGTCGGCAAGCACGGTGCCCGGCAAAGCCGCGGTAGCGCTGGCCGACCACGGTTCGCCATACATAAGAATGCTCGGCCCACGGTCGGGGATTTCGTCCAAAGCGGCGCGCACGGCGTTCATGGTGTCGACGTCGATCAGGCCCATCAGGTCGAATCGGAAGCCGTCAAGATGGTATTCCCTCGCCCAATACGCCACGGATTCCACCACAAAACGGCGGAGCATCGCACGTTCCGTGGCCATATCGCATCCGCATCCGGAGCCGTTCGACAACGCCCCGTTCGGCTTGCGACGCAGGAAGCATTCGGGCACGATGCGCTCGAACCAGTTGTCGGGCGAGAACATGTGATTGTAGACCACATCCATAATCACTTTGATGCCGGCATTATGCAACGCCTGCACCATCTGCTTGACCTCGCGGATGCGCACGGACCCGTCATACGGATTCGTGGAGTACGATCCTTCAGGAACGTTGTAATTGACGGGATCGTAACCCCAGTTGTATCGGCTGCAGATCGTTTCGTCGACGGAACCGAAATCGTAGATCGGCATCAGCTGCACCGCGGTAATGCCAAGCTTTTTGAGATACGACAATCCCGTCGGAAAATCAGGATGACCGTCCAACGTCGTTTCCCAGGTCGGTGAACGCAATATTTTTCCACGATGGGATTCGGGGAATCCTCCCGCGGGATCGTTGCTGAAATCGCCGACATGCGTTTCCCAAACAACCGTTTGCGCAATTGGCACTTCCGGCATGCGATCGGCATCCCAACCTTCGGGATCGGTGCGATGCAAGTCGACGACCATGCTTCGACGGCCGTTCACGCCAGCCGCGTGCGCCCATGGATCGGCAACGCGATCGCACTTCGGAAACAGCGGTGGCAACGACGGTAGGACAGCAGTCATATCCACTTTCAAACACCTTGCAAACGATAGGCAAACAGAAAAAAGCATTTTCACTATCTAACGTCTATAAAGTAGTTAAGAAATCGCAATACTTCAACGTTTACACCCAATAACACGCCTATTGAAAACGATGTCATCATATGCTACAGTACATAGCAGAACGGTTGGCATACGCACCGAAGCGCGCCAATCGCGTGGCAATGCAGCATCATCGGCCAGCAACGGCCCCGGAAAGAAGGAACCCATGACGGCAACCCAGCAAACCGAAAGCGCGGAACGCATCGCACGACCGCTTATTCAGCTCGCCAAACTCAACGGCATCTCACGTCGTATATCGACCAGCTCGGCACCTACGTGGAAATCCGCGACGAAGTGCTTGTCTCCGTACTTGCGGCGCTCGGCGTGGACGCATCCAGCGATGAAGCGATCGCGGCATCGTACGAACTCACCAAGCAGCGCATCGCAGACACCCTTGTGGAACCGACCATCGTGAAGTTCATCGGCAAGGAAGCGACCACGCCGATCCGCGCGAAGGGCCACGACGTGACGCTACGCCTGTTGCTTGAGGACGGCACGCGGTATGAGGGCAACCTGTGCATGTATTTGGCCCCGCAGGCCGACGGCTCACTCACGCTCACCCTGCCGGACGACATTCCCGCCGCTACCACACGCTGCGCGTCAACGCGGGCCCGCTGCACGGCGAGGCGCGACTGATCTGCGCCCCGGCACGCGTACCGCTGCCGCCTGCGGTTGCCGAAAAGCAGCGTTGGGGTTGGATGGCGCAAATGTATTCCATCCGTTCCGCCGAATCGTGGGGCGTGGGCGACTACGGCGATCTGAAGCTGCTGCTCACCGACGCCGCCGAAAAGTCGCATGCCGATTTCATGCTCATCAACCCGATCCACGCAACCGCGCCGGTCGAGCCGCTCGAACCGTCGCCGTACCTGCCGGAATCGCGCCGATTCATGAACGTCACCTACATTCGCCCGCAGGATATCGAGGAATATGCGGGGCTTGACAAGGCCGCGTTGGCCGAAGTCGAGCGCTTGCACGCCGAAGTCGCTCCCGCCAACGACAATGCCGACGAACTCGACATCAACTCCGCGTGGTGGCACAAGCGCCAGGCGCTGCAGCTCGTGTTCAAGGTGCCGCGTTCCGCCGAGCGTCAGGCCGCATTCGAAGCGTTCAAGGAGGCGGCGGCCCGGATCTGCGCGCATTCGCCGCGTGGTCGGTGGCCTTCCAGATGTGGGGCGCCCATGGGAGGGCACATGGTTCGCGGAGACGAACCGTGATTCGCCGGAAGTGGCCGAACTCATGCGCGATCATGCCGACATGGTCGAATTCGAATGCTGGCTGCAGTGGATCGCCGACGAACAGGTGACCGCCGCGCAGACCGCCGCACGCGAAAGCGGCATGGCATTGGGCCTCATGCAAGACATGGCTGTGGGCGTGCACTCGCTGGGCGCGACGTGTGGTGGAATCCGGAACGCTTCGCCGTCGGCAGCGTCACCGTTGGCTGCCCGCCGGACTTCTACAACCAGCAGGGCCAGGACTGGGGCCAGCCGCCGTTCAATCCGAACTATCTCGCCAAAACCGGTTATGCGTGTACCGCGAAATGGTGCACAACATGTTCTCGCACGCGGGCGCGGTGCGCATCGACCATGTGCTCGGCCTGTTCCGCCTGTGGTGGATTCCGCAGGGCGAAGGCGCACGCGGCGGCGCATACGTCACCTACGACTATGAGGCGATGATCGCGATCCTCACGATCGAGGCTTCCCGCGTGAACGGCCTAGTGGTCGGCGAAGACCTCGGCACCGTGCCGGATTACGTGCGCACCGTGCTTGCCGAGCACGGTCTGCTCGGCTGCACGGTGGAATGGTTCGCCCGTGTGGACGACTCCCCCAACGCCGGCGACCCGTATGCCGATCCGGCCGATTACCGCGAGTATGCGTTGGCATCCGTCACCACGCACGATCTGCCGCCGACCGCAGGCTACCTGCAGTTCGAGCATGTCAAGCTGCGCGAAGAACTGAACCTGCTCACCGGTCCGGTCGAGGAATTCCAGCGTCCGCAACCGCGGAACGTCAGGCCATGCTTGACCGACTGGTCGAAAGCGAACTGATCACGCCGGAAATCGCCGCGGACGTCGACGACCATATTCAAGAGATCGTCGAGGCGATGCACAAGATGCTGCTCCGCTCGCCATCCGTGCTTCTGCAGGCGGCGCTGGTGGACGGCGTCGGCGAAACCCGTTCGCAGAACCAGCCGGGCACGTCCAGCGAATACTGCAACTGGCGCGTGCCACTGGCAGGCCCCGACCACAAGGTGGTGCACACCGACGAAGTGTTCGACCTGCCGCGCGTGAAGTCGCTTTCCGCCATCATGAACGGCGAAAAAGTAAGCGTCCTCATATAACTCCATAAAGTCCCGTCACGCACCATAGACGGGTGTCCGTAAAACAGTTAATCCTCCGTATGGCTTAGACCATACGGAGGATTTGTTTATGTCTAATCTTCAAACTTGCTGGCGGCAAACGGTTTGTCAAAACCGTTTGCGGACGGCAAGTCCACAGGGGGATAGCCGCTTTAGCGGCGCAAGGGGGTGTAGCCACCTTGACGGAACGAAGTGACGAAAACATTCTCGGTCGTGCAGTTTTCTTCTGCTGACCGGGAATGAAGCTCCGCAGGACGCACTACTCTCGATAGAGAGTATAGAAGTGCGCCCTTTAGTTCCTAAAGGGTTTTTATCAGTTCGACAAACTTGAATTCAATTTTAATGTTTTATTAGTCTTTACAAATCACCTTTGAACCTTCATCATTGACTATAATTGCCTGGTGGTTGTTAATAGCACAGATATTCAAATCCGAAAACTCAGCCATGATTCTCTCGGTAATTTTCTTAAAGGGTGCCGTGAGATAATGGGGAAGAACATAGAAATCAATCAAATCCAGCCCCTCATTATCTTCTTGAGAGTAATCCTCTGGCTTTTCATCCATTTGTTCAATATATTGAATGGTCGGAGCGCATATAATTGCGCCTGCCGACTCACCGATCATCAGTTTTTCCGTTTGCCAATTCTTTCTTCAACAGCTCATCCGTTTCCGTTTTACGTAGCTGGTCCATAAGGAAGAAAGAATTTCCGCCGGTAAAATATATCACATCCGCATCTTCAAAAACAGACTGTATCGTTGAATAAGCCTCCGTTGAGATATCAATTTCAGTTACAGATGCTCCCAGTTTTTTGAATAGTTTTTCGAGCCGAACCAACATAACCGGTGTAACCTTCATGCAGCGAAGCTGTTGGAATAAATGCGACTTTCTTGTTATCAATTTCTTCTTTTATCAAACTTCCTACGCTTGAAAAGTGCGAACATAAAAACAGTTTCATCTAAATTTTCCTTTATGACTTCTGATTTATTGCTCAATTTCGTGTTCAAATTATACCATAAAACTTGTGAACAATTCTACCGCAACTTTGGAATATATGAGAAAAGTCCGAACAGTTTTCTGCCCGGACTTTCTCGCTCAATCATAAATCAATTCCGCTTTCACAACTTCCTCTGCCTGTGCCTTGCAAGCGTTCATCTGCCGCACCCATTCCATTTGGTTTTCAGCTTTCAGCTGTTCGGCCACGTCGTACTGCTTTGCCAGCTCTGGCATGATCAGCTCCATGCGGTTTCGTGCCGCTTCGTCAATCTTAGCGCAATACTGTCTTATGTACACCCGTCTATATGTGACGGGACTTTTTTTTATGCACATTCAATGACAACGATACTAAAGAAAGCTACGCAAGGAACAGCAGACCACTACTCGATGTACGCATGCAAACGATTGCCGCACCGCCGAGTAGACTGGTACGCATGAAGTTCCTATCACCCGACTCCGGCTTTATGCGCGGCCTCAGCGACGCCGTCGACGCGATTTGGATCAACATCCTCATGTTGGTCACCAGCATTCCGATCGTCACCATCGCGCGGCCTTGACCGCCGGTCACGATGCGGCACGACGCTCGCTCGCAGGCGAAGGCACCGTCACCCGCAATTATTTCACCGCATTCCGGTCAAACTTCGTAAAGGCAACCGGTTATTGGCTGATTTTCGGCATTGCCGGGGCGATTAGCGTGTACTCATGGATCGTGCTGCAGATCACGCCGCTGCTGATTCCGAAATTCGCGTTGAGCATCGTATGGGTCATCGGATTCGAATGGATATGGGCATTGCAGTCACGCTTCGAAAACTCGTTCTGGCGCACGCTCGGCAACGCTTCGTATTCGGCGTGAGCAATATCGGGCACACGCTCGGCATGGCCGCCATCGACGCGATTTACATCGCGCTTTTGGTAGGCAGCTGGTTTTACATGCCGCAAGGCCTGTTCCTGCTACTCGTTTTGGGCTACGGCACCATGATTATGATTCACGTGCCGATTTTCGAGCACGTGTTTCCGCAAATATATGAAGTAGTTTTCGGATTCGGATATGAAAGAGCCCGGCCTTGCGGCCGGGCTCAATGCTACCTTCACGAGGCCTATCGGCCTCGTGAAGGGCTGGCGCATGGGACAGCGCACTGCGCTGTCCCACAAGGGATGATCTTCGATCATCCCTTGACTGCACCAGCCATTACACCCTTGACAATGTGCTTCTGGCAGATGAGGTAGAAGACAATAATCGGGACGATGGCCATCACCAGGCAGGCCATCATGGCGCCCATATCGACGGAACCATAGCCGCCCTTAAGGTACTGAATAGCCACGGAAATCGTCTTGTACTTGCCCAAATCGAGCGTCAGGTACGGCAGCAGGTAGTCGTTCCAAATCCACATTGCCTGCAGAATCGCAACAGACACGATCGACGGCTTCATAATCGGCACCACGATCTGGAAGAAAAATGCGAGGCACGGAAGCGCCGTCAATCATTGCGGACTCTTCCAACGACTGCGGAATGCCCTTGACCACACCGGTGAAGATGAACACGGCCAGGCCTGCGCCGAATCCCAAGTACACAATGCACAAGCCCCACGGAGTGTTGAGCTTCAGCATATCGGCGAGCTTCGAAAGCGTGAACATCACCATCTGGAACGGCACGATCATGTTGAACAGGAACAGCGTGTACAGCAGCTTCGCAGCCCAGTTGTTCACACGCACGATCCACCATGCGCACATCGAAGTGCACACCAAGATCAGAATCACCGAGCCGACCGTGATCAGCAGGGTCCAGCCGAAGCTGGCGAAGAAATTCGTGGTTTCAATGCCACGGGTATAGTTTTCCAATCCAACGAACGCCTTGCCGGTCGGAATGGAGAACGCATCACGCGAAATATACGCCTTCTGCTTGAAGGAGTTGATGATCACCAGCACGATCGGGAAGACCCATGCCAGCGACACCAAGGAAAACAGTACGGTCCACAATCCGCCATGCTTGACCTTTTCTCCGGAAATCATGCTTCCACCTCCTTGGAAGTCGTCAGCTTATTCTGAATCAGCGCAACAATCGCGACAAGCACGAAGAACAGCACTGCCTTGGCCTGTCCAACGCCTTCCCAGCCGACACGGCCATAGAAGGTACGGGTGATGTTCAGCGCCAAGCCTTCAGACATGTTCGACGGAGCGCCGTTCGTCAATGCGAGGTTCTGGTCATACAGCTTGAATCCGTTGGTCACGCACAGGAACGAGCACACGGTAATCGACGGCATCATCAACGGAATGATGATCTTGAACATGGTCTGCGTGCCGTTCGCGCCATCCACGGAAGCCGCTTCAAGCACATCGGTCGCAGCGACTGCATGCCGGCGATGTAGATGATCATCATGTAGCCGATCTGCTGCCAGCACACCAGTACGACCAGACCCCAGAAACCTACGTCGCGCTATAGGTCAGCGAGCGCGCCAGTGCGCGAGAATGCCGTTGAGCAGCAGCATCCAGATGTAGCCCAGAATGATGCCGCCGATCAGGTTCGGCATGAAGAACACCGAACGGAAAATGTTCGATCCCTTGATCGCCTTGGTGAGCATGTAGGCGATGAAGAACGCGACCACGTTGATCACGATCGTGGTGACGATCGTCAGCAATGTGGAGAAGCCCAGCGCATGTAGGAATTCCTTATCCTGCAGTGCGCGGGTGTAGTTCTTAAGCCCTACGAACTCGGCGTCGGTAACCGTAGTGAACTTGCAAAAGCTCAGGTAGACGCCCATGATGAATGGAACGACGAATCCAATAATGAATGCGGCGAACGTTGGCAGCGCAAACAGCGCCCACCATTTGCGTATCGCCTTGCCAGCCATGCTGATCATAGCCTGCCTGCTTTCTTTCCTTCTCCATTCCGATCACCGCGGCACCGCGGTGCGGAATTCCTGCAATTGTTGGCCGAATCAGCGGATCACTGCTCTGTTCTCCACCTTTCCGGTATTTACACTCGTCATGATAAACGGCATGACACGAAATGTCAAACGTTGTCATTTTTTGCATGTCTTGAAACGCAAATTTACCAACGTTGTCATGTTTTTGATTATCAAAACTCGTTGCAATATCAAGCATTTTAAGCCTCTTCTGCTATAATGAAAACGTTTGTAATGCATGTATTGCAAAGATGTCGCAATACAGTATGTTGGAACGTAAGCAGTCACAAGGAAAAACATGAAAAGCAGTATTCAAGATGTAGCGCAGCTTGCGCACGTATCCATTTCAACGGTTTCGCGTTCCTTCACACGCCCGGATCTCGTGTCGAAAGCCACCCGAGACAAGGTGATGAAAGCCGCGGACGAGCTGAACTTCTCCATTTCACGTTCCGCAGCCGCGCTGAAAACCGGTCGCGCGCTACGCATCGCGGTCCTGGTTTCCGGACGGCTCAACCTGTGGTTCAGCTCATCCATCATCGAAGGCCTCAACCAGATCTTCCACGACGAGGGATACGACATTTCCATCTACCAGATGTCGAGCATCGAGGAACGTCGTGAATTCTTCGACATGCTGCCGGTGCGCCGCAACGTCGACGCGGTAATCGTCATTTCCTTCGATATCGACGCCAACGAGATCGATCAGCTCAAGTCCGTCAATGTGCCGATCATCGGCATCAACTCGAGTCTGCCGGAAGAGCGCGGTTTCAGCGCGGCCGTGCGCATCGACGACAAGCAGGGATCCGAGCTTGCCGCACGCCATCTTATGACGCTCGGCCACCGTGACATCGCCTACATTCGCACCAACCGCGAAGTGACGCTCCACTTCAGCGTGCAGGGACGTTTCGAATCGTTCATGGCGTGCTGCCAAGCCAACGGCGTCGAACCGCGCGTGCTCGTCACCGACGAAAGCAAGAACAACATCAGCAAAGTCGTGACGCAGCTGCTCAGCCTCGACCATATGCCGACCGCGATCGCCTGCCAGGAAGACGGCATCGCGGTGCCGCTGCTGTTCCAGCTGGAACGCAACGGATTCACCGTGCCGAACGATATTTCCATCATCGGCTACGACGACAGCATTTACGCGCGCGACCTCGGCCTGACCACCGTGCGCCAGACGCCTGTCGAAATGGCGCAGGAGGCGGCCCGCATGACGCTCGATCTCATTGAGGAGCGCCCGCTTGACGAACCGTTCAAAACGTTCCCGGCGCAGCTGATCGTGCGTTCCACTACGGCTCGTCTGCATCGCTAAACGGTCCGAACGAGCACCGTTCGCATAGCGTCTGTTTTTTGCTGCCATGTTGAATTTCACCACTTCGTGACAGCGTTTACAGGCTACCGTTGCCTTACGCTATCTTGTAATCGAATCTTTATATTCGTCTTTCGACTACTGTAAATGATAGCGCTTTCATTTCTGTTGTACAAATTCACCAATCTACAGCGTGTTTTTCGTCTAAAATCAAGGCTTTTAGTATCATGGAAGCGTTAATCATTTTCATCAAAGGAGACACATGGCCAAACCGACCATCGCCAACGTAGCCGAATTGGCAGGAGTGTCGCAAGCCACCGTTTCCCGAGCACTTCGTGGCGCGACCAACGTCACAGAAGAGACCCGCATCAAAGTTCAGCGGGCAGCGGATCAACTCAACTTCACACTCTCAAAAAGCGCTTCCGCCCTAGCATCCGGAAAAACCATGCGCGTCATCCTCCTGGTCTCGGGCAAACTCAACGAGTGGTTCAATTCCGGAGTGCTCCAAGGGGTCTACGAGGAGCTCGCGCCGGTCGGCTATGACGTCACACCGGCCTTCATCACCGACCGCAGCGAACTGGACCGGTTCTTCTCCCAGCTGCCGAAAAGCCGCAACGCGGACGCCATCATCATTTCCTCATTTCAGCTCATGCCCGCCATGCGCGACCAGCTCCAAGCCATAGACCTGCCGACCGTGGGCGTCAACGTTCCTGCGGAATCGGGTTATTTCGACGCTTCCATCAGCATCGACAACTCCAGTGCGATGACCATGGCCGTACGATTGCTGCGCTCTCTGGGGCATACCAACATCGCGTTCTGCAGCGACTACATTCCGGCCGACATGGTCTACAACACCAGCCAACCGCACCCAGCGTTCGCGGATGCCGCACAGGCCAACGCCACCGATGGAATCACATTCAGCCTGCTTACGGCCGACGCGCACGATGCGCCGCTGAGCAAATCCGACCTCGCCTCGCAACTGACCGCGAAACTGCTGTCACTTCCGGAACGCCCCACCGCCGTCTGCGTGGAAACCGACCAAGTCGCCATCGCACTGGTCAAGGAACTACGCAAGCAGCAGCTGAATGTGCCGGAAGACATTTCAGTGCTCGGCTTTGACGACGCTGAAATCGCACAGGCAGCGGATCTTTCCACCATTCGCCAGGAGCCAATCGAGCTAGGGCGCATAGCCGGTAGAAAAGTGCTGCAGCTCCTACGTAACGAACCTCTTGAACATCCGCATGAACTGCAGGATCCTTTGCTGGTGTTGCGCAACACCACAAGCCGCATTGACAGCGGGGCGGCGCCGGCGGAATAAATCGGCGTCATAAATCGACGGCAGCTGAATAAATCGAGAGGCAGCGGAAAAACGTAAAGCCGCCAAAACGCGAAAGCGGCCTGTATGCATGAACCAGATCATGCACACAGGCCGCTCTTTTCATCGCAAGCCTTGCAGGGCTTCAATCAGCGGTGCGATCTCACCCCTGCTGATCGAATTTCTGCGCTTGAGGAACGGATCCCAACGATTCCTCGTTGTTGTTCCATTCGGTGGCCCAGCCGTCGACGTAGGCGCTCTTCACCTTGCTCCAATCGCCGGTGCCCTGCGCGTATTCGATAAGCGCCGCGGCGACGTCGTCCTGCCACTGCTGATCCGGAACGTGAAGCTGCGTACCTCGGTCTTGCCGTCGGCAGCGTAGGAGCGAGCGATCTTGGTCAGCGGATTATCCGGCTGGAACTCATCGCCATCGAATGTGGTGAACGGTACGGAGAAGCCCATATCTTGGGAGAGGATCTTCTTGGCCTCGTCATCGGTGACCATCCACTTGATGAAGTCGAGCGTGGCCTGCTTGTCTTTGTCGGAAGCGTTCTTGTTCACCGCCCAGCTGGCGTCATACACGCCTGCGGGACCGCTCTCCTCCTCGCCCTTGATGCCCATGTAATACGGCAGCATGCCAAAGATCGTCGTCCGCTACTTCGTTACCCTTGATCTGCGTGTAGGCCCAGACACCGTTCGGATAGAACGCCACCTGGCCGAGCGCGAATTCGGAAGTGACATCGTCGTACGTCTTCGAGCTGACCAGGCTCGGATCAG
>ENA-OQCD01000144-OQCD01000144.1-human-gut-metagenome-genome-assembly--contig:-NODE-144-length-18478-cov-5.306523_pt1 | contig 18478 bp, 20 predicted proteins | sample MGYA00242755_ERZ504571 | MGnify/ENA primary metagenome ERZ504571 (study PRJEB26092, sample SAMD00036274) | human gut metagenome | host: Homo sapiens | study: EMG produced TPA metagenomics assembly of...
CAAAAGCGCAGATAATACTGGATGTCTTATCGAGCATTTTGGCAACGCAGATGCCGTGCCGCAGCTGCCGGAGCGGTGCTTAAGCCGCAAGGCGGGAATGTGCGGTGTTGCCTTGAAAAAGCTCCGTAAAAAACGGCTCGGCTCCGGCCTAAGAGCTGCCTGCGGTGTCAGCCTTACCTCAAATTACGAATTCCGCATTTCTGATTGCTAATTGCGCATTATCGTTTTTATTCCGGGAAGGAGTTATTATAAATATGGAAAATAAAAAAGTTTTACATCACAACACCCATCTATTACCCCAGCGATAAGCTGCACATTGGCCACAGCTATACCACCGTGGCCTGTGATGCACTGGCACGCTACAAGCGGATGCAGGGCTATGACGTCATGTTCCTGACGGGCACCGACGAGCACGGCCAGAAGATCCAGGATAAGGCCGCCGCCAAGGGTGTAACGCCGAAGGAATACGTGGATGCCATTGTGGCTACCGTCAAGGACCTGTGGAAGACCATGGACGTCAGCTATGACCGCTTTATCCGTACCACCGATGACTATCATGTCAAGAGTGTGCAGAAGATCTTTACCAAGCTGCATGACCAGGGTGATATCTACAAGAGCACCTATAAGGGCATGTACTGCAAGCCGTGCGAAAGCTTCTGGACTGAAGCCCAGCTGAAAGACGGCAAGTGCCCCGACTGCGGCGGCCCTGTCTATGAGGCAGAGGAGGAAGCCTACTTCTTCAAGACCAGCAAATACGCTGACCGCCTGCTGAAATATTATGACGAGCACCCGGATTTCATCCAGCCCGCTACCCGCAAAACGAGATGATCGCCTTCATCAAGCAGGGCCTGCAGGATACCTGTGTATCCCGTACCAGCGTTTCCTGGGGCATCCAGGTTCCGTTTGACCCCAAGCACACCATCTATGTGTGGATCGATGCACTTTCCAACTACATCACCGCACTGGGCTATGATAACGATACCTATCACGACTTTGATAAGTACTGGCCCGCTGACATCCACATGGTCGGCAAGGAGATTCTGCGTTTCCACACCATCATCTGGCCTGCCATGCTGATGGCTCTGGATCTACCCCTGCCCACCAAGGTGTTTGGCCATGGCTGGCTGCTGCTGAACGGCGGCAAAATGTCCAAGTCCAAGGGCAACGTGGTAGACCCCGTCAAGCTGTGCGACCGTTACGGCGTGGACGCTGTGCGTTACTTCCTGTTACGCGAAGTTCCGTTCGGCAACGATGGTGCTTTCACCAATGAAGCCCTGATCAACCGCATCAATACCGACCTGGCCAACGACCTGGGCAACCTGCTGTCCCGTTCGGTCGCTATGTGCGAAAAGTACTTTGGCGGTGCTGTGAGCGCCAACGGCCAGGCCGATGCCCTGGACGATGAGCTGAAAAGCCTGACTGCCGCCCTGCCCGGCAAGGTGGATGCCGCCATGGATGCTCTGGATGTACCCACTGCACTGATCGCTATTTTTGAGGTTGTGCAGCGCGCCAACAAGTATATTGACGAGACTGCCCCCTGGGTGCTGGCCAAGAGCGAGGAAACCAAGCCCCGCCTGGAAGCTGTTCTTTACAACCTGTGCGATGCCCTGCGCACCGTTACCGTGCTGATGCAGGCTTACCTGCCCAACACCGCACCCAAGATGGCCGAGCAGCTGGGTTTGAGCGACCTGAGCTATGCCGACCTGGCAAACCATCCGGCCGAATACCATGTGCACAAGGGCGAAGCCCTCTTCCCGCGCATTGACGTGAAGAAGGAAATCGAGTATCTGGAAGCCGAGGACGCCAAGCAGAAGGCTGCTGCCGAAGCCGCCGCTGCCCCCAAGGCCGAGGAAAAGAAAGAGGAAGCCGTTGCTGAAATCACCGACCATGAGCCGGAGATCAGCTTTGACGACTTCTGCAAGGTGGAGCTGCGTGTGGCCGAAGTGCGCGCCTGCGAAAACATGAAAGAAAGCAAGAAGCTGCTGCACCTGACCGTGTTTGACGGCGAGCGCGAGCGCTGCATCCTGTCCGGCATTGCCAAGTGGTATAAGCCGGAAGACCTGATCGGCAAAAAGATCGCCATTGTGGCCAACCTGGCACCCCGCCCGATGATGAAGGCAAGTATACCAGCGAGGGCATGATCGTTGCCGCTGACACCGCTGACGGCGGCTGCGAGATCGCTTTCTACAGTGATAACGTGCCCACCGGAACGAGAGTACACTGAGGAAGGTAGGAGTCAGGAAGTAGGAGTTAGGAATTTTTTGGGGCGCAAAGGCCGTTTTGAATTAGCAATTAGATTTGAAACTGCCAGATAGCCTAAATTAGGAAAAGTGTATCAGAAGATAAAACAAAATGGGAAAGCGTTTGGAACACTCAAATGGCTAATTCTGCATTGCTGATTCCTAAGGCAACACCGCATAATTCCCGCCTTACGGCTTAAGCACCGCTCCGGCGGCTGCGGCACGGCATCTGCGTTGCCAAAATGCTCGATAATACACAAAGTTATTATCTGCGCTTTTGGCTTAGCAGCTGCCGCACCTCGCTCGCCGTATCGGCACTTAGAATTATGCGGTATTGCCCTAATTAACTCCCGCTTACCCCCAAAAATTATGACAAAATCTTCCTCTCCCTCTCGTTTGGATGCCTTTTTTGGCAACCCGGCGGCTGCGGTGGGCATGGCGGTGGTGTGCAATGTGCTGTGGGGGTCGGCGTTTCCGTTTATCAAAATGGGGTACCGGCTGTTTGCTATTGACGCCACCGATACCGCTTCCATCATGTGCTTTGCCGGTGTCCGCTTTATGCTCAGCGCGCTGCTGGTGTATGCCGGGGGCGCGGCGCTGCGGCGCGGGCCGCTGCCCATGCCAAAGGGCAAAAATCTGCTTTCCTGCTGCGGGCTGGGCCTGTGGCAGACTGCTGCACAGTATACCTTTTATTATTCCGCCGTTGCCTGCTGACCGGGGCTATGGGCGGCATTCTGAACAGCACCCAGAGCTTTATGGGGGTTATCCTGGCGCACTTTTTGTACGGCAAAGCGGACCGCATGACGCCGCGCAAAGCTATTGGCTGTGCGCTGGGGTTCAGCGGTGTGCTGGTGGCAACTCTTGGCAACCACGGCAGCGGCAGCCCGGCGGGCGTTGCCTATATGCTGATCGCTTCGGTGATTTTTGCACTGGCCGGGCCGTGGAACAAAGCCGTGACCCAAAAGGTGGATTCGTTCACCGTCTCCTGCCTGAACCTTGGGGTCGGCGGTGCGGCGCTGCTGGTCATCGGCCTTGTTCTGGGCGGCAGCCTGCACCCGCAAAGCTTTGGCGCTGTGCCGGTGCTGCTTTTCCTGGCATTTATCTCCGGTGCCGGTTATGTGATCTGGGCACTGCTGATGAAAAACAACCCTGTTTCCCGCATTGCCGTGTTCGGTCTGATCATTCCGATCATGAACGTTCTGCTCTCCGCCATCCTGAACGGCGAGCCCCTGTTCGAATGGCAATACCTCGCCGCCCTTGTGCTGGTGTGCGGGGGGATCTATTTGGTTAATAGGCCGGCAGCAGGGAAGAAAAAGGAAAATTAGGAATTAGAAATTAGTAATGAGAAATTAAGAACAATGTTTGGCAATTTCTAATTGCGAATTCCTCATTCAACGTAAGGGAAAAGCTATGACCAACATCTTCGATACCCACGCGCATTATTCGTCCCGGCAGTTTGATGCGGACCGGGATGCGGTGATGCGGGCGCTGGGGGAAGGCGGCGTGGTGGGCGTGCTGGAATGTGCAACGCATTCCGGCGATGCCGCTGCGGTGCTGGAACTGGCCCACAAATATCCTTTTGTACATGCCGCGCTGGGCATCCACCCCGAAAGCTTGGCGAGGAGGACGCCGCCACTGTGGCCACTTACCACGGGGACTGGCGGGCCGAGCTTGCCGCCATGCGCCCCTGTTTGATGACCCCGCTGTGATTGCGGTGGGGGAAATCGGGCTGGACCACCATTGGCCGCTGCCAGCGCAGGAACAGTACGACCTGTTTGAAGCGCAACTGCAGCTGGCGCAGGAGCTGGACCTGCCGGTCTCGGTGCATGACCGCGAAGCCCACGCCGAAATGTATGAGCTGCTGCGCCAGTACCGCCCCCGCGGGGTGCTGCACTGTTACAGCGGCAGCGCTGAGGACGCCGCCTGGCTGACGGCGCAGGGCATGGCCCTTGGATTTGGCGGCGCTGTGACTTATAAAGGAGCCAAGCGCGCGGCCAAGGTGCTGGCCATGGTGCCGCACGAACTGGCTGTGCTGGAAACCGACTGCCCCTATATGTCCCCCGAACCGGTGCGCGCACCCGCAACGACAGCCGGAACATTGCCCATGTGGCAGCCAAGATCGGCGAGATCTGGCAGATGGATGCCCAGAGCGTCCTGGATTTGACCGCTGAAAATGCAAAACGCATCTTCAATCAATAAGGCAGCGCTGCACCAAGCTGTGCAGCCTTTGCCGCAAACAATTTATCTGGAGGAATCACCATGAAAGCACGCATTCCCAAACACCGCGAATTTATCATCGACTTCCCGAAAGAGGTTTCTCAGGAAAAGGCAGACGAAGGCTGGGAGAAGCTGACCGCCCTGCTGGAAGATTACAAGAAGGCCCATAACGGCCAGAGCGTTTACTCCCCGACCTTCATCGAGGACCTGGAGCCCGCCGTGAAGGAACTGCAGGCAGAGTACGGCTTTACCTACACCGTTGAAACTGCAAAATAATTGCTGAACCCGCTGCGGTCCTTGTTGAATGCGAGGATCGCATTTTTGTTATAGAATTTATGGCAGGAAATCGTATTCTTCCTTATGGTTTCTACACAATTCAGCCGTAAACTGAATGTGTAGCAAACATAAGGAGGATGATGAGATGCTGCAAACAACACACAAAGGTCTGTCTGGCACGGCGCTCAAAACCATTGCGCTGGTACTGATGCTGATGGATCATATCCACTACTTTTTTGAGTTCACCGGATGCATCCCGGAATGGTTCAGCATGCTGGCGCGCCTGTCGGCACCGCTGTTTTTGTTCTGCACGGTGGAAGGCTTTGCCCATACGCATGACCGCAAGCGGTATTTCTTCCGTATCTGGTGCATCGGTGCGGGCATGGCGGCGGTGCAATTTTTCATGATCTATGCCAGCGTTCCGCCGCGGGGATGGCTTTTACCCGCAGAACGCGATCTTCCAGGATTTTTGTTCTGCTCTGTGTGATCTGGCAGGGCATCGACTGGGTGCGCGCCAAAAAGTATGGGAAGGGCATTGCCGCTATCGCGGCAGTGGTCGGCTGGCCGTACCTGTTTGCTGCAGTGCTGGGAATGTTCCCGCAGCTTATGCAGAGGCCGATTGTCAGCGCCGTGCTGGCGTTTGTCATCACCAGCCTGGTGCCCATGTGGACCAGCATCACGGACGGTGGTTGGGGCTACCTGGTTAGCGGCGTGCTGCTGTATCTGCTGCGGAACCACCGCAAAGCACAGGTAGCTGTGTGGGCACTGAACAGCTTTTTGTGGGATTTTGTGCTGGTGTACCTGCAGCTGCGCGGTCAGCCGGGGTTTGAACTTTCCCAGATGTTTACCACCTATTACGAATGGTTTGGCGTGGCCGCCGCGGTGCTGATGCTGGCTTACAACGGCACGCGCGGCAGCGGGCATAAACAGCTGTTTTATTGGTTCTACCCGGCCCATGTCTACCTGCTGTATGGGGTGTCCTGCCTGGTGTATCGCCTGATTGCATAAAAAGGAGGAAGATGTTATGGCGCATATTCTTGCGGTTGATGATGACCCAGATCTTTGCACACTGCTGAAAACGGCACTGGAACGGGACGGCCACGCGGTAGAAATCCGCACATCCGGCGTGACCGTGACGGAAAGCCTGTGCCGCTGGGCGGACTGCATCCTGCTGGATGTGATGATGCCCGGCGAGGATGGCTTTGCCACCTGCCGCCGCATCCGCGCCATAACGCAGGCACCGATTTTATTTTTGACTGCCCGCACCGATGAACAGTCGGTTCTGACCGGCCTTGGCATTGGGGCGGACGATTACCTGACCAAGCCGTTCCGCGTGGCGGAGCTGCGCGCCCGCGTGGCCGCCCACCTGCGGCGGCAGAACCGCGCCCCCGCCAGCCGCATGGTGCGCGGCGGAATCGGGTTCGACCTGGCGGCCAAAACCGCGATGGTGGGGGAGCAACCGCTGCCATTTACCCGGTCGGAATACGCAATCAGCGAGTATCTGGCCCTGCACGCGGGGCAGACGTTCAGCAAAGAACAGATATATGAAGCTGTTTTTGGCTATGATGGCACAGCGGACGATACGGCAGTGACCCAGCACAATTAAAAATATCCGCGCCAAACTGCGCACAGCGGGCGTTGCCGCGCCGGAAACCGTACTGAAAACAATATGGGGAGTGGGCTACCAATGGAAAAGCGAAACCTGACCCCGCTGCGCAATGTGCTGGTGCGCTACCTTGTGGTGTGCGGCGGTGGAAGCCTTGTGATCCTGCTGGTGTGGTGGGGGCTGTTTATGTCGCTTATACGCAATGGGTTTTTGCTGCCTCCCGTTACCGGGGCGCAGGTGTGCAGCGAAGCACGGGATTACGCCGCAACCGCCACCGTTGAAACCTTTGACCCCAACGCCATTGACCCGCTGTGCCGCTATGCCATCTTACAGGCCGGGACAGCGCATGTGCTGCAAACCAACATGACAGCCAGCCAGCTGAAAAAAGCGAGGAACATATTAACGGGCGGCAGGCAGTGGGTGGTGGCATCGTACCAATACTACCAATACGTGGTGGATATGGCGGATGGCGCACGCTGCATTTTGCAGTATGATTATTCGGTGCCCTATGCGGACCCGGCACTGCGGGAAGTCCTGCCGGATTTCCAGACCATGTATACTCTGCTGCTGATTTTGCTGGAAGTGCTGTGGCTGGCGCTGCGGACCCACCGCACGGTGAAAATGCTGGCAGGGGAGACCCGCAAACTGACCAAAGCCACCGCAGCAATCGCCGCCCAGCGCCCGGAAGAAATCGAGGTTTCCGGCGCAAAGGTGAGGGAGTTCGCCGAAACGTTGCGGGCTATGCAGACAATGGGCAGCCAACTGACAGCCAGCCTGCAAAGCCAGTGGAAGCTGGAACAGCAGCGCGCCGAGCAGACCGCCGCCCTGGCCCATGACCTGAAAACCCCGCTGGCGATCATAACCGGCAACGCGACCTGCTGGCGGAGGATGAGAACCTGACCGAAGCCCAGAAAGCCCAGATTGCCGCCATGCAGCGCGCCGCGGAAAAAGCGGACCGCTACCTGCAAACCCTGCGCGCCGTCAACACCGCCGAAACCAGCCCGCAGGAGCCGATACAGCGGGTGCAGGTGCAGGAAATTCTGACACGGTGCGCTAATGATGCCAAATTGTTGTGCGATAATAAAAATATACAATTTGTACTAAACAACGCAATGGAAAACGTCCGAACCATCCCCGCACAAAGGCAGGCACTGGGCCGGGCACTGGATAATATTTTAGAAAACGCCGTTCGCTTTACCCCCGCTGGCGGAACCATCACGCTGGATGCTGTGGAAGAGGGGCAGAAAATTGTTTTCACTGTAACGGATACCGGGCCGGGGTTCAGCCCGGAAGCCCTGCAGAAAGCGGGCCGGGAACTCTTCACCACCGATGCCGCCCGCGGCCAGCACTGGGGCCTTGGCCTTGCTGCCGCCCGCCGCACCGCCCAAACCCATAACGGCACCCTAACCGTAAGCAACGGGGAGAACGGGGGAGGAAAAGTGGAATTGAGAGTTAGGAGGTAGGAGTGAGGAGTTTTTTGGGTCGCAGATACCGTTAAAGGTTGGCCAAAATATATAAATTAAAATGTAGGGAACGTTCTTGACCGTTCCGTTGCTTGGCAAACATCCCATGTGAGGAGATGATTTTGAGGTTCCGGAACGGTCAAGACCGTTCCCTACAGATATTTTATAATGTTAAATTGCAAACCTAAAACCGCCGCAATAACTCCTCCCTCCTAACACCTAACTTATTTTCTCGTCTCGGTCCAGTACTCTCCCATGCTTGCTCCCGGCTGGCCGGTGCATTCATTGGAGAGATAATGGGTCAAGGCATCGTTGGCGGGGGTCCAGCGCGTGCGGTGGGTTCATCGGGGTATTCCACTTCGGCATACATAAAATGGCTGGGCAGCCCGGCGTCCACATCGTTCACTTCCAGCTTCAGGCCGTTCTTCAGGGCATAGGTGCGGCGCTCCTTGGCAATCAGCGGTTTGCCGATCAGGCGTTCCAGCTTTTCAAACAGCTCCGGCGTGATCTCGGTTTCTATCTCTTCCCGCATCAGGCCGGTTTTGTCTGGTGCGCCCTTAAAGCAGAGCACCAGCGCGGTGCGGCCGCCCTGCAATGCTTCGCGCCGGATGCGCACTGTGGGGCGCACGCTGATGTACCCTTGGTCCATGCGGTAAGTTTCCAGCAGGGGAAGCCCCTGGGGCCAGCCCTGCACCATCCATTTGCGTTCAATTTCCATGGTGTTCACCTTGCTCTTTCCTGATTTCTACCCGGAATGTCGTGCCATCCTGCCCGGATTCCGCCCGGATAGCGGCGTGGTGTGCCTGGCAGATGCTTTGTGCAATCGCCAGCCCCAGCCCGGTTCCGCTGCCGGTGTGGGATGGGTCCGCGCGGTAAAAGCGCTCAAAAATATGGGGCAGCCGGTCCGGTGGGATGGGCGTGCCGGTGTTGTGTACCGTCAAAACCGCCTGGCTGCCCGCTGCGGCCAGCCGCAGGGTCACGGCGCCGCCGGTGCCCGCGTACTTGATGGCATTATCCAGCAGGATCACCGCCAACCGATGCAGGGAGGCGGCATCCCCCTGCACGGTCTGGCCGGGGTTCGTCCGCTACAATCAAGATATTCACCGGCAAATCTCCTTCGGCTTTCTTCAATTTATAGGGCAATACCGCATAATTCTAAGTGCCGATACGGCGAGCGAGGTGCGGCAGCTGCTAAGCCAAAAGCGCAGATAATACTTTGTGTATTATCGAGCATTTTGGCAACGCAGATGCCGTGCCGCAGCCGCCGGAGCGGTGCTTAAGCCGTAAGGCGGGAATTATGCGGTGTTGCCATAGATACAGTATACCACAATTAGCTGAAAATAGGCTGAAAAAATGCGGCAGGTTTTGCGCCTGCCGCATTTTTTGCCGCAAAATCTGCGAAATTCCGCAGCGGTTTTACTCTTCTTCCAGGATCTCTGCGGCAACCTCTGCACGGTCGCGGCGGGTATCCATGGCGGTCTTTTCAATCATGCGGTGGGCTTCCGCTTCGCTCATGCCCTTGTGCTCGATCAGATAGCACTTGGCACGGTCCACCAGCCGGATCTGGGCAATCTTATCCCGCAGTTTGTCGTTTTCCTGCCGCAGATAATCCAGGCGGCGGCAGCAGGCGGCGGCCATCTGAACGGCCTGGCGGAACTGCACCCCGGTAAAGGCTTTGCCAACACCAACACACCGTGCTGCTGCAATTTATCGGAAATCTGGTCTGCGGTGCCCGCCTTGGCAAGCAGAATGACACCGGCGTTTGATTTTTCTACCGCATAGGTCGAAAGTTCGTGGCCAAACTCGTCCGGCAGGGGGGTGTTGATGATCACGACCTCGAAATCAATATCCCCCATGCGGCGGCGGGCTTCGCCGCCGCTGGCCACAATGGTGGGGCGCAGGTAACCCAGCTCCGCTACATGCTTTGCCAGGTATTCATTTGCGTTGTTCCCCGCAGAGGCAATCAAAGCTGAAGGCACAAACACATCACCGCCCATCTGTTAAATTACAAAATCTGCCCTGCTTTGGGAAACATCAAATCTTCAAAAAGCAGTTTTCACGCTCCCATGCCTGGGGGTCGGGGGCACTTTCGTAACCATGGCACAACTGGGTCTGGTATTCAAAGTATTTGTTCATCAGCGGCACAGGCAGCTCTTTGGCGATAAAGTTACTCTGTGCGGCAATGGTGATGGCTTCGCGCAGACTTTCGGGCAGGCTTTCCAGCCCTTCGGCGGCGCTCTTGTGGAACAGATTGCGGTTGACCGGAGCGGGCAGCGGCATCTTTTTTTTCAATGCCGTCGAGCCCGGCGGCCAGAATCAGGCCAATGACCAGATATGGGTTGCAGGAGGGATCGGGGCTGCGCAGCTCCAGGCGGCAGAATTCGCCGGTGGCGGAAGGCAGGCGCACCAGCTGGCTGCGGTTCTGGCGGCTCCAGCTCACATACTTGGGGGCTTCGCAGCTGCCAAACCGTGTGTAAGAGTTGGGAATCGGGTTGCAGAAGCAGGTCAGCTCCCGCGCGTGGGCAAGGATACCGGCAATAAAATGTCCGGCCTCGCTGTCGGGGGCAATGTCGCCCTGGAACAGGTTTTTGCCATCCCGGTGGATGGAAACATTCACATGCATGCCGCTGCGGCCTGGTCCTGCAGTGGGCTTGGGCATAAAGCTGGCAAACAGGCCGTTGCGGTCCGCAATAGCTTTGACGGTGCTTTTGAAGGTGTTCAGGTTATCGGCCGATTTGAGCGCGGTGGAATACATAAAGTCCACTTCGTTCTGGCCAAAGCCGCTTTCGTGGTGGCTGTGCTGGGGGCGCAGGCCCATATCCTCCATGGCAAAGCAGATCTCGCGGCGGATGTTCTCGGCCTTGTCCAGAGGGGCAATGTCAAAGTAGCCGCCGTGGTCCATCGGGATGCGGGTGGGGTTGCCGTGCTCGTCGGTCTGGAACAGATAGAACTCACATTCGCAGCCCACATCGCAGCGCAGGCCCATGGCCTTGGCGCGCTTGACCACCGATTGCAGGTACCCGCGGCTGTTGCCGGCAAAGGGCGGCCATTGGGCAGGGTGATATCGCAGTACATGCGCATTACGCGGCCCTCGGTGGGGCGCCAGGGCAGAATGGTCATTGTGTCCGGGTCCGGCCAAAGCACAAGGTCGCTCTCCTCAGTGTTCATAAACCCGGCAATGGAGCTGCCGTCAAAGCAGACACCCTGCTCGAAGGCATAGGGAAGGTCCCCGGCAAAGACAGAGATGTTTTTTTGATTGCCGAAAATATCGCAGAACGCCAGACGTACAAATTTTTACGTCGTTATCTTCGACATAGTTCAGGATATCCTGTGCAGTATGCTTCATGGTGGAATCCTCCAAATTTAGGCTGCAGATTTGGCAGAGAGGGGGAGAGTAGTTAGGAGGTAGGAGTGAGGAGTTGATGCAATTAGGAACTAGCAATTAGAAATTCCGTAGGGTGCACAATGTGCGCCCGTTGCCTTTTTGGTTAATCCCATTATAGCATATGGAGCAAGTTCCGGTATGGTCGATAGGGCGGGACGAGTGCCGGGAGTTTATTCAGCATTGAACCCAATAAACTCCTAACTCCTCCCTCCTAACTCCTATCTTCACTGACTCCTACCTAAACTCGAAAGGCCCACCTCGCGGCGGGCCTTTCGAGCTGGTGTAAGAAATAGGAAAAGGAGAATGGCGTGTTAAAAAGCCGTGCCTGGCATTTTGTGCAAAGCACAAACCCTTGCTGCCGGGGGCTTTTGGGTCACTGCTTACTCAGTGTAAAACAGCATACGGCTGTAGCACGGCAGCGGCCAGTAATCCTCATCGACAAGCTCTTCAGCAGCGTCAGCGGCGGCGCGCAGGGTATCCATGGCGGGCAGAACCTCATCATGGAAAGCATGAGCCTTAGCGGTCTCATCGTCCAGGGCGCTGACCTTATCGGTCACAGCCTTCAGAGCGTCGGTTGCATCAGACATCTCGTCAGTGTATTTGGAAAGTGCAGTCAACAGCTTTGCTTCGGACTTGGTGGAGATGCCTTCCACAGCAGCGGTCTTGGCTGCGGCGGTGCTGGCAACTTCGCCCATATAGCTGGTGGCGGCAGGAATCAGCTGCTTGGATGCGATCTTGAGCATGGTGCGGGCTTCGATGTTGATAATCTTGGAGTAGTGCTCCATCTCAACTTCGTAACGGCTCAGCATTTCGGTCTTGGTCAGAACGCCGAACTCTTCCATCAGGGAGATGTTCTTCTCTTCCTTCAGGGCGACCATGGCATCGGGGGTGCACTTGCGGTTGGGCAGGCCACGGCGGGCAGCCTCAGCTTCCCAGGCTTCGGAATAACCGTTGCCGTTGAAGATCACACGGCGGTGGTCGTTCAGGGTCTTCTTGACCCAGGCGGCGGCAGCGCACTCAAAGTCAGCAGCGCCCTCCACATCGGCAACAAACTGCTTCAGCTCTTTGGCAACAGCAGTGTTCAGGATGGTGTTGGCATCGCTCAGGTTCTCAGCGGAACCGGGCATACGGAACTCGAACTTGTTGCCGGTAAAGGCGAACGGAGAAGTACGGTTACGGTCGGTGGTGTCCTTGCTGAACTTGGGCAGAACATCAACGCCAAGGTCCATCTTCATCTTAACAGGGCCGGCATAGGGGCTGTCGGTGCAGACGGCATCGATAACAGCTTCCAGCTCTTCGCCGACAAAGATGGAGATGATGGCCGGGGGTGCCTCGTTAGCGCCCAGGCGGTGGTCATTGCCGGGGGTGGCAACAGAGGTACGCAGCAGGTCAGCGTATTCATCAACTGCCTTGATAACGGCGGTCAGGAAGACCATGAACTGCAGGTTTTCCATCGGGGTATCGCCGGGATCCAGCAGGTTTTCGCTCTTGGTGCTGAGGGACCAGTTGTTGTGCTTGCCGGAACCGTTAACGCCCTCGAACGGCTTTTCGTGCTGCAGGCAGACCAAGCCGTGCTTATCGGCAATCTTCTTCATCATTTCCATGGTCAGAAGGTTGTGGTCGATGGCAACGTTGGTGGTATCGTAAATGGGGGCGAGCTCATGCTGGCAGGGGGCAACTTCATTGTGCTTGGTCTTTGCGGGGATGCCCAGCTTCCACAGCTCGGTGTCCAGATCCTTCATAAAGTCGGAGACATGGGGCGGATCACACCAAAGTAGTGCTCTTCCAGTTCCTGGCCCTTGGACGGTGCAGAGCCAAACAGGGTGCGGCCGGTCAGAACCAGGTCCAGGCGCTTGTTGTAATCCTCTTTGCGGATCAGGAAGTACTCCTGCTCCGGGCCAACGGTGGTGGCAACGCGCTCAACATCCTTGCCGAACAGGTGCAGTACCTTGCAGGCCTGGTCGCTGATGGCCTGCATGGAACGCAGCAGCGGGGTCTTTTTATCCAGTGCTTCGCCGGTGTAAGAGCAGAATGCAGTGGGGATGCACAGCACGTCATCTTTTACAAAAGCATAGCTGGTGGGGTCCCATGCGGTGTAGCCGCGGGCTTCACAGGTGCGCGCAGCCGCCGGAAGGGAAGGAGGAAGCATCTGGTTCGCCTTTGATGAGCTCCTTGCCGGAAAACTCCATGATGGCGGTGCCGTCCGGCTGGGGGCTGACAAAACCATCGTGCTTTTCACTGGTGATGCCGGTCAGGGGCTGGAACCAGTGGGTGTAATGGGTAGCGCCCTGTTCAATCGCCCAGCGCTTCATCACGCTGGCCACAACATTGGCTACTTCCAGGTCAAGGGCCTGACCCTTTTCAATGGTTGCCTTCAGGCTCTTGTAGGTCGAGCTGGGCAGACGCTCACGCATTTCGTGCTCGTTGAAGACTTTGCTGCCGTACAGTTCCATAACGGTTGCTGCCATACTTACCGAACTCCTTTTCCTCTGTGGTATCATCACGCAAATAAGTCGGACTTTTTATAAAACAAAAGGCACTGCGAACAGGATTTGTGTTCGCAGCGCCCTTGCTGTTTATGTGCTTATTATACGGGCCAAACGCAAAAAAAGCAACTGGCAGAAATGACAAACCGGATTGGCGTTTGCCTTTGTGTTTTAGGAAAAATGCTTGTATTGGGGGATGGAGCCATCCAACCCCCAATGCGGCCTAATAAAATAAACCGGGCCGCCAACCCCCGCTTGGGGGCGACAAGCCCGGTATAGTTTAGACAGTTAAACGTGTGCTGCGTTCTTTTGGCTTTTGCGGTACAGCACAACAATGGCTGCAATGCCTAGCAGGCTGATGCAGTCCGCCGCGCGCCAGAACCACATTCCAGTCCAGCGCACCTGTACGCTGCCCTGCCAACCGGGAGCCAGGGTAACGGTCAGGTAACCGTTCTTGTGGGTCAGTGCGGCTCCGTCGGTAGCGGTCATATGGTAGCCGGGGTAGTAGAATAGCGGCAGCCGGATGGATGCTTCGGTATCGCCGGTGTTCTGCGCCGCCAGCTGAATGGTCAGGCCGTTTTTGGTGTACTCTGTCAACTCTACGCCATCGTCCGCTTCGGGGGTCAGGCGGCCCCAGACGCTGTCATCGGTGGTGGTGTCCTCGGTGGGCAGGTATTCGCCGCCACCCACCTGACCGGGCAGGTCATCCACCGCGGCAAGGCTCATGTAGGTAACGGCTTCGCTGGTGGTGCATTTGTCATACATCAGGTACCCGGCGGGGATGATGGTCAGCGCCAGCAGGGCGGCGGCCATTGCCTTGGCGGCTTCGGGCCGGACTTTGCGGTACAGCACCACCGCACAGCAGGCGCACACGATCAGCAGCATGGTGGCCGGGGTGAAGAACCGCCAGGCAAACTGCAGCTTACCCAGAGTCTTGCTCAGCGCCTGCAATGGTTCGCAACGGAACAGCGCGTACCAGGGGCAAAGGTCGCTGGCGCACCAGGCGGCCAGCAGGCCAAAGCCCAGTGTCAGGCTGCCAATGCGCGCGCATCGCGGCTGCTTTTGCGCACGGCGGGGTCCAGCACAGCCAGCAGGAAGAAGAATGCTCCCGCGGCCAGTGCCAGGCCCAGCGTCTGCGGCATTTCGCCCGCAATGCCGCTCTGGATGCTCTCCGCCACGCCGCTGCTCTGGCCGAACATCAAAAACATCTGGCCCAGGTAAACGGAGCTGTCGTACAGGTAGGCGGCATCATACTTGCCGCTGATGCGGCACACCCCCTGCACCATGTATTGCAGCAGCGGCACCATAAACCACAGGTTCCACACAATGGCGGCCCCGGCGGCTTTGCACAGAGCGGGCAGCACCGGGCGGGTGAAGGTCTTTTTGAAATACAGCAGGCAGAAGGCGGCGGTAAAGAACACCGCAAGTTCGGTTGTCAGCAGATGGCTCTGCAGCAGGCCGGTAAAGCCCAGGGCAAAGGGCAGCCAGCACCAGGGCTCGGCCTTTTTGCCATCGGCAGGGGATTGGCGATAAATCCGCCACAGCCCGTACACGACCAGCGGCAGGAACGCCATGGCGGTATATTCGCCCACTGCAGCGCGCACAAACACGTTGGTCAGCCGGTAGAACGAAAGGGTGTACAACGCGGTGCCAAGCAGCGCGGCACAATCGCTGCGGAACATTTTGCGCAGGGCATAAAAACGTAATGCCCACGGTGGCCGCTGTGATGGATGCAACGTAAACTTTGTAGCTGGTTTGCAGGCTGAAACCCAGAATGCGCAGCACCGCAGCCGGGTACAGGAACACATCGGAGTACATCAGGCTGAACGGATAGCCTTTTTCGTTGATGATGGCCGGGTCCATGCGCACGGGGAACTGCCCGGCCAGCAGCCCGGCTTTCAGCCCCTCAATGCGGGAAAGGTGGATGGAAAGGTCGTGCCCGTACGTCAGGTAGCCGAGCCCCAGCGGCAGGCAGGCAAACATGCCGATGCCCACCAGCGCCATGGCGATATACCGCCCGCGCAGGGTATGGATGGGAAATTTGACCCGGCGGGTCAGCAACAGGATCACCCAGTCCAGTACGGCGCAGAACACAAGCCCCGTCAGCAGCCGCACATACGCCCACGCGTGGGTGGGTACGATCTGTGCGCCGGTAATGTAGATGACCTGGTTTTTGCCGCAGTCCGCGGTAAACTGCAGCTGTGCGGTTTCACAGCCGTAGGGCATCCACAGGCTGAACACCGTGCGGGTGCGCTCAGCGGGCAGCTTGGCGGCATCATACTGCGCGGTGGGCATGATCTCATCCAGAAAGCTGACCTCGCCGTCCTCGCCGTCATTCACATAGTTGATGCAAACCTGGTAGCTGCCGCGCGGCAGGTCGATCCAGCGGGTGGTGGCAAACAGGCCGGTAAAGTTTTCCACGCGGGCGCCGCGGTCATCATTGGTACATTCCTCCGCGTAGGGAATGATCAGGTCCGGCGTAATATCAATCACGCCGCCTGTGCGGAAATCCCCCACAAAACGCAGCGCCAACACCATAAATTCCACCAGAACCAGCAGCAGGACCAACCCGTTCTGGCGGCTGAAAATTTTTTTGAGCTTTTGCAAACAAGCACGCTCCCTTCTCAACATGATCTTAAGGCAGCACCGCACAATTCCCGCCTTACGGCTTAAGCACCGCTCCGGCGGCTGCGGCACGGCATCTGCGTTGCCAAAATGCTCGATAAGACATCCAGTATTATCTGCGCTTTTGGCTTAGCAGCTGCCGCACCTCGCTCGCCGTATCGGCACTTAGAATTATGCGGTATTGCCTTAAATACTATCTTATTTATTATAGGGGATTGTACGATGGTGCGCAAGAGAATTTGCACCAAACAGGAAAAAAGACTCTTGCTTTTGGAAATAAAAAGTGATGTATAATAAAGCGTCCATTTATTTGTGGTAGTTGTGGAGAGGATGGTATATATGGCGACAAAGTACGTTTTTGTTACTGGCGGCGTGGTCTCCGGCTTGGGCAAGGGCATCACAGCAGCCAGCCTGGGCCGTTTGCTGAAAACCCGCGGCCTGAAGGTGGCTTCTCAAAAGCTGGATCCTTATATCAACGTGGATCCCGGCACCATGAGCCCGCTACAGCACGGCGAGGTGTTCGTGACTGATGACGGAACCGAAACCGACCTGGATCTGGGTCATTATGAGCGCTTTATTGATGAAAACCTGAACAAGTACTCGAACCTGACGACGGGCAAGGTTTATTGGAACGTGCTGAACAAGGAACGCCAGGGCGCTTATCTGGGCCAGACGGTGCAGATTATTCCCCACATTACCAACGAAATCAAGAGCTATATCTACAATCTTGCCAAAAGCACCGAAGCCGATGTTGTCATCACCGAAATCGGCGGTACCACCGGTGATATTGAGAGCCAGCCTTTCCTGGAGGCCATCCGCCAGGTTGGCATTGAGCAGGGCATGGAAAACTGCTGCTACATCCATGTGGTTCTGGTGCCCTATATTTCCGGCTCGGACGAATATAAATCCAAGCCCGCCCAGCATTCCTGCAAGGAACTGCAGGGCATGGGCATCGCCCCCAACGTCATCGTGCTGCGTGCCGATGGCCGCGTTGGCAGCGATATCAAGCGCAAGATCAGCATGTTCTGCAATGTGCGCCCTGATTGCGTGATTGAAAACCTGACCATGCCCAGCCTGTACGAGTGCCCGCTGATGCTGGAAGCTGCCGGCCTGACCAACGTTGTTTGCCGTCAGCTGCACTTGGAAACTCCGGCCAGCGACCTGACCGAGTGGAAAGAGCTGATCTCCCGCATTGCCACCCGCAGCAAGACCTGCACCATTGCCCTGGTTGGCAAATATGTCAAGCTGCATGACGCATACCTGAGTGTAATGGAGTCCCTGTATCACGCCGGCTTTGAGAATGAGTCCAAAGTGGAGATCCACTGGGTGGACAGCGAAAACCTGCTGGATCAGGAGCGCTGCGCTGAAGAGCTTTCCGGTGTGGATGGCATCATCCTGCCCGGCGGCTTTGGCGACCGCGGCATTGAGGGCATGATCCAGGCCGCCCGCTATGCACGGGAACAGAACATCCCGTATTTTGGCATCTGCTTGGGTATGCAGATTATGGTTATGGAATATGCCCGCGATGTGCTGGGCTATGCCGATGCCAACTCCAGCGAGTTTACGCCGGACGGCGAGCACAATGTTATTGCTCTGATGCCGGACCAGCAGGGGAACATCCCGAAGGGCGGCACCATGCGCCTGGGCAAGTACCCCTGCATTACCGCCGAGGGCACCAAGCTGCGTGAGTGCTATGGCAAAGAAGAAATTGACGAACGCCACCGCCACCGCTATGAGTTCAACAACGACTACCGTGCAGAGATGCAGAACCACGGCCTTGTGATCTCCGGTACCAGCCCGGATGGCCGCCTGGTGGAAGCTGTTGAGCTGCCCGGCCGTGATTTCCATGTGGGCGTACAGTTCCACCCCGAATTCAAGAGCCGCCCCAACCGCGCACATCCCCTGTTCAAGGGCTTTATCGCTGCTGCGCTCAAGTACCAGCAGGAGCACACCATCACGGACCATCAGCCGATGGCAGATTGATCGGCATCCTGACACCATAAATACCACAAGGCACCGAACCTGTAATTGGCCCGGTGCCTTGTTTTTTATGTGTTAAGGCAACACCGCACAATTCCCGCCTTGCGGCTTAAGCACCGCTCCGGCAGCTGCGGCACGGCATCTGCGTTGCCAAAATGCTCGATAATGTCGGGTTGCGGTACCCGCATCGTGCTTCGGGG
>ENA-OQCD01000145-OQCD01000145.1-human-gut-metagenome-genome-assembly--contig:-NODE-145-length-18451-cov-1.954595_pt1 | contig 18451 bp, 21 predicted proteins | sample MGYA00242755_ERZ504571 | MGnify/ENA primary metagenome ERZ504571 (study PRJEB26092, sample SAMD00036274) | human gut metagenome | host: Homo sapiens | study: EMG produced TPA metagenomics assembly of...
CGGGTGATGCCTGCCTTAAACAGCCGTTCCAATTCCGCTTCATCCAGCAATCCTAAAGAAGCGCATAACTGAATATGCGAATGCGCACGCATGTACTCTGTTGTCTCACATAGCCGGTCCATGTTACGGCTACCCGGTTTCCTGCCGCTGGTCACCAAAGAAAAACGGGATACTCCCTGCGCTTCGTTATACAAAGCATGGCGCAGACATTCTTCCTTCCCAACCAAATCATAAACATCCGCTTTTGTTTTATAATGTGCAGACTGTGCGCACCATTTACAATTCTCAGGACATTTACCGGATTTAGCATTGATAATGGAACACATATCGAATTTCCGAGAAGCCAGAACCCGTGTTATCTCATGAGCCGCATCATACAAATCCTGTTTCTCTGCCTGGCAGGACAGCCAACGGGCTTCTTCTACGGTAATCTTCTCACCGCCCAACACTTTTGTTTTCTTATTGCATTCAGCATCATATACAGTTCATATTAAGACAAAAAAAAGCCGAAAAGATGCATGGCACATCTTTTCCGGGCAAAACAAAATATTTTATTTTAAAATAAAAAAAGACAAAATCACGTCAGCCACCTGTGGTTGAGGCAGTTGGATCCGAAGCATTTGCAACATAGATTCAACAGGGGGCATTCCTTCTTCATATTCCTCTCCAGCATCCTCTTTCCGTGCGGAAGAGCAAACAGAGAATGCCGTGCAAACATTTGCCTGTTTACCCAACGATACATCGGCAATCTCCTTTTTCAGGTTACCAATAGTTACACATTTGCCCAAACTATAAAATATAGCGTACTTCTTCCGGTTCCAATAGCGGAAACGTATCGTATGTTTATTCTGGCACAATTGTTTCATATTTTTTCGTATCTGAGATTGGCAAAGGTAAATAAAATATTCAATGCAGCAAACTTTTTATATAGAAAAACACCGTTCCGCCTCTTACAACCTTAAAACCAGTTTTCCGAAAGCACAACGGTGAATTCTTAAGTCCTTTATATTATATTTCTGTTATTCTTCTTTCTTCGAAGCAGCTTTCTTGGCAACCGGCTTCTTTGCCGTTGCTTTCTTGGCCGCAGGTTCTTTCTTTACGGCAGGAGCCTTTTTGCCTTCAGCTTTCTCCAGTTTAGCCTGCAATCTCTCCACTTCCTTGTTCAAAGCCACCAATTCCTCGCCCTGATTCTTAATGGTAGTAAGCAACGAATTTAATTCTTCGTTATCCATATCCACCGGATACAACGAATTGACACGACTTATAAAATCACCCAAAATATTCATATAGTTGGTGAAAGCATCATACGGAGAATCATAAATTCCACGATTCAACCAAATACCGGTATTCTTAGTGGTCATGAAGCGGAAATTATTACTTGCCTGCAAATAATCCCAATCCTGCTTAATACGGCGATCATCGCACAAATGAACACGTTCTGCCACACTATAAAGTTTATTGAAAGCCTCACGCTGCATCACATTGCCTAACCACGGACTGATATCGCGTTCCTCGTCTATCCATGACATAGGATAAGGAACATCCACCTGATCCACAGATTTCAGTTTGGTAATGATATCGGTCGGAGTAGAGAAAGTAACCCCTCTTTCTTTTCCGCAGACAGGCAGTGCTTTCATAAATTCCAAAATATTGGAAGACAATGGCTGGGCGATACCCAAAGCAGAAAGTTCCATGAAAATATTGATAACCTGCTCCTCCTCCGGCAAAGCTGCAATCCAATCTATATATTTGTCGGCAAACAACGGATATTCATCATCGTAAGTATAGAAGACAGCAGTGATGTCATCAGACAATTTGAAATCGCGAAGCAATAACTTCAAGTTCGGATTCATGGCACAATGATACAGGTAGTGCGGGCTCTTCCAACCCAAAATATGTTTCGCGCCTCAGTCAACATACCTTTAAAGCCCATATCGCTATCGTAGCGCCAATATCATTCGAATAAATCAAGCTGGAGTTACGGAATACCTTCGGCTCCTTGCCAAATATTTGTTTAATCTTGGTACGCATACGTTCCACTTCTTCGCGGAAACAATCTTCATTAGCCAATGAGGAAAGACCGTGAGAATAAGGTTCGCACAAGAATTCGCAACATCCGGTCTCATTCAACTGATGCAACAACTCGATTACACCGGGCGCATGCACTTCCAACTGTTCCAGCGCCACACCCGAGATAGACAAAGCCACCTTGAAAGTATCACCGTGATTCTTTGCCATTTCAATCAACGCACTCAGCGCAGGAATATACGAGCGTTCGGCTATATCACTGATGCCGCGCTCATTTTCATAATCATCATAATAATAATGGTCACGGCCTATATCAAAACAGCGATAGCGTTTCAGATGGATAATTTGATGTATTTCAAAATAAAGACATATTGTTTTCATATCCTAGTTATTGTTTTATTATTTACCATAGTTTTTTAACACCTGCTCATAGAGGGCACGGATTCTCAAGCCGACTTTCTCCCATGTAATGCCATCCACCTCTTTTCTTTTCCTTCTTCCTGCAGATATTGGAAAAGAGAAGGATTCGTACAAATAGAATAGATGGCATCGGCCATAGCGTCGATATCCCAATAATCTGTCTTGATTACTTTATCCAAAATTTCACCGCAACCCGATTGCTTTGAGATGATAGAAGGAGTTCCGCACTGCATAGCCTCTAAAGGAGCAATACCAAAAGGTTCTGACACGGAAGGCATTACGAATACATCACTGTTTTTATATGCTTCATAAACCTGACGCCCACGCTGGAACCCCGGGAAATGAAAACGGTCTGCAATACCTCGTTCCGCAGCCAGATTGATCATGGCGTCCAGCATGTCTCCCGATCCTGCCATTACAAAACGGATGTTACGGGTACGCTTCAAGACCAATGCGGCGGCTTCCACAAAATACTCGGGTCCTTTCTGCATCGTGATACGCCCCAGGAAAGTCACCACTTTTTCTTTCGAGTGATCAGGACGAGGAATGTCCAGCAAATCTTGCGAAAGCGGATAAACGGCATTGTGCATGGCAAAACATTTGCGCGGGTCTTGATGATATTGGTGAATAACAGTCTGACGGGTCAGCTCGGACACACACATAATACAGTCGGCATGATCCATGCCATTCTTTTCCATAGCATATACTGTAGGATTCACTTTACCGCGCGAACGGTCAAAATCAGTAGCATGCACATGGATGCACAAAGGTTTGCCACTTACCAGCTTGGCATGCACACCAGCCGGATAAGTCAGCCAGTCGTGCGCATGGATAATATCAAATTCTTGCTGGCGCGCAACCACACCGGCAATAATAGAAAAGTTATTGATCTCATCATGAAGGTTTCCCGGATAGCCGCCGGCAAACTCCATACACCCCAGATCATTGACGTGCATATATGAGAAATCAGAATAGATATGATCACGGAAAGCATAATACTGTTCCGGAGTCGAAGTCGAAAGACGTGACTTTAAGTAATCATAATCCACATCACGCCACACAATGGGCACTTGGTTCATGCCTATAATGTTCAGAAACTTTTCTTCGTCGCCACAAGGTTTGGGCAAACAGAAGGTTGTTTCCATATCACCTTGCAGACTCAGACCTTTTGTTATACCGTAAGATGCTACAGCAAGACCACCATATATTTTGGGAGGAAATTCCCATCCAAACATTAATACTTTCATACAGGTCCCTCCTTTCAATAATTGTATTTACTCAATAAATATAATACTCGTAATATCTCTGCCACATTCATAGCGAATGATACAGCTCCACGACCTTTGAAAGGCGGGTTACCATCAAACAGTTCAGGTATAGAGCCAATACAATGAGAAGTCATTTCGTCTTCGTAGCCTATCAGCTGACGCTCCACAAATCCTATGCCACTCATCTTATAAATACGAAGGTAAGCTTCAAAATAGAAGCCAGCCAGCCAAGGCCATGCGGTACCTTGATGATAAGCATAATCACGCTGCATCTGAGGACCCACATAGTTCGGGTTGTAACCGCCACTCTTCGGGCTGAGCGAACGGAGCCTTTCGGGGTAAGCAGTTCTTTGGTCACAATGTCCAACACCCCTTTCTTCTGACGGGCATCAAGCGGAGAATAGTCGAATGCTACAGTAAATATCATGTTCGGACGCACGCTCCAGTCCATCATATTGCCATCCACATAATCCAGTAAATAACCATACTCATTCAAGAAAGTATCCACGAAAGCCTTTCCCGTCTTTTTCTGCCAATACATTTAACGTTTCAGCCAAATTATTGTTTCCACCTTCGCCCAACAGTTCACTTGTAAAACGTAAGGCGTTATACCACAAAGCATTAATTTCTACGATATAGCCTGTACGAGGAATCACAGGACGTCCGTTTGCGGTAGAATTCATCCATGTGATAGCCTTTTCCGTTCCGTTGGCATATAGCAGACCGTTTGAATGCAAGAAAAGGTTCGGATGATTCTCCCGGCGAAGGTATTCCATAATGTCCTGCAACAATGTACCATATTTCTCACGGCATTGGTCACGCGACACCATCTTGGCATATTGCTGGATACACCACACCGCCCAAAGCAAAACATCAGGATGCTCCATTTCGTACACTTTAACATCATCAGGCTCATCATTAATAAAGTCATGAATTGCCTTGCGGGCCGTTTCCATCACCATTTCAAACTTAGCCACTTCATCAATCGCCAATGTCAGTCCCGGCAGGGAAATAAACATATCGCGCGCACGGCATTTAAACCACGGATATCCTGCCAGAATATAAAACTCATCTCCCTGTTTATTTAAGAACTGATGGGCAGCATTTATCAGACAGTGCTGGAAATTATCACGCGGAGTACGTTCTTCCACCTCCTCTTCAAAGGTTCTCTTTAATGTACGGGTACCGGCCTCGGAAACACCTCCTGAAAAGACAATGCTTTCACCTTTCTTTATGTCCACTTCAAAATAACCCGGAACATACAAATCTTCATTAAAATCATATCCTCTCTCCTGCTCTTTGGGATACTCAATTCCCCGATACCAATCCGGCTGATAGTGGAATTCGTTCTTCTTGTTCAATTGCATATATAATTCGGGATAGCCCGGATACATGCATGTCTTGATCCCATTGTCCACCTCCTGATAGTCACGGCTGGCTTGTGCGTTCTCATGAGTATACTGACGGACGCTGCGGAAAGCCAGAAACGGACGCAAACGCAACGTAGTGGCCGAATGTGCCTCCAGCAAAGTATAACGGATTAAAAATTCTATTTTCATGATGAACGAAAAAGCTTTTCCTTCTTCAGAATCACACCACCTACCCGGTATATAGTGGTAGGAACTTCTCACACTCGAATTCCCGGATATACTTGTGTCCCCTGGGGCTGTAATTGTCACCCTGATACTTATGAAGCCCCAGGTTAAATTCAGCGCCGTGTTGTATCACTGTTTCATCCAACGACGATAGCAATACATGGTTTTCATCATCCAGTTCAGGCACCGGAATGACAAGCAATCCATGATATTTTCTCGTATTGCAATCAACAATGGTTGTACAATGGTAAGCCCCTGAACGGTTTGTGCGGAGAATTTCTTTCGGTAATGATTCCCCGAGGTTCGTCATAGGAGTCTTGTCAAATCGTAAGTAACTCATAGTTGTTATTTTAAGGTTATAAATCAAATTTCCATATCAATTTTATGTCACATATTATTTTTGCATGCAACGCTCAAAAATTAGTAATTAAATGGATAAAGCAAAATTAAATAGCAAAAATATTTTTCATTTTTTCGCTCAAAATATCTGTAGTATTGCACAGAAATCAGCATAATTATGACAAAATGAAACTTGAATTCAAAAAATTTCTATTGGCTTTTGCTCTTCCGTTATTACTTCTTTTCATTCTGTACACCCTGCGTACAATGGAAAGTGTCATGAATTGGGATTTTATCACCTGGGGCATATATCCCAAAGAAACCAAAGGAATAATGGGGATTCTCACTTCTCCGTTGATACACGCCGATTGGGGACATTTATTTGCGAACACTTTTCCTCTTCTTTTTTTATTATGGTGTCTGCTCTACTTTTATCGTGATTTGGGCATTGGTATACTTTTTTTTCATCTGGATAGTCAGTGGAATACTTACATTTATAATAGGCAAGCCGGGATGCATATAGGTGCCAGCAGTATAATTTATTCACTCGCCTTTTTTTTTCTGTTCTTCAGTGGCATTCTCCGCAAACACGTCCCTTTAGTAGCCCTGTCGTTGCTTGTCACTTTTCTATATGGCAGTCTGGTATGGAACATGTTCCCGCAGTTCGCCTCCTCCACCACTTCTTGGGAGGGACACTTGGGGGGCGCGGCGGCGGAATAGCCGCAGCCATATTGTTCAGACACAAAGGCCCCCAACAACCGGAACTTTTCATTGACGAGGAAGAAGAAGATAACAGGAGTTATCCGGAAGACGAAGAAGTCATTACAAATCCGGACCAAGAAAAGAAAGAATGACTAAACCAATCTTTCCGCCTCATGAAGTCCAAAGGACCGGAAGGGATGAAAAAAGCAATAACCCGCTAACGGAATTAAACGAATGCTCATATCCTCCCTATTGTATAAGCCTTTTCTATCTTCAGATTAAACCTTTTTATACGGATATATTCTATCTCCATAGCTTTGGAGTTATCTCCCAAGGCTATGGAGTTAACTCCAAAGCTTATGGAGACAACTCCAAAGCTTGCGGAGATAAACAGGCAGGAAGAAACCCTTAACCATACGTCAGGAAAGGTTTAGGAATCCGAATAAAATATTTTAAGGATGAATCTGATTACAAGGTCACATACTCCTTACAGAAAAAAGTCTCCCTACGCCCTTCTTTTAAAAAGAAAAACTATAAACCTTGTTTCAGGGAAGCACACCTTTGGAACAACAAAAAGGTCCGGACTTGGAAAAGCCCGGACCTTTATTTTATATCCATCAATACAAGATATTAATACACCTCTACCTTTGCAGCAGCAGCCTTGCACTTGTCACGCAAAGCGTCCAAGTCACTGCCATTAGGAGCATAACAAACCACAACTCCCATACGGCGGTTCAATTTTGTATAAGGTTTACCAAAAATACGGAGATAAGTATTTGTCTCCTTACAAAACTTCCTCTTCACCACGATAACGGGGAGCTTCCTTGCTGGCAATTGGAGAAAGAATCACTGCACTGGCCCCTATGCGTTCTTGTGTAATTTCAGGGATAGGAAGTCCTAACACCGCACGCAGATGCAACTCAAACTCATTTAAATTCTGAGTACCTGCCAAAGTCACCATTCCGGTATCATGCGGACGGGGAGAAAGTTCGGAGAATAAACTCCGTTTTCATGACTCAAGAAAAATTCAACTCCCCAGATTCCCGCACCGGTCAAAGCCGCCGTCACTTTATCGGCCATACGCTGTGCCTCCTTCAAATGTTCGGGATCAATGTGCGCCGGCTGGAAACTTTCCCTATAATCTCCCCCTTTCTGTACATGTCCGATAGGCGGACAGAACAAAGTTGGACCGTTTTTCTGAGTGACGGTGAGCAAAGTAATCTCACTATCGAACTGAATAAATTCCTCAATGATCAATTCTTTAATATCTCCACGACTGCCTTCACATCCATAATGCCATGCCTGTTCCAACTCATCCGCGCTCTTGACCAAAGACTGGCCTTTGCCGGATGAAGACATCAAAGGTTTCACCACACAGGGAAAGCCAATCTCTTTTGCGGCCTCCTGCAATTCTTCCAAAAGACTTGGCATAGAAATACTTGGCTGTCTTTAATCCTAATTCCTTAGCTGCCAAATCACGAATGGCCTTGCGGTTCATCGTGAAATTCACTGCACGGGCACTCGGCACTACTTGAATACCTTCCTGTTCCAAATGATACAGACGTTCGGTACGGATAGCTTCAATTTCAGGCACAATTATATCCGGCTTGTGTTTGGCTACCACAGCATCCAACGCATCACCGTCAAGCATACTGAACACTTCAAATTCATCAGCCACCTGCATGGCCGGAGCACCTGCGTAAGAGTCGCAAGCAATAACATACTGCCCTTTACGTTTTTTGCCGCAATGACGAATTCTTTACCTAATTCGCCGGAACCCAGCAATAAAATCTTCTTAGTCATAGTATTTATATATGTTTGATATTCCTTACAAAAACGGAGAGTTGAGAACAAGACACCTCTTGATTCCCAACTTTCCATCTGCAAAGATAGTGTATTTTATAAACTATACGATATCATTGAAGCAATATTTGGATCATTCAGTACAAAGAAAACACCCACTCCCAACGCGATGAGCCACAATACGATAAATATAATTTTGGTTACAATGGACATGGGTTGCCAACCTCCAAAATGACGCATCAGCATGTGTATCAGTCCTATAATAGGAATACCGATAACCAGAATACCTGCAACGGACATAGCGACAGTCAACCCCGGAGAGCTACCCCACCGTAGCCCAATTAACCGCAGGCAGCATCTCATAAAGCACAGCCGGCAATGCAGCAATCAGTCCCGTAGCCGCCATCAGCAATGCAAAAAAGACAATCAATAATACAAACAATACAGGCGCACAGCAAATAGCAATGAAAACAAGCAGGAACTTGATAAGGAACCCTGCCACAGACACAATCCCCTCCCCTATCTTTTGCAAGATACTCCTAGGACGGTCTGAGCGTACATAATCATTCACTTTTTCAAATCCGTCTGTTACAGTCTTGCCTATATTCTCCACATTAATAGCAGCCCCCTTCATGGCGAGTTTCTCGGGAGCGGTACGCGCCATAGGAATAATAATCCACGCTATGATATAAGCCAATATCACCCCATGAACAAAGAAACCAAGAACCAATAGAATGATACGTACCCAAGTAACATCCCATCCCATATAAGCAGCCAGTCCGGAAGCCACTCCACCTAGTATCTTATTGTCCGGATCACGAAACAAGCGGCGCATAGTGGTTCCTTTTTGTTTTTCCGAACCCGATGCTTCTCCACTTTCTTCATCGGAAAGATCTTCGGGTTTACCCATCCGGGCTATGATTTCTTCCACATCTTCAATGGTAATAACCTGTTTACCTTCATTCAAACGGTCGGTAAACAGCTCAGAGATACGTAATTCTATATCATGTACAATTTCTTCCGCTCCCTCCTCACGACAGAAGTGAATACGCAGGTTAGTTAAATAGTTATCCAACAAATGGTAAGCGTCTTCGTCTATATGATAAACGGTACCTCCTAAATTTATGGTTAAAGTCTTTTTCATTGTATCCTGTTTTTAATTGTTTTTTAAATGATTCACTGTATTCGCCAGCTCCTCCCAAGCAGCCTCCAGTCCGCTAAGGAATGTTTCACCCTGAGGAGTGAGACTATAATATTTACGAGGTGGTCCCTGAGTGGACTCTACCCATTCGTATGAGAGCAGGTCATTCGTTTTTTCAGCCGGGTAAGCAGCGGATAAAGCGTCCCTTCTACTACAATGAGCCGGGCTTCTTTCAATTTTTGAATGATATCCGAAGCATATGACGGCTCTTTTGTGCAACAACAATAAAAATGCAGTATTCCAGCATTCCTTTGCGCATCTGAGATCGTACATTGTCTACATTCATAATCTATAATACTTTGTTTGGCACAAATATATGTATTATACAAGTACCTTGTATAACATAGTTCTACTATTTTGCATAAATTAATATTTAAACAAGAAAAAGAAAGGAAGCCCCTTTTTTTTAGACAAAAAAGTTTATCTTTGCCTCTCGTTATAACACTAAAAAGATATAAAGATCATGTTTACCATAAAAAAGGCAACGACCAATGATATTCAGTTGATTAACGAGATGGCTCAGATCGTGTTTCCGGCTACCTACCGGGAAATTCTTTCAAAAGAACAATTGGATTACATGATGGACTGGATGTACTCTCCGAAAAACCTGCGTAAACAAATGGAAGAGGAAGGGCACATCTATTACATAGCTTACAAAGATGGAGAAGCTGCCGGATATGTTTCCATACAGCCCGAAGGAGAACATTTATTTCATCTGCAGAAAATCTATGTACTTCCCCGTTTTCAAGGTTGCCGGTTGGGCAAAGCACTATTTGAGCAGGCCGTCAAAGCAATTAAAGAAATCCATCCCGGACCTTGCGAAATGCATTTGAATGTAAACCGTAACAATAAGGCTTTACAATTCTACCAACATTTGGGAATGGAAAAAAGTTGCAGAAGGAGATTTCCATATAGGCTACGGATATTATATGAACGATTATATCATGGGACTGAAAATCTAACCCTATCTTACAAAAACAAAATGGACGAATATCGTATCAATGGATTGACCATAAAAGAAAATTTGCTGCAACTGGCAGAAAATGGAAATAAAAAGTTTACCGAATCGCTGCATCCGGGAATAGAAAATGTATTGGGTATCCGCATCCCTGCCCTAAGGCGGTTAGGAACACAAATTGCCAAAGATGACTGGGAGAGTTATCTACAGACTGCGGATACTTATTATATGGAGGAACGTATGCTACAAGGTATGGTAATAAGTAATCTGAAAATGAAAGACACGGAAGCATATCTTTCACTGGTTGCCCGGTTTATTGCCATCATCAACAGTTGGTCTGTTTGTGACACTTTTGACTTTTACGGCAAACAACGGTTTGTGGACAAGAACAAGAAAAGGGTCTGGCTATTTTTGGAAGACCGGATGAAATCCGACAAAGAATATGAAATACGTTTCGGAGTAGTAATGGCAATGGCTCATTATATTGACGAAGAGTATATAGACAACGTATTGCAATGGATGGACCGGATCAGTCACGAAGGATATTATGTGAAGATGGCTGTAGCATGGGCTTTATCCGTATGTTATGTCAAGTTTCCTCAAAAAACGATGAACTATCTGAAGGAAAATCATTTAGATGACTTTACTTACAATAAGGCACTACAAAAAATCATAGAATCTTATCGGGTAAGCACGGAGGACAAAGAAATCATCCGCAGCATGAAAAGAAAAAAACAAATAATGTCCATTTACCGCAAAGAGGCTTTGAATCCTTCCGAAAGAAATTCACCATTCATATTCGGAAAGATTCAAACCGCTCCAGCAGCTATTAATAATCGGGAAAAGTTATTCCTCCCAAACCAAATAAGCTGAAACCAGCCAATGATTCAATTTATTGCCATCTACCTGTTGTGCCTCAGGGATACTTACCTTAAAAGAATGTTTACCGGCCGGCAAGTCACCAATAACAGCCTCCTCAGGCATCACATCGCTACCCGGACACCAATTGGAACGGGACAAATCCGAAGAAGCCAAAGGTTCTTCAATCTCTTTTGTCGTATACCCCTTACTCACCTATATATGCGGCAACTCGTGGTATCAGCATACTCCCGTGCCGGATTAAACGCGGAAGAAGCACAGTCATCACGCCAAGGAATGAAATTCAACACCTCCTTGCCATCAACAGACACGATGTTCCGTTTCTCCACAAACTCATCTCCGCCACTATGTCCTCCGTGACCTGTTACAATATACTTCAAACGAACATTCTTGGCAGCTTTCGGCATATCAAAATCCATCACTACATCTTTGCGTGAGAAAATATCCGGATAAGTCTGTCCGATATAATACACCGTATTCATCAAAGGCTTCACACGGCGCTCCGGCATCACGTCGCAAGTGATCTTACTCTCCTTCACATCCAATTCCATACTGGCCACATACCCCTCGGCAGTCCATGTATCAATATAAATTCCCACGTATGCCTCTCTCTCCAATGCTGGATAAAGATCGGTAATATCCTGCACCCAAGTCACACTCTTTTCCCATTTCGGGATATATACAGGACGTCTCTTGCTGCTCAAAGAATCATTATCCGAACTATAATACCCCACACCGAACGGGGTCATAAAACGCATCAGTTCAAGGGTAGGCACATAATCCTGACCCGGAACAATACCAATCATTTTTTCATATTTGGTACTGTCTACCGCAGGAAACGCCCTCTTGCCTTCGGCTATATTCATCAGATTAATCACCGATTCTTTGGGAAGCACAAAACAAGATCCAGATTTATCCCAACGGTCACCATTGGAAGCTACAGTTACTTTCAGGGTAACATCCACATCCCTTTTATAATCGGGTAAGGTTATTTTCTTTAAAATGATACGCCCGTTTACCAGACGGATCACTCCGTCAGCATTGGCAGGAGTATAATTAGGGAAAGAATCGGGACGAAAACAAACAGGGGTTTTGTCGAATACTTGAATATGAGTATTCCCCAATGCCGGTAATTCTTTGTGATTTGCAGCATCGGCCGGCATCATAAAAGTTGCCGCCACAGCCAGTGGGGCAATAAAGGTCAGCAGGTTCATTCTTTTTAATTATAGGTTAGTAATCAAGGGTATATAAATTAATTTCACAAAAAAACTACACGGACCTACACAAATCGTCCGATCTGTATAAATCCATGTAGTCTATAATAAAAAAAAGGAATTATTGATGCTGTTCACGCAACAAATCATTCACAGTCTTCACCGGATTAAAGGTACTCAACGGCACTTCAACAAAAACAGTGTTCCAGTCACTCATTGCGCCGTTCCACAAGCCCGGAAGCTCCAATGCTTTCAGTTCTCTACCGTTCTTTGATTTATAAGAGATAAAACCTGTAGCCTTATCCACATACTTCACCAAGTCGAATTTGTTTCCTTTATAATCGCGTACCGCACACACCAAATCCACCGGATTAAAGTGAGTACCCTTCTCGAACATCTCTTTCTTGACCGGATCATTCATGTCAATCTGAGAACTTTCCAAAATTTGCAATGAAACAGTACCATCCGCATTATAAGCCAGGAACGGGCCGCCTCCCGGTTCACCCACATTCTTCACCATACCGCATACACGCATCGGACGGTTCAACTTCTTACGCAGATAAATAACCAGATCGGCATCTTCCAGATCCTTGATATCCAGTTGCGGCAACATAAAGTCTGCTGTAAGAAACGAATGATCTCTTCCAGCTGCGCATGTGTATATTTACCGCCATCCAGTAATTCCAAATATTCAAATACCTGCTTCTGCAGAGTAACCAGTACCCCCGCAATCAGCTTTTTATACGTAACAGTATCCTCTTTCAAGCGATCGGGAACCACATTATCTATATTCTTGATAAAGATAACATCGGCATCCAAATCATTCAGGTTCTCAATCAGCGCACCGTGCCCCCCCGGACGGAACAACAGCTTGCCTTTATCGCGGAAAGGTTTGTTCTCCATATCGGCAGCAACCGTATCCGTACTCGGTTTCTGTTCAGAAAATGACACATCATATTCTACTCCATACTTCTTTGCATAAACGGCAACCTTCTCTTCCACCAGCTTTGTGAACAATTCACGATGTTCCGTAGAAACGGTGAAATGCACATTCACTTTTCCGGTTCTGCCTGCCGCATACAACGCGCCTTCCACCAAAATGTTCTTCCAGCGGCGTACGCACACCATCCGCATACCGATGGAATTTCAACAACCCCTTCGGTAATGCCCCATAGTTCAAGCCGGCAGCTTCCAGCAGATTGGCTACTATAGATTTATACTCCTTCCCGGCCATCAAAGCATCAATATCCTTTCCTGTATTATCCATACAAGCCGCATTCAAGTCATTGTAGAATGCGAAGCTATGAATATGGTCGAAAAATTTCTTTTCGAAATCAGTCTTCGGAATATTGTAATCAGCCCCCAGGAATTCGAACAAATTCTTGAACATGCGGCTGGCAGCACCAGAGGCGGGTACAAACTTCACGATGGTTTTCTCCCCTTCCTTATATGTATCCCATGCTTCCAAATAATTTTTCATTTCATTTTCGGCGGGACGCCATGATTCCCTTTCAACAGAAGCGGCTGCATCCAACTTACAAAGTGGAAACCCTTTTCAAAGCAAGCCAGTTGTTCTGCAATCTGCTGCTCGGAAATTCCTTTTTTCACTAATAAGTCTTTGTCTTCAGGTGTTAACATAAGTACATGATTTTATATGGTTTAAATAAATTGTTACCTTATTCTTTCACTATTAATTGCCCAAAATACAAAAATGCGAGAACACTACCTAATAAATAAAGAAAAAACTACCTTTACCCTCGAAAAGATTTCACGTGTTATGGAAGAAAAAAGCATTTTTTCACAGCCAAAGAGCGTGAGCAACTGTTCGCCCTCTATAAACGATTGCTGCAATTATCCGGCGACACCTTGCAGAAGGGTGATTGCCATAAGTTAAAAAATACACCTCATAAAAAGCAGTTGCCGAAGGTAACCTGCCACGAAAATTGTTTCGGAATGAATCCTATCATCAAAGATATGCAGACCGCTGTCATCGTGGCCGAGGAAATTGGGATGAAACGGGCTTCCATCCTGGGGATCATGCTGCACGAATCGGTAAAGAACCATTTATGCACCTTAGCATCTGTACAACAGGAATATGGAGAGGATGTAGCGGGGATCATACGCGGTCTTGTGAAAATCAATGAGCTATACTCCAAAAAGCCCCTACCATAGAATCGGAAAATTTCCGCAACCTGCTACTCTCTTTTGCCGAAGACATGCGTGTTATTCTGATCATCATTGCAGACCGCGTGAACCTGATGAGACAGATAAAGGAGACTCCCAATATAGAAGCACGCACCCAAGTAGCCAACGAAGCTGCCTATCTGTACGCACCGCTGGCACATAAGCTGGGGCTATACAAACTGAAATCGGAACTGGAAGACCTTTCCTTGAAATATACCGAACACGACGTATATTATCATATAAAAGACAAACTGAACGAAACGAAAGCCTCCCGTGACAAATACATAGCCGCCTTTATCGAACCGATACAGCACAAGCTGGAAGAAGCAGGATTAAAGTTCCACATGAAAGGGCGTACCAAGTCCATCCATTCCATCTATCAGAAAATGAAGAAACAGAAATGTCCCTTCGAAGGAGTGTATGACTTGTTTGCCATCCGAATCATTCTGGACTCTCCCGTCGACAAGGAAAAACAAGAATGCTGGCAGGTATATTCCATTGTGACCGATATGTATATGCCCAATCCCAAACGTCTGCGCGACTGGCTCTCCGTACCCAAAAGTAACGGATACGAATCCTTGCATACCACTGTAATGGGGCCTGAAGGCAAATGGGTGGAAGTACAGATACGCACCGAACGCATGGACGAGATAGCGGAACGTGGTCTGGCAGCCCACTGGCGTTACAAAGGCGTAAAAGGAGAAAGCGGTCTGGATGAATGGCTGACCTCCATCCGGGAAACACTGGAGAACGCCGACAGTGACCTGGAAGTGATGGACCAGTTCAAACTGGAATTATACGAAGACGAAGTATTCGTATTCACCCCCAAAGGTGACTTGTACAAGATGCCGAAAGGAGCGACCGTACTGGACTTTGCCTTCGCCATCCATAGCAAACTGGGTTCCAAGTGTATCGGAGCAAAGGTGAACGGAAAGAACGCACAATTAAAGCAAACGCTGAACAGCGGTGACCAGGTAGAAGTCATGACTTCAAACACCCAGACACCCAAACGCGACTGGCTGAACATCGTCACCACTTCGAAGGCAAGAACCAAAATACGCCAGGCCATCAAAGAGATAGAAGCCCGCCAGACAGAGTTCGCCAAAGAACCATAGAACGTAAATTCAAGAACCGCAAACTGGAATACGATGAAGCAGTGATGATGCGCCTGATAAAAAAGCTGGGATACAAAACCGTAACCGAGTTCTATCAGGACATAGCCAACGAGACAAGAGATGCGAACGACATCATCGAAAAATACCTGGAACTGAAGAAAAAGGAAACGGAAAACCGGGAAGATATTGTCTATCGCAGCGCCGAGAATTTCAGCATGCAGACAGCACAGGATGACAAGACCTTCAAAGAGGATGTGCTGGTCATTGATCAGAATTTGAAAGGACTGGACTTCAAATTAGCCAAATGCTGTAACCCTATCTATGGCGATGATGTATTCGGGTTTGTAACCATCAGCGGAGGAATCAAAATACACCGTACCGACTGTCCTAACGCACGGGAGTTGCAATCACGTTTCGCCTACCGTATCGTAAAGGCGCGTTGGGCTGGGAAAAGCCACGGCAAACAATACCCCATCACGCTGCGCATCGTTGGCCATGACGATATAGGAATTGTGACAAATATCACCTCCATTATCAATAAGGAAAACGATATCCTGCTCCGTTCCATCAGTATCGACTCGCACGACGGGCTGTTCAGCGGCATGATGACCGTAATGGTAGATGATACTTCAAAGCTGGAATCATTAGTAAAAAAGATAAAGACAGTAAAAGGAGTAAAACAGGTAAACAGAGGATAAACTCACCCCAAACTTAAAAAATGAATGAACTGCATAAACGACTAAAAAGCTTTACATACGCTTGGAAAGGCGTATGTAGTTTTTTAAGCAAGGAACACAATGCCTGGATACATTGCGCAGCCATCATCGCCGTAACCATTGCAGGCATCCGGTTTGAAATAACACGCACCGAATGGCTTGTCATCCTCCTGTGCTTTGCAATGGTACTGGCTGCCGAAGCATTCAACACAGCCATAGAACGCCTGGTAAACCTGGTATCACCAGACTACCATCCTATAGCCGGAGACGTAAAGGACATAGCGGCAGGAGCCGTACTGATTTGCGCTATCTTTGCCGCCCTCATAGGGTTGATTATCTTTGTCCCTTATTTTTAAAGGTGTTAATTTACCATTTATTTCACTAACAGTTAAAGACCTTTTATAAAAAAACAGTAATTTAGCCCCGATAAATTTTTAAAAAGTGGAACTAATGAAGAAAAATTTTGCTTTCAACATTATTGTTGATTATAGGGTTAACCACATACGCAGCCGTATGGCAATCTCAAGGAGAAGCAGAAATAACCTTTGAGAAAACAACACATAACTTCGGTTCATTCCCCGAGTCTAGCCCGAAAGTTACTTGCGTTTCAAATTCAAAAAATTCGGGAGACGGTCCCTTGGTCATTCATCAAGCGATCGCATCTTGCGGATGTACTGTTCCCCAATATCCTAAAGAGCCCATCAAACCGGGTGAAAGTGGACAGATAACAGTGACTTATAATGGAGCCGGCAAATTTCCGGGACATTTCAAGAAATCAATCACTATCCGCACAAACGGGAAAAATGAAATGACACGTCTTTATATAGAAGGTGATATGACCCCGAAAGGCACAGTTGCAGAATAGAATTCTCACATCATAAGAGAGAGGATGTATCAAAACAAAAGAAGATTCGAGTTTGATACATCCTCTTTTTATATCCGGAAAACACTGCCCCGCCTGCCTGTATCCAAGTAAAGACAAAAAAAATAAGAAAAAAAAGAACATTTTTCCCCAATAATAAGCCACTCTTATTCTGATTAAAATAACGTACTTTGCAGCAAATTTAAGAGAACAATGACAAACAAGCTATTATTCTTTGTCCTGCTGGCCCTCTGTTTCAGTGGCTGTGACATGCTGGAAACCCATCCATACGATGTACATATTACAGGAGAAAGAGAACTGACCAACAAAAACATCCAGTTGATAGAAAACAAAATGCAAGGCAAAAAAACAATCCGCTTTGCCATGATCAGTGATACCCAACGATGGTACAACTCTACCGAGGATGTTGTAAAAGCCCTCAATGCCCGTGGTGACATAGACTTTGTCATTCACGGAGGAGACCAGTCCGACTTCGGTGTCACAAAAGAATTCATATGGATGCGGGACATATTTAACAAATTCCAGATGCCCTACGTATGCCTTTTAGGCAACCACGACTGTCTGGGTACAGGTGAAGACGCATACAGGGCCATTTATGGAGATCCCAACTTCGCCTTCACAGCCGGAAATGTACGCTTTATCTGCCTCAATACCAATGCGATGGAATATGATTATTCGGAACCGGTTCCCGATTTCAACTTTATAGAAAATGAACTGAACAACCTGTCGCCTGAAATAGAGAAAACGGTATTCGCAATGCACGTAAAACCTTTTGAATTTGTATTCAACAACAATGTAGCAAAATCTTCCAACTATACGTCAACCAGTTCCCCAAAGTCCAGTTCTGTCTTTACGGCCATGAACACAAATTCGCAGTAGATGATCTATTCAACGACGGAGTTCTGTATTTCCAATGCCCCTGCATAGACAAACGCATCTACTTATTATTCACCATTAAAGAAGATGGAACCTACGATTATGAAACAGTTGAATTTTAAAAAGATATTTCTGAACCTATTGTGGCCACTATTGCCTTTTACGGCACAAGCCCAAGAAAATAATACACTTTACTCCATCTTATCCAAAGACAGCATACTTGTCCCCTCTCCTTCCGTTCAAAACCAAGAGGAAGATATTGTAACCCAA
>ENA-OQCD01000146-OQCD01000146.1-human-gut-metagenome-genome-assembly--contig:-NODE-146-length-18370-cov-3.103930_pt1 | contig 18370 bp, 27 predicted proteins | sample MGYA00242755_ERZ504571 | MGnify/ENA primary metagenome ERZ504571 (study PRJEB26092, sample SAMD00036274) | human gut metagenome | host: Homo sapiens | study: EMG produced TPA metagenomics assembly of...
TCCATAAAAACGATCCTCCCTTTTCTTTATTTACAAAATGCGCGCCAGAACCAGCCTGACACGCACTTTTTTGATTTCGTATTATTTCCTATTTATCCTGTGAATCTTTCAGGGCATTCTTCTGATCGTCATCCACACCTCGGATACTTCTTTCTGGAAAAAGATCTTCACAGTCATAAACAGAAGCTTGATGTCCAGAAGGAATGAATAATTCTCAATATAGAACAGGTCCAGTTTCAGCTTGTCGTACGGTGTGGTGTTATATTTGCCATAGACCTGTGCATAACCGGTCAGTCCTGCTTTTACCTTAAGACGGTAATGGAATTCCGGGATCTCCTGCTCGTATTCCTGCATGATCACATCTCGTTCCGGGCGTGGGCCTACCAGAGACATATCTCCCGCAAATACATTAAACAGCTGCGGAAGTTCATCCAGATGCAGGTTACGGAGAACATGTCCCACCGGTGTGATACGGGAGTCATGTTTGGATGCAAGACGTGCTCCGTTCTTCTCGGAATCCACACACATGCTCCGGAATTTCCGGATACGGAACTCTTTTCCCCTATAAGTGAGACGATCCTGAAGATAAAATACCGGGCCGCCATCATAGGCTTTCACCGCAATGGCAATGATCAGCATGATCGGGGAAGATACAATAATTCCAAGGCCGGAAACAACAATATCCAGAAGTCTCTTCGCTGCGCGCTGCTCCATGGAAAGTCCCTGGTTTCTGCACATCAGAAGCGGGGTATCAAACAGGTGGATCCGGTCCGTTCCCAACAGAATGATATCAGAAATCTTCGGGCTCATGTAACAGCGGATGGAATGAGAGAAACAGTATTTCAGATACTTGTTTCGGATCTGGGACGGAAGATCCCAGATGATCACGCCTTCATAATCTTCCATCATGGCGTGGATCTTCTCTTCTCCTTCGCGGATGTGTACCTTGCCGCTGATATCGTATTTATCCTTTCGGGTGTTCATCTTGTGGATGACATCTCCGGGATCACGGTCACCGTAGATAACCAGAAGTCTTCTGGCTCCGTACAGTCTGGAATAAATAAAGCGGCTTCCCCAGATCCAGAGGATGGTTACTACAATCTGGACCAGCGTCATTTCTATGATAGGACCGGCTGCAAGGAACCAGCGTTGATCAGAGTGATCTGAAAATACGTTACAACATTGGTACAGATACTTGCCAAAGTCAGCGAATAAAACACGTCGATCCTTTTTAGATAGCCTACCTTCAATCCTCCGTAAAGCTTGGCAAACATCAGATAGATCAGTGCATAGATCAGGATCAGCACCCAGTTACCTTTTCTCCAGAATGGTTTCAGGATCAGGCTGCTGTAAAAATCATACCACACATAAGCAAAGAATTGCTGTCTGCGCAATAATGATCAGACTCGCCAGACAAAACACCACAAATCTTTTATAATCTTCTCTTTTACTTCTGTTCACAGATTTTTTCTCCCTTCCTTAGGAGTTGTTATTAACCATACCATTATAGCCAATATATACTCTTACGTCCAGAGATTCCTCTGATTTTTATTCTGATATTTTCCGTTCGCACCGTTTTTCTCTGTAAATATGGCAAAAATCCCCGGAATTTTTCCAGGGATTTTTGACTGTTAATATTTATTTTTCTTTTTCAATTTCCGCGCTTTTTGCGATTATTCATTCACCAGATTATACTCTTCGATGGATTTGTTGATGGAATCTGCCATGTTCTTCACAGCTGTATCCACATCTTCTTTTCCGTTGAGCATGCTCTCGATCTCGGATTCCACAGTAGCTCTCGCCTCCGGGAATACGCTTAACAGAGCACCTACATAGTCTGCGGAAGAATCATGAAGCTGGTCAATCGCTGTCTGGAACTGTGGATATTTCTCAACATTGTCCTTGAATACCTGTTCGTCCTGAGCTTTTACAGTTACAGGGAAGTATCCGGTCTGTGCGTTCCAGTAAGCCTGAGATTCCGGAGAAATAAGGAATTTTACAAATTCCCATGTTGCACGAAGTTTTTTTCGGATCGTTGTTGTTCAATGCCCAGAGAGATGCACCACCGATGGAAACACCACCCTCGTCGCTGGATTTGATCTTCGGGAAATATGCGGTACCAACCTCAAATTTTCCGTTTACATCCTGAAGGATCTGTTTCAGGGAAGCTGTGGAACCAAGTGTGATAGCTGCTTTCCTGCGGAGAAATCTGCAAGTCCTGCATCGCCGCCTTTTCCAACGATCGGTGCGAAACCTTTGTCGTTAAGGTCTTTCCATGCGGTAAGGATGTTCTTTGCAGCACCGTTCTCATCGAATGCTACAGCAGTAGCTGCGTCTTTTCTTCCGTTTCCGTTGTTTGCATATTCAAGGCCCTGTTTTCCGATGAACTGCTCGAAGAACCATCCGTAGATTCCAAGAGACATTACTTCACCTGCGCCGCCTTTGTCCAGAAGATCCTGTCCGATCTCGCCGATTCCTTCCAGGCTGTCCGGAACTTCTGTGATACCTGCTTTGTCAAACATATCCTTATTGTAATACATGATCGGTGTGGATGAGTTGAACGGCATGGAATAAAGCTCATTGTCGATAGTGTAGTAAGCAGCCAGGTTCGGCTCAATCTCAGATACATCATAATTGTCTGCGTCTACCATCTGCTGCATGGGAACGATCCATCCGGAATCGATCATAAATCTTGTTCCGATCTCATATACCTGTACAAGATCCGCACCCATGTTTCCGATCTGTGCACTTTTCAGTTTGTTCAGGGAATCATCATACTCGCCCTGATACTGAGCATCTACCGTAATTCCATATTTGTTCTCATCGTTGAATTTTTTTTACCAGTGTATCAATCGCCTCGCCATTGACACCACCCATGGAATGCCAGAAAAGTAATGGTTGTTCCGTCTACATCGGAAGCATCTGCCATCTCCACGTTTTTCATCTGTGCCGGCATCTGCGGCGAATACAGTCACTCCGGAAAGTGACCCGATCGTCATTGCTGCGGTAAGAAATGCTGCGATGATTTTTTTCTTCATAACTTTTTCTCCTCTTGAAAATTTTCATTCTTTTCTTTTCTTCTTTCTATATAAGAATGAACTGCAGGCCTTGCAGCACTGCAATATCTTTTCCCCTGTGGAAAAAGTGCTCCGGGTTTATTGTTCTCTCCGGTATCAGCCTTTGACTGCTCCGGAGAACATTCCACGGATCAGCTGTTTCTGTCCAATGATAAAGATGGAAATGGACGGGATGATGATCATGACAACACCTGCGATCATCAGGGTGATGGACTGGGAATCTACGCTGTCCAGCATGCTGATGCCGATCTGAACGGTTCGCATATTGTTGGAACCTGTCACAAGAAGTGGCCACATGTACATGTTCCATGCATTGATGAAGGTGTACACTGCCATGGCTCCGATGGCGGATTTTGTCAGCGGAAGCAGAATCTTTACGATAAACTTCAGATTGCTGCAGCCGTCAAGTTTTGCCGATTCATACAGTGAGATCGGAAAAGTCATGTAAAACTGACGGAACAGGAAAATTCCCATTGCAGATGTAAGATAAGGCACGATCAGCACCTGGTAAGTATCCAGCATGCCCCAGCTTGATACGGTCAGGTAGTTGGAAATGATCGTTGCCTCTCCTGGAACCATCATAGTCGCCATCACAACCATGAAGAGAATACCTTTTCCTTTGAATTCCAGGAAAGAAAAACGCAAAAGCAGCAAGAGAACAGGTAATGATCTGTCCGATGGTAATGCATCCCGCCATGATAAAGGAATTCAAAATGAAACGGAGAAGCGGAACGGTACGGAATGCATTGATAAAGTTGGAAAAGGTCGGATTTTTTGGAAAGAGATTCAACTCTGTTGTAAACAGTTCATTGGAAGGCATCAGCGCAATACTGATCGCATAAAGCAAAGGAAGCAGGATCAGAATCGCGAACACCACATTGGCAGCCACACGAAGGGCGGTTCTTGCTCTTCTCTTTGTGAGTGCTTTTGCATTCATGGCTTCTTTCAGCTTCAGAAGTTCTTCTTTTGACAGATTTCCCACAACGGGAACTGCCACATTTTCCATCTGACTCATCAGTAATTTACTCCCTTCTTTTCAATACGGAACATGATCAGTGTGATGATCATAATGATTATAAACAGGATTACAGACTGGGCTGCCGCACTTCCGAACCGGTAGTTGAAAAATGCGTCCCTGTAAATGGAATAGACAATAACATTGGTGGATTCATTAGGTCCGCCTTCTGTGAGGATCTTGATCTGTCCAAAAGACTGGAAGGCCTGAATAATATTTACTACCAGTGTATAAAACATGATCGGAGAAAGCCCTGGAAGTGTCAGGCTGAAAAACTGCTGCACACTGCTGGCTCCATCTACAGAAGCTCTCTCATAAATGGTCTCGTCAATGTTTCCAAGACCTGCGGAAAAATACAGGAAATTGATTCCGCTGTTCAGCCAGGCTGTAAGAATTGCCACACAGATCAGTGCGGTCTTCGGATCGTTCAGCCAGTTGATATCAAGTCCCAGAAGCTTGTTTACAATACCAACTGCCGGATGAAGCATGATCTGGAAGATCATTGCCGCAGAGCTGGATGCAATGGCCATTGGAAGCGCATAGGAAGTACTGAACACCCGGATTCCCGGAAATGCTTTGTTACAGAGTACTGCAGCGATCAGCCCAAGAAGCATGCCGCCGATCACCACGATCAGAACAAAGATCAGTGTCACTTTCAGACTGTTGATAAAGGATGCGGACTGAAGCAGTTCCTTATAGTTGTCCAGGCCAACGTACAGTTTTGCCTGTCCCATTTTGTTTGTTTTGTAAAGACTTAAATAGATTGTTTTTACAAACGGATAAAACAGGAAAATTCCGAAGATCAGCATACAGGGTACCAGGTATAAGTACGGTGTGAGCTTACTTTTGCTGTTGTTTCCCATGATTATTTTTCCTCCCTGTAAAAAAGATTCTCTTCGGTTTCCGGATCAAACACATGGGCTTTATCCATGTCAAAATATAAGGAAACTTTTTCGCCGACCTTGGTCTGGTTCTCCGGATTCAGGCGGACTGCCAGGGTTTTGCCCTGCTCATCAAAATAGAGGATCACTTCCGCTCCAAGCATTTCCCGGTTTACTACAGGTTCGTCCACATCTACGCTGTCATTTTCAATTCCGAGTTTTTTTCGCCTCTTCAAGTTCGTAGATATCTTCCGGACGGATTCCCAGGATCACGTGTCTGCCGTTATATCTGTCTGCGATCTGTTTTCCTCTGGTGCCATCCAGATAAACTTTTTTCACAGTTTTTGCGTCATCCAGAAGAAGGGCTGTGCGGTTGTTTTCTTCTGCTTTTACGGTACACTGGAAAAAGTTCATGGATGGGGAACCAAGGAAGCCTGCTACAAAAAGATTTACCGGATTGTCATAAATACTCTGTGGTGCACCCACCTGCTGGATCAGGCCGTCTTTCATGACCACGATCTTAGTCCCAAGAGTCATGGCCTCTGTCTGGTCGTGTGTTACGTAAATAATAGTGGTATCCAGCTGTTTATGTAATTTCACAAGCTCCACACGCATCTGTGCACGGAGTTTCGCATCCAGGTTGGAAAGAGGCTCATCCATCAGGAAAGCTTTCGGCTTCCGGATAATGGCACTTCCGATGGCAACTCTCTGTTTCTGACCACCGGAAAGAGCTGCCGGTTTCCGGTCAAGAAGCTGCTCGATCTCCAGGATCTTTGCCACCTCGTGGACTTTTTTATCGATCTCATCTTTTGGCATTTTGCGGATCTTCAGGGCGTATGCCATATTTCCATAAACAGTCATGTTTGGATATAAGGCATAGTTCTGGAACACCATGGACATTCCTCTTTCCTTTGGTTCCAGATAATTGGAAAGTTCTCCGTCAATCCACAGTTCACCGTCTGTGATTTCCTCCAGGCCTGCAATAATCCGCAAAGTTGTGGATTTTCCGCATCCGGACGGACCTACGAAGATCACAAATTCCTTGTCATGTATATCAAGATTAAAATCCTTTACACCGTAATGTTCCGAATCAAATTGCTTACATACATTTCTAAGTGCAATTTCTGACATCACTTATCTCCTTTCTCTTCTCTCCTCGCTCGCATGGTTCTTAGTATAGAAGTTTTCCGGATATTCAGATATCGTAGTTGCGCTAAGGGTTTGTGAATTGTGTGTTAAATTATTTCGGAAATTATATGCAATTCCGTTAAATTCTTTCTCCTGGGTAAAATTTCGACCATATTCTTCAGAATCCTGTTCCTGATCTGTACTGGTTTATTGCATTAATTCGAACAATTCTCGCCAAGCATGTCCGAAACATGGACTCTCGCCTCATTTTTCCATTCCTGGGTCAGAAAATAAATCAGATTTTGTATTCATCACTCATTTCTATACAAAATAAATGGCAATTTTGGGGCTTTCATCGCCACTTGATTTGTGCAATTTTTTCATGTTGTTTTAAATTTTTTTCTGTAAAATCTCAAATCTCATCTATGTTTTTGTCTAATTTTACTATTGAAGTTTCGTGTATAAGTCAAACAATACAAAATATTTCTCTTAAATTTTCTAACTTTTTGTTAGCCACTTCGGTCGAGAAGTGCTATAATAATCACAGTCAAAAAAAGAAATGCAGAATTCGTGTTAACTGCGAACAGCGCGAACAGCAACAATTACCGGAATCATGCATCAGGAGGAGGAAATTTGACATGATCACATTGAAAGCAGAGAAGAGAAACCCAAATGTAAAGGCTAAAAAATTAAGACGTGAGGGTTACGTCACAGGAATTCTTAGTGGAAAAGAAATGAAAGAGCCGGTAGCACTTCAGTTTGACGCTGCCGAGGCTGCGAAATTCATTAAAGCAAATAAAGAAGGAACTCAGATTTATCTGGACATCGAAGGCGAAAAAAGTAGATGCCCTGGTAAAGAATATCGATTATAATCCAATTGAGAAACAGCTGATGGCTCTGGACTTCCAGGCACTGGTTGCCGGTGAAAAAGTATCCACAACCGTAGCTGTCAAACTGGAGCATACAGAACTGGTTCAGGGTATTGTTGAACAGGAGATGGAGGAAATCCACTATAAAGCAGATCCAGCCAACCTGCTGGATACCATCGTCATCGACTTCAATGGCTATCCTGCTGATGTCCGTGACATCCATGTAAAAGATCTCCCGATTCCGGAAGGCAAACAGGTTCATTTCATCACACCTGAGGATGCGGTTGTTGTTCACATCGGTGAATACGAAGCTGCTCCTGAAGAAGACGAGGATGCTGAAGGCGCTGAGACAGAAGCGAAATAATTTTCAATATATACGATTTCAGGGGATTGCATTTAAGCAATCCCCTGATTTTTGTCTGTTATTTGTCTTCTACGTTATCTTCATGATTATATACATCCATATTTGATGTGACTACATCTTTATAGAGAGAATCCAGAGAATCATATCCATAATAACTCCAGTTATATCCCTTGCCTTCTACTTCCGTAGTTTCGCCTGGCGTTCTGTAATCCACAAGATCCAGCTGTAAGCCCTCGTCACTTAGCATCACATTGCTGTAGCTGATGTACCAGTAAATATCATCAGTAGTATCTGTATCACCATCTTCTTCGTCAGAATACTGGCTTCTTATCTCTGCCTTATATACCAGATACAAGATATTTCCATCACTGTCATTTTTGTCTGTCAGCAGATAATCTCCAAGATATGTAAGAGATTCCAGAGTAGATGTCTCATCCCAGTTTTGTCCCATATAAGAAGCGTAAACATCTTCTGCCTGCTTCTTTAAAGTTTTCATGGAATCATCGTCAATCTGATTCAGGCTCTTAAGTGGACATACAAGACCGGAAACTGTATATTCTTTCTCTGTCTCTTCCGGCACTTCACCATAATCCCGGGTCAGGCTTGCAACTCCTTCCTCGCTCAGTGTTACGGTAACTTTATCTCCATTACTGAGGCCCTCTGAAGGCTCATACTGAAAATAAGAATCATCCAGTTCATTTCCCTGATAAGTCATGGTAGCCGTGCCTTCCGGTTCCTGTCCTTCAAAATCCACAGATACATCGTCAAAAAACATCAACTTTTTTTCGCATCTTCAAGTCCGGAAAACCTTTTATGGTACCATCTTTTATATTTTGAGCTTATAATTCAGAGCTCCCTGAAGATCATCACTGACATTCCATGTATATGCCACCTTATCTCCGTTGGAAAAATAAGTTCCATCATTCTCGATACTTACACTTACGTTTCCTTCCAGAAAATTCATTGGAGAACGGTCATCCCATAAGAACCTTTCCAGCTTATTCAGGAGGTTTTTCTTTTTGTATGAAATTTTAGAGTCATACTTTTCCTCAAAAGAATCCCAGTCAACCTCTGCCGTGACTGATCCATATCCATTATAACCGCTGGTATTAATGGTCAGATATTTATTCAGATCTATTGTCCTGCCGTGACTGCGAACAGCTCCGATCAGTACGATCAGAACAACAATTCCTGCTACTGCTCCAATCAGAACCTTTCTGGGAAGCTGCATGATTTTATTTATAATGTCCTTTACCTGTTTCGGTATCTTATCATTGGATAATATTTTTTCTACATTTATATCTGAAAAATTTATCTTTGTGTTCTTTTCAGGGGTGTCTAACGGACTTCCACATTTGCAGCAAAATTTTGCGCCATCAACATTTTCTGCACCACACTTTTTGCAATTCATATTTCTCTCCTGTGCCAGTCAGACATATAAACACATCCATATTCGCTGTCTGACTGATTGATTCGTTCAAAATTATTTTGTAAGATCCAGGTTTCTTCTTTCAAGTGATTTATTCTTTTCGTAATTTTCCGCATCAATGAACGCTTCTTCTTTGAAACCAAACATAGATGCAACGATGGTTCCAGGGAAGTTATTGATCGCTGTATTATATTCACGGATATTTCCGTTTACCAGCTGACGGGCTGCGGTGAGGTTCTTATCCAGCATTTCCGACTTTCTGGCAATCGCGGAATATTCTCCAATACTTTTCAGATCCGGATATTTCTGTCCGAGGAATAACAGTCTGTCAAGTTTGTCTTTTGCTGTCAGCTGTGCAATACCTTCGATTTCTTTCTGATAACCGTTTCTGGCAATATCGATCAGTTTATCCAGAGTTCTGTCCAATGCTTCACTCTGTACTCCAATATCAGATACTCCGTTTTTGATCATCTGCTGAAGCTCATTAAATTTGTTTCTTGTCATGATAACGTATACTGCGATCGCAGCGACAATAATTAAAAAATACATCATAGATCCTCCCTTTTCTTTTATTTATAAAGCAGATATTATTCTTATTCCGCTTTGTATTCATGTATTTACTTCCTGTATCAGGCAGATAAAATCATATGCATTCACTGCATGGCCAAATAACTGCTCCGCAGTTTATTCAGTTAAGCTTTGATAACAGGAGCGTACCAGTTCTTCCTGATGCTGTATCTGGCTGCAGGAATACTCAACTGCTCCAAATGACATTTACGTATCGCATTTTTCTGCATATACTGCAATATTTGCATCCGCACGCCCAAAAGCCTGCATCATCGTTATATGAAGTTTTCCCTGCCAGATATGGATTTCTCTCACTATATTATTTCCTGCTGCCTGCACGATAGCAAGCTGACAGGATGTCGATAAAAAAATTTCATGCATTCATGTTCTTTTTCCGGTAATGTAAGAACACCCATTTTTTATTAAACTCTGTTGATGCAATATTCTTTTTCATATCAATGTACACATTATTTCCATTTGGATATTTCTGTGCTTTTTCTGCTTTATATCGCTCACCGGCAACTGTATCACTTAAGCAATAAAATATCAATTGGGCCACATTCCACTCCCAGGTCTGCTTCAAAACATCCGTTTTTTATCATCAGACCATCAAATAAAATTTCACCATATTCATTGCCCCATACAATTTCATATTTCTGATATTGTTCCTGGCAGAAACTGTTCAGTCTTTCCTGACATTCTTTTGCTATTTCATCCAGCTTTTCTTTATAAGTATCAATGAAATATTTTCCCAGTTTCTGCAGAATATAATGAATCAATGCATATACGATAAGTGCCTTTATGATCCAATACTTTCCACCGATCAGTAACAGACAGGCCAGCAGGATAACCACATGTATGACCTTTTCAATTGGTCCGCTTAAGTCACTGTCATCCGGATCGTCTATGCCACCTATGATGAATACGTTTTTTCCAAAATACCGTATTCTTTCAAATGTTTTAAATAATGCCAGGTTTTTTGTATGTTCATCCTGTTTTCTCAGGACAAAATCTTTTAATTCACCGTTCATATGTATGTGTCCTTTATTCTGTCTACGGAAATTATATCTGACATATGCCGGGGGTTTGCAGGCAGGAGAATTCGCCCACCTCCAGTTAACCACCGACATTACACCAGATTTTATATTATTTCATATTAATTACATATAACTCAATGCAGTGCCTATCGTACTTCCCAGGAAAATAATGGAAAGAACAATGATCACAATCGTAAAGCAGAAATAAGAACGGGCAAAATTCTTCAGGTTCTTATTTTTTGTTCCACCAAACGAAAATACCAGAAGAAGGATAAATCCTACCAGCGGGATAGAAAACAGAAGTTCATATCCAAAATATCCCCACATGGAAATTGGCTGATATTCTTCCGGGATAGAAGCGGTGTTCGGTAACTGTGATCTGTTGAAATTACTGTTCTGATTGTAATTGCCTCCCTGGAATCCTCCGTTATTTCCTGCATAACCTCCGGTGCTTCCATTAAAGCCTGCGGTGTTTCCGCCATAAGAATTATTTCCTCCGGCGCCATTGCTTCCGGCTGTACCGGAGCCTCCAAGTTTCGCTCCACATCCCTGGCAGAATGTAGAACTGTCCGGATTCTGAGTTCCACAATGTTTACATACCATAGTTTCTCTCTCCTTTTCTCTTTTTAATGTATATGATTTTTATCATATCCTCTTCTGGCAGCTTTCCCTGTATGCTGCAATTCCCCGCCTGTTTCCCCCTTTCTGATTATTAGACGATTCAGGGAAGGGGAAGGTTTAGGGGATGAAAAAAAATTTTGTTTTTTATGAAGAAAATGTCATGGATTCTACGTTTCCATCGACGACTTTTATTAACAATTGCAAACCATTTACTCTTACACAGGTATTCACAGCATCTTCTTTTGGTCTGGCAACCTGTTCATCTGTTTCATTATATAAATATTTTGTATCCGGAGTCAGCTGGAACGTTCTCTGACCATACGACACCTCTATTGCTTCATCGTATACAAATGAGCTTTTATCCGACTTCCTAAATGTTGCGTAAAAAGTAAGTGTGTCATCATCCGCATTATAATCCACCTGTGTTGTCCATGGCAAAGTGCTTCCCTCACTGTATTTTGGATGTAATACTGTAAAATAATATTCCGTAACCCCAGTTTCCTCCTGCGGTATCTCAATGGTTGGCATCGGGGTAAATGTCGGTGAGACGACTGCAGGCTGTGCGGCGAAACAGTTCTGTAATATTACATTGTCTCGCTGGCTGTATGTCTGTGCATCCAAATCTGCCCCTCTGTTAAAATCCAGCAAATATGGGCCTGTTAATTCCTGACCGCCATTCATCCCGTAAACTTCAAGCTGATTCTCAATCTGCTGCATATCCGAATCTTTATTACCGGTATAAAAATCCCGTCCATTGATCTGGCATGTTCCATAAGTAGCTCCAAAACACCATCTGAGGTTACACTCCTGTACCATGTCGGTTTCTGACATTTTTATAAAAGTGTCCAGATAATCACTTGCCCCATGACTCGGTGACCATCGTCCAGATCTGTATAGATAATAAGAACCTTCTTTTTTTCGCAGTTCAAGCTTCTCTTCAATACTGTCTCCATATGTATTCAGATCTGTATCCGGGATCTCCAGTTCCTTCCTCAAGGTTACTTTTTGATCATCAATCCCATAAAGTTCCATATATAACGGTCGTTCTACATCTGTATAATTACTGCTGTTCTCATCTTTTTCCTTCGCCCTGGTCCGGATCAGAAGCAGTTCTTTATTTCCACCTCCTCCAAAGTCTTCCATCGTAGCGCTTAACAGCAGATCATTTGCATAACCTGTATTGAAATCATAATCCGCTACATAACCATCTTGGAGCACCTGAAGGTTTTCTTCCTTCACATATCCGTCATAAAATGTCCGGTAGAGTTCTTCCTCTGAAAGCTTTTTCGCCTTTTTTTCAGAGGACTTCTCTTCCTTCTTACCGGTGGCTTTCACTGTCCTGGGTACTGCCTGGGTTACTTTTGGAGTTTCTTCAGCTTCCGTCGTTTTTTTCTTTCTGAGTCTCTGCTGTTTCTTTTTCCTGCGTTTCCTCTTCCTGTTGATGAACAAATGGCAGTTTATCTATATTTCTTACAACTCCATAGGTGATACCGCCTGCCCCCAGAGAACCAGCCAGGATCACTGCCGCAATTTTCACCCCTGCATGTTTCGCAGCAGTTCCTGCTATGGTCCCTGTTGCCTTTGACGATGTCGAGGCCGCTGTATGTGCCGCATTGGATGCCCATCCGTTTGTATTTGACCCTGCAGCACCCGGACCAGGACTTCCTATCCCCGGTGGTCTCCCTGTTGATCCATCATATCCCGTTGGACCTGTTGAACTACGTCCGGTCTGTCCTGAACTTTCAGCACCTCCTGATAACCTGTTATTTGGATTTCTGCTATTATTTCCCCAACTGCTTCCAGCAGCCCCTGCCTGAGATGCAGTATGTCCGGATATCTCCCTGAAATAGGATTGCATAACATCCGGCAGAGCTTTCTGCACCATTGGTTCTGCAGATACTTTGTCGGCTTTTCCAAGCAGATACAGGAAGAATACAAACGGTGCAACACTGTAAAGTTTCGTTCCACGTTTCTCCAGATCCAGAACCTGCTCTTTTATTTTTCTGCGCCCATATGACAGTCGGCTTTTTACGGTATTTTCACTGACTCCGAGAGTTTGCGCGATATCTTTCACGGACATCTCCTCGTAATAAAACATACCGATAACCACTCGCTGATCTTCTGGCAGATGGTCCAGAATCTCCATTACAAGACGCTTTGCTTCCTGCTGGTCCATAGCCATCTCAGGATTCAGCTCTGACCTGACATCCTCTATGGACTCCTCAAAAGGGATATCTTCCAGCTCTTCTCCGCCGTATATATCTGTAAAAATACCGGTTTTGATTTCTTCAGCCAGTCTTTTGCAAGATTGTTGGCGATCATTTTCAGCCAGGGGATCAGTTTATCCGGATTCTGAAGCTGATCCAGCCTGGTAAATGCCTTCACATATGTATCCTGCAGGATATCATAAACCGTATCTTCATCTTTTATCAAAACCCATATCGTTTTATAAACTGCCGGGCTGCTGATCTTATATATTTCTGCAAGTGCTTCCTGGTCATTTTCCCTCGCTTTCTGAACCAGGTAAGACATATTTCTTATGGTAGGACTTCCACATCTTCTGCAAAAATTTTGCATCATCAGGAAGTTCCTGTCCACATTTCACGCACCTCATATTTCTCCTCCCGTTGTTCTTCCGTTCATTTTTATATGAAAATTCTGTTTAACAAGTCCCAGCCTCTGCTTGTTGCTTCTCACAACCCCGCAGGGGACTTACTTGATTTGGTTAAATGAAGCAAGTCTTATATGATATTATAAATATCTTACGAATTTACTTTTTTCATAATTGGGGTTTCTACAATTATGTCGTTTATATTGTCGAATATGCCTCATTTTTCTGTTTTATTGTCGTTTTTTCTTCTTTTCACGTACAATTTTAATATTGTTTTCGCTCAATTTCAATTGTTTTTTTCTTCTCCTCAAAATGACCATCACAATCACTGCTAACCCGCCAAGTACTGTTGTTCTTTTCCATTTCTTATTCATAAAAATGCTCCTTTTTCTCTCATCGTTTTTAAGTATCTTCCTGGATTTTACCTTTTTTACCTCCTTCACTTTATAGACGATCACCATGATGTACAGGTTTTAAGAAAAAAGAAATTTTTTTTTGAAAAAAGACACATATCAGGGGAGCGAATCCCTGTATGTGCTTTTAAACTGCTGCCTATTGCTTTTTGCACCCTCGCAAGGCTTACTTATTTCAGTTAAAATCTTTATTTCTGCAAAAACTATCAGTACCACTAAATCCCTCTGTACTATATGGATCAGCACCGACTGATAACAAATTTTCCGGATCATTTACTTCATATCGATATCCCGCATCACCAAATCCATAGTGCACCAAATAATAGTAGCCGTAATCGGTTTTTATCACTTCACTGATCGTTTCTTCCAAAGACGGCTCTGTTGCACCAGGACCATATTTTTTTATTGTATTTCCTGAAATCACCGCTTTAAAATGATAAGGATCTCCTCCCCAGGTATACCACGTTCCCGCAATCAAATCCAATCCTTCCACTTCCTGCGAATCTCCATTCTGATCCTGCTGACCACCACCAAGTTCCGAAACAGGAATTAATTTGATTTCTCTGTCAAAGGTTGTGTATTCTCCTGAGCCAACATCTGTGGTCGCAATGTTTTCCTCATTAAGTGCATTTCCGTTTTTGGTAAAACGATCTATTTTCTCGTATCCCATATGTCCAAACTGAGAATAAATTCCATTTCCGTCCGGTGCCGTATAAAGTCCTACATGGCTTCCGATACTTCCAATAGAAATTACATTTGTATCATTTTCCAAAGTGTAAACATCATTGATCCAGTCTGCCTCACAGGTTCCATGAGAAAATATCAGTTCCCGGATTCCATCCCCATCAATATCGTACAATGCTATCTCTGTAGTTCCAGCTGTATTTGCACAGAGATTCTGGATAAAAGATGCATATTTGGCATATTCCGGCATATCCTGATAATTACTTGGATTTTCTGCCGGCACTGGTGTGGCCGTTGGTTCCGGTATGGCCGTTGGTTCTGGTGTGACTGCGGATTCTGTCTGTGGATTCTGGGCATTCTGCTGTGTTCCGTTTGAATCCGCAGACTTCTTTGTATTTGAAGTTTTATCTGCGTTGGATGCAGTATTTGAATCTGCTGAGTTCTTTTGTGTCAGTCGTTTTTTTTCAGTTCCTGTTGTCGTTTTTTGTACCCGATTTCTTCTCTGAACCGGAAGACGTTTTTCCTTTTGCAGAATCAGAGGTATCTTTAACTTTCTGCCCATGGACAAACGGCAAGGTATCCGCATTTCTCACAATACCATATGTAATACCTCCGGCACCCAGAGATCCTGCCAGAATCAGTGCCGCAATTTTAATTCCTGCAAATTTGGCTGCCGCACCACCTGCAGTTTTAGCAGTCCCAGCCTTTGCAGCAGCCCCGGCTGCTTTTCTGTCATTGCCGGCTGTGTTGGCTCCATTCCATCTTTTTCTCTCATTTCCTGATGCACCTGTATTACCCCAGTTATTTCTGTTATCTCCATATCCATCTGTACTGCTCTGCGGATTCCTTCTGTTTTCTGAAATACCTGTATCACTCCAGCTGTTTCCATTATCTCCGTATGCATCTGTGCGATTCCAGGAGTTACCCGCACTGCCTTCTGCACCGGTTCCTCCCTGAACATTTTTGGCCATTATGTAAATTACTGTCTGAATCGGGTTTTCCCCATGTAAGTTGTTTCCCGGATATTCCTCCAGAACAGGAATTCAGGATTCCCTGCAACGCATCTGGATCAAGCGGCTCTGCGGACACAGAATCCACTCTGCGAAGCAGATACAGGAAGAATACAAACGGCGCGACATTGTAAAGTTTGGTTCCATGCTTTTCCAGATCCAGGACCTGTTCTTTTATTTTTTTACGACCATAAGACAATCTGCTTTTAACCGTATTTTCACTGACTTCCAGTGCCGCCGCAATATCCTTTACCGGCATCTCTTCATAGTAAAACATACCGATCACGATTCGCTGATCTTCCGGAAGCTGATCCAGGATTTCCATTACCAGACGACGAACTTCTTTTTCATCCATAGACATTTCCGGATTCATATCAGAACGGACATCTTCTATTGATTCCTCGAAAGACACATTGTCCTCTTCTTCTGTACCGGAAATATCTGTAAAAAAATACGGGTTTTGATTTTTTTCAGCCAGTCTTTGGCACGGTTATTCGCGATCATTTTCAGCCACGGGATCAGTTTCTCTGCATCCTGCAGCTGATCAAGTCTGGTGAATGCTTTTACATAGGTATCCTGCAAAATATCATAAACCGTATCTTCATCTTTAATAAGTACTCTTATGGCTTTATACACTGCCGGACTGCTGATCTCATATATTTCCGCAAGCGCTTGCTGATCATTTGCCCTCGCCCGCTGAACCAGCCATGTCATATTGTTTCTGGTAGGACTTCCACAGTTCCTGCAAAAATTTGCATGATCTGGTATTTCACTTCCACATTTACTGCATCTCATTCTTCTTCCCCCGTTGTTTCCACTTCACTATTTTCTTCTTTTTGTATGATGTTATTCTCATTTTCCCGCTGTGTCAACTGAAGGATTTTTCGAAACACAGTCCACAGTTTTTCCCAGGAACCGGCATACTGTCAATCGTACAGGTAATCATTTTTCCAATGTCATGTTCTGTCATATCTTTTTCTCCCCTTTCTACTTTATAGACGATTCAGAGTTACTGCCGGTTTTATATTTTTATGGAAAATCAGTAACTTTAACGCCTTAAAAATCAGGCGAATATTCACGATCAAGTCCCCACTCACAGCTTATTGCTTTCCGCAATAGAGGCAGGGGACTTACTTGATTCGGTTGAAAAATCCACAATAGCCCTGGATATGTTTTGAACATATACACAGGGCTATCATTCATCTGTATTCTATTTTTCTTCGCACACTATGATAATTTCTGCCTTACCCGAAATTACCACTGTTTGAACCCGCAAAATTTACAGAATTTCGCATTTGCTTCTATTTCTGCACCACACTGAGGGCATTTTACAACCTTATCCTCTGTTTCCATGTACTGTTCTGCAGATTCTGGTGTATCATCTGTTTTTTCCTGCATTTTTCGTCTGCTTTTCTGCAATTTCTTCTGTTTTTGCTACCGATTCCGCGGATTTTCTCTGTTCTTCCGCTATACGTTTCGCTTCTTCCCTTCTTGCTTCCTCTTTGCGCTTTGCTTCTTCTGCTTTTCTTGCTGCTTCCGCCTCGCGCTTTGCTTCTTCTGCTCTTCTTGCTTCTTCTGCCGCTTTTCTCGCTGCTTCCGCTTCCGCAATCATACTTTCCGGAACAGGCGTTCCGCATGAAATGCAGAATTTATGTCCATATGTAATCGGTTTTCCGCACTTTGCACAATAACCTATTATATCCTCTTTCATTGTTCTTTTTTCGAATATTACCTGCTACGTTTCCCGCCATTTGTGACATTGTATTGGAAAAATGCCCTACTGTATCTGACATTTGCCCCATAGCATTATGTATATCCTTTTTTGAAAAAACATCCATTAAATCTGTCTGCATCTGTAAACGATTTATCAGTATTAACACTGTAAATATAAGAATCAAAAGCAATGCTATTATATTGATGACATACCATCCTGTTGTTTTAAACTGACACTGAGCATCCTCCGCAAACTTCTTTGCAGATGTTCTGAAAATGATCCATATAATAAGATCCAGCACTGTCATTCCACAAACAGCTGCTGACGTCTGTTTATCTGTAAACTTCTTTATAAAAAGAAACACTAATACAGCTACAGGCAGCAACAGACATAATGCAATAACAGGCTGTGGAGATACAAGTGTCTCACCATAACTTGAGATACCTTTTATTGCTGTTACTGCTGATACCTTTATCAGATCTGTATCTACACCCCAGTCTGAATCTGAACAGGAAACCATAAACATCGGACAAAAAAATAATATTACGCAACAAAATGTCAGTGTTCGTATTATATTTTTCACTGTAACAGATAGTTTCTTCTTTTCAGAAGAAATATTACTAATTTCATTCATTTTCATAATCTCCTTCTCTGATAATTTTTAATGTTTAACCGAATTAAAGAAGTCCCCTGCGAGAGTTGCAAATATCCGCTTGACTAATAATGCCGGAACCCAGTTACAAAAGTTCGCATTATACAGCACTATCCGATTTTATTTTAATCTTTACACTCTTGCAAGCTGAAGATTTCGCTGTCAAAACCTTGGAACCGGATTTACGGATAGAAACTACTTTATAATAGTATGTTTTTTTTGCTGGTCAGGGATTTCTTGTCTGTGTAGTATGTCTTTCCTGTTACTGTTGCGATTTTTTTGTATCCACTCTTTGAAT
>ENA-OQCD01000147-OQCD01000147.1-human-gut-metagenome-genome-assembly--contig:-NODE-147-length-18354-cov-2.431612_pt1 | contig 18354 bp, 31 predicted proteins | sample MGYA00242755_ERZ504571 | MGnify/ENA primary metagenome ERZ504571 (study PRJEB26092, sample SAMD00036274) | human gut metagenome | host: Homo sapiens | study: EMG produced TPA metagenomics assembly of...
TGGTGGTCTGCGGAAAGGGCAACAACAGCGGCGATGGGTTCGTGATCGCCCGTGCCGCCGCAAAGATGGCTGGAACGTGACCGTTCTTCTGGCCGAGGGCGAGCCGAAAACTGCTGACGCCATCCGCAATTTTGAGCGTCTGCACTCCCTGTCGGTGCACATCTGCGCCGACGGTTCTGTACTGGAAACGCAGCGCTTTGATGCTGCTGTGGATGCCCTCTATGGCACCGGGTTTCATGGTGAACTGCGGCCTTCCGGCCTTGCTGCCTGCGGGCTGATGCGCCGTCTGCACAAGAGCGGTGCCTTTGTGCTGGCCGTAGACCTGCCCAGCGGCATCAATACGGACACCGGCGAGGTTGCCGAAGGTGCTGCCCATGCGGACTTGACCGTAACCTTCGACAGCTATAAGCCTTTGCATATCGCAAAAACCTCTGCGCCGCTGTGCGGAAAGATCGTCTGTGCCGACATTGACATCCAGGATGAATGGCACCCGGAGTTTTGACGAGGGCTTGCCGCTGCGGAAAAGCACCTGCGCACAAAAGAGCCGCCGCACAAATCACTGTGCGGCGGCTCTCTAGCTCTCCGCTCCGACGGTGTCACATCCTGCGCTCAAGGTTCTGCCGGAACAGCTCATACGCTGCCCGCATCTCCTCCGGCAGACGCTTCAAGGTTTCCTGCTGCAACTCGGGCGGCATCCCGTAAAAGGCTTCGGCAATGCCGCCGGTGATGCAGGCAAGGGTGTCGCTGTCGCCGCCCAGAGAGACTGCATTCAACAAACGCAAATAGAGTGTCATTCCCTCCCTTTTTTCACGCTTCCCGCTGCTCCACGATTTCCAGACTGTCCCGCCCGACATGGCAAAGCAGAAACAGCACGCTCACGCCTGCGGCTTTCGCTTCAGCCAGCGCTGTGCCAAACTCCGGCTGCGTGCTAACATTCGGCCTCACCTCGGTGATGCCTTCCATCTGGATCACAAAGGCTACTGCGCACCGATACCCTGCCCGCTGTGCCTGCGCTAACTCATGCAAGTGCTTCACGCCCCGTTCGGTGGGTGCATCCGGGAAATAACCAATGCCGCCCACTTCCAGCGTGCAGCCTTTGACTTCCAGCAGGTATTTCTGTTCGCCCTTTTCCATGTAAAATCAATACGGGATTTTCCGTAGGGGAACTCCGGCCTGACAAGGTCAAATTCCTGCTTTGAGAGCCATTCTCCTACCACCTTGTTGGGTGCCTGACTGTCCATATTGACCCAGCCAAGTTCCTGCTTGCGTACCGCCACAAGGTCGTATTTTTGTCTTGCGTTTCGGGTTGTCTGACACTTCCAGACGCACCGCCGCACCGGGCAGCAGCAGTTCCTTGCACCGTCCGGTATTTTTGACATGGACGGTTTCCACCGCACCGTTCACATCTACATGGGCAATAAAACGGTTGGGACGGTCAAGAAAAATGCCGTCCTCGATCTCTCTGTATTTCAATGTTTACCCCATTTTATTTTTTGTCTGATACGCCTGCGCCGTCCGGGCATCAAAGCAGCAGAAGATGGCCCTCATATCGTAGTCGGCGTGGTTTTGCAGCCAATCGGTCACTGTATCCACCGCAATTTGGGTAGCAGCATCCAGAGGGTAGCCATACACGCCCGTAGAAATTGCCGGGAAGGCGATGCTGTGGATGTCGTAGGTCTTTGCCAGCACCAGCGAATTGCGGTAGCAGTCTGCCAACTGCACAGCAAGCTCATCGCGGCTCATAAGTTCATGGCCAAGCTTCTGGAACGATGTGCCATAAGACGGCGAGTTACCGCGGGTATCCGATGTGTTGAAGCTGTCGATGGTCTCTTTGCCAAGCGCTTCGGAAAGTTCTTTCAGGGTAGTCGGCTCGCTGCCGCCCAGAAAAAATTTGCGCGTCCATGTTGCCCACAATCGTATCCGCATTATCTTTGTAGATAGCTTTCAGCTGACTGCGGGTCTGCAAGACAAGGCAGGCTGAAATCTCACGGCTGCGGATGGTAGCCACCAGCTTTTCCAACTGCGGAATCTGCCCGATGTTGGCACACTCGTCAATCAGACAGCGCACATGAACCGGCAGTTTACCGCCATATTGGTCATCAGCCTTGTCGCAGAGCAGGTTGAACAGTTGGGTGTATATCATCGAAATCAGAAAATTGAAGGTGCTGTCTGTATCGCTCATGATCAAAAACAGCGCTGTTTTCCGGTCGCCAAGCTTGTCCAGCTCCAATTCATCGTACATCGTGGCATCCCGAATTTCCTGAATATCAAAGGGCGCAAGGCGGGCACCGCAGGAAATAAGGATCGTTTTCCGCCCCTGCCGGCAGCTCCACCGCGATGGTCGTGCCTTTGTCCGAGCTTTCCTCCACCCAAACGGAGCCGCCGTGGAGATCGGCGATCTCCCACACCAGAGAAAGTCCCAGTCCCGCGCCGCCGTACTCGCGGCTGCGGGATTTGTCTACCCGGAAGAAGGGATGGAAAATGCTCTGCTGGTACTCCTCCGGAATGCCGCAGCCAGTGTCGGAAACGCGAATGATGCACTTTTCCTGCCCCTGTGCAAGCTCGACCCGTACCGAGCCGCCGAGGCGGTTGTATTTGACAGCGTTCTCCGTCAGGTTGAAGAGCATGCGGTAGATCAGCGCGTCGCTGCCGGTCAGGGCGGCGTCGCCCTCCGCTTCCAGCGTGATGCTTCGCTTCTCCGCCAGCGACGCAAGATCCGTAAAGATCTCCTCGACCATGGGGGCGAGCTGGAGCTGGCTCGTTCCGCGCCACCTGCTGCAAATTGCTCATCTCCAGCAGCGTCTTGGTCATCTGCGTCAGCCGCTCCGTCTGCTCGCGCAAAAGCGTGAGGAATTCCGCCGTCTCCGGCCGCACATCGGGGATGCTCCGCGGAAAACGAGCTCCAGCCTGCGCCTGCATCAGCGCCAGCGGCGTGCGCAGCTCGTGGGCGGCGTTGCCGGTGAACTGCCGCTGGGCGGCAAGGCGTTGTTCAGCCGCTCCAGCATTTGGTTGAACGAGCGGCTCAGCTGCCGGAACTCCGAAATGGAGTCTTCATCGATCCTCATATCGGCAAGATTGTTCAGCTGTACCTGCTCCACCTGCGAGGTAAAGCTGCGCAGGGGCTTGAGAGCGCGTCCGCTGACGAAATAGGCGAGGATGCCGCTGAGCAGCGTTACCGCCGCCGTGATGTACCAGTTGGTGGTGCGGAAGCGCCCCTGCACCCCATCGACGACGATGGTCAACTCCTCGTTGGGCGCTATGAGCTGCGGGTCAAAGCTCGCCGCTCCGCTATCATTCAGGATCACCGTGCCGCCGCCCTGTAAGCTGTCCGCAATGGTGTCCATATAATACACACCGGAGGAGCACAGCAGCAGATTCATGGCCACGCAGGTGACACCGATGAGCAGGACGGACATCAACGTGATGCGCCACTGCAGGGAAAGCCGCTTCATTCCTCCTCACCTCCCATCAGATAGCCCTCGCCGATGCGGTTGCGGATGGGGTCATAGCCCAGCACGGCGCGGAGCTTTTTTGCGCAGGGCGGAGATGTGGACGCGAATGGAATTGCTGAAGCTGTCCACGCTATTGTCCCAAACGTGATCCATCAGCTCCTCCTGACTTACTGGCCTTCCTTGATGCACCATCAGGTATTCCAGGATTCCTGTTTCCTTCCGGGTGAGCGTCAGCGTCTGCCCGTTAACGGTGGCGGTACGGGAGCGGGTGTCAAAGGTCAGGCCTCCGCAGCTTAGCAACACATCCTGCTGGGTGAACTGCCGCAATGTCAGGCTGCGGATGCGGGCCTCCAGCTCGGCAAGATGAAAGGCTTTGCCAGATAGTCGTTTGCCCCGGCGTCCAGCCCCTGCACCTTGTCCTCCACCTCGCTGCGGGCGGAGAGGATCAGTACCCTCGTCTCACGGTCGGTCTGCCGCAGGGTGCGCAGCACCGTCATGCCGTCCTTTTTCGGCAGATTCAGATCAAGAAGTACCAGATCGTAGCACTCCACGCCCAGCAACTCCAGAGCCTTCTCCCCGTCGTAGCAGTAGTCCACGCTGTAGGCCAGCCGCCGCAGGTGCGGACGATTGTTTCACACAGAGCGCGTTCGTCCTCAAATTACTAAAAAGGTGCATGAGAGCCCTCCTTTTTTATTTTCTCCGTTTTTATGTTGCTTTCATTATAGCAAAAAATAGATAAGGTTTGCGTTAAGTTTTCGTTCTTAACAGAGACTTTAACTCTCCCGCGCTATGATGGGGGCAGAAAATCGGAAAGGATGATGAAAAATGAGCTGCGGGAAAAAGGCTGCGGCGCAGATCGCGCTGCTGATGGCCGGAGTCGCCATGCTGTGCTTCGGCGTCTGGCGGGGCGAGGCGGCGACAGTGCTAGCAAAGCAATCAAATTATGTCTGGAGTGTGTGGGTATTGGGTAAAAAGTTTTCAGGCGTTTTCGCAGACCATGTCCCGATTTCGGGGCTGGATACAGGCGGGTGCGACGCTGCTGACCAACCTGCACCTGCCGAACTTCTTCAAAGGAGGACTGTACCAAGGCGCTGGGAAAACCGTTTGCGTGCCGGGGCTGAACTGCTACTCCTGTCCAGCGGCCTCCGGAGCCTGTCCTATCGGGGCATTTCAGGCGGTGGTGGGGTCTTCCAAGTTCAGCTTCTCCTATTATATCACAGGCTTTCTCATTTTGCTGGGAGTCCTGCTGGGACGCTTTATCTGTGGTTTTCTGTGTCCCTTCGGCTGGTTTCAGGAGCTGCTGCATAAGATCCCGACGAGGAAGCTCTTCACAAAGAAGCTCAGGCCACTGACCTATCTCAAGTACGCTGTACTGCTGGTGATGGTTTTCCTGCTGCCGGCGTTCCTGGTGAACGATGTAGGCATGGGCGACCCGTTCTTCTGCAAATACCTCTGTCCCCAGGGCGTGCTGGAGGGGGCCATCCCGCTGTCCCTTGCCAATTCCGGCATCCGGGCGGCGCTGGACAGCCTGTTTACATGGAAATTCGGTATCTTGCTGGCGATGATCGTGCTGAGCGTGGTATTCTACCGTCCCTTCTGCAAGTGGCTGTGCCCGCTTGGCGCGTTTACGCACTGTTCAATCGGGTGTCCTTTTTCCAGATGAAGGTGGACAAGAGTAAGTGCGTCTCCTGTGGGAAATGCGCCAGAGCCTGCAAGATGGACGTGGATGTGACGAAAACGCCCAACCATACCGAGTGCATCCGCTGCGGGATGTGTATCCGTGCCTGTCCGACGAACGCCGTGTGCTTCCGCTACGGCTTCGGCGATGGAAAAGAGAAAGAAAACGCAGCGACACTGCGAGAAAACAACAACAAAGCTTAAGGAGAAACGAAATATGAACGCAAAGAAGATACTGGCTCTGATGCTGTGCGCGATGATGCTGCTCTCCCTTGCACCTGCGCGCAAAGGACAACGATAAGCAGGCGGATATGAGCGGAGACAGCTCCGCCATGACCGGCGAGCCGAAAACCGCCGAGGAGGCGCTCGCTCTGCACAAGGAGCTGCTGGAGCGGGAAACGCGCTCCTGTCGGAAAATGCCGAACTCTGGGAGAAGGTGTTCATGGCGGCCGATAAGGGCATGACCATGCAGGAGGACGGCAAAAACTACGGCGACTTCCTGCTGGATACCGTCGAGGCCGCTAAAGAGCAGTTCACCGACAGGAGTATGCGTGGCTGAAGGAGTCGGCCACGGAGATCAGCAATATTGAAAACAAGCTGACCGAGTTGGAAGAGAAGTATCCCGAGATCATGCAGAAATCCATGGACGGCGATATGAGTATGCCGCGGGCAGCGACACGAGCAACCCTCCCGACGACGGCAGTATGCAGAAATTCCCCGTCTTTGATGGCAAGGACCTGATGGCAACACGGTGAAGAGCGACGAGCTGTTCTCCGCCAACGCCGTCACCGTGGTGAATTTCTGGTTCACCACCTGCAATCCCTGCGTAGGCGAGCTTGGCGAGCTGGATGCGCTGAACAAGGAACTGGCGAAGAAGGGCGGCGCGCTCATCGGCGTCAACACCTTCACGCTGGACGGCGACGAGGCAGCGATTTCCGAGGTGAAGGACGTGCTGGCCAAGAAGGGCGCCACCTATCAGAATGTGTATTTTGACTCAGATGGTGAGGCGGGAAAGTTTACTACCAACATTCTTTGCTTATCCCACCACCTATGTGGTCGACCGCAGCGGCAATATCGTGGGTGAACCCATCGTAGGAGCCATCACAGAAAAGAAGCAGGCGGAGACGCTGCAAAAGCTCATCGAGCAGGCGCTCGCCGCCGATGTGGGCTGACCCGAGATTTAAAAAAGCGCCTGCTGTGCGCCGCTGCATTGCCCATGGCGCTCGAAGGGTCGGAGTGAGTCCTGATTCCCCTGAAAGGAGGAAACGCGATGTATCGAAGCGTATTGGCACTGCTTTTCGCCTCGGTGCTGCTGCTCAGCGGCTGCGCTGTCGGGCAGCAGACTGTGCCGAAGGAAAAGAGCGGACAGGAAACAACATGGACGGAGCGGCTTTTGACCGGTCCGACGAGGAGATCACCTATATGGATACCAAAGACAATGTCATCTATCTGGCGGGCGGCTGCTTCTGGGGCATTCACGATTTGATCGATGGTGTCTTCCTCATCCGGGCAGACCCGGAGCAGCAAGTCCACCTCCAACGACTGCATAAAATACGCTTCCAGCCGTGTGCGCTCATCCGGTTCGTCCTCCGCGTATGATGAAATATGTATGACTATCGTTATTTTTCTTTACAAAGATGGCCTGCCATGCTACAATAGCCGCATCTACGGCCACCGGACAACAGGAAAGGAGTATCTCATGGCCAAAACTGCCGACACCATTGCCATCTATTCCCGCAAATCCCGCTACACCGGCAAGGGCGAAAGTATCGGAAATCAGATCGACCTCTGCCGCGAATATATCCGCACTCACTACGGCGATGCCGCCGCGGAACATGCCGTTGTCTTTGAGGACGAGGGCTTTTCCGGCGGCAACCTGAACCGCCCGGACTTCAAAAAGATGATGACCGCTGCCAAAGAGCGGAAGATCCGTGCCATCGTGGTCTATCGACTGGACCGCATCAGCCGCAACATCAGCGACTTTTCCAGCCTGATTGAAGAACTGGGACGGCTGGGCATCAAAACAAAACCGGGCGTTCGTTCACCCGGTTTTCCATCAAGTCGATTTTGCAGAATCCTGTCTACCTGATTGCAGACAAGGACGCCTATCAGTATTTTGTGGACAATGAGGCAGAACTGTTCGCCCCGGAGTCCGGAAAAAAGGCAAGCCCTCCTTCATAAATTACAGTAACCGTTTATGATACTATGGGGAGGGGTCGGCATGTTTTTATCTCTTCTGCAATTTTTTGCCACAAAGTTTCTGGTTCTGGCGCTTCATCTGGAAAGCGGCAGCTTTCCGCGGCCCCTCTCTGCCCGGGAGGAAACCGAAGCCTTTTCCGCACTGCGTGCCGGTGACCCTGCCGCACGGGAAAAACTGATCCGGCACAATCTGCGTCTGGTGGCACACATCGTAAAAAAATACTACGCCCTGCCCGGCGATCAGGACGACCTTATTTCCATCGGCACCATCGGCCTGATGAAAGCGGTGGATACTTTCGACTCTGACCGTCGGGCACGCTTTTCCACCTACGCCAGCCGGTGCATTGAAAATGCTATCCTCTCCCCAGCGCACTTTGGGATGGAAAAGAGAATCCACCTCTCTCACACAATGACGCATCTACGTCAAAATGGATTTTTTTGGAGCCGAGAGAGCGGTCACCTTTTTCTACTTCAAAAGGTATCATGTGAGGTATCCTGTCTAACCCCTCTCTACATCCTGCAGGTGCCGCTTGCCGGGCCGCACACCACTTCGGAAGCACAGGCGTTCTTTCATATGTACCATTCCTACTCCGAAATCACCAATCCATCCGACCGTATGCGTTGGTGCCGCTATGGTCTTGACCTGCTGCAAAAAGAGGTTGCTGCATGGTGGGCATGGAGGAATGGCTCTATCGGGATCTGGAAAGCGGCGCATTTCACCGCAGCTTCACGCCCGAACTTGCGGACAAGCTCGCCGCCCTTTACGGCATCCCGGTGGAGGATATTCTGGACGACTACACCCTGTTTCTGCACCGGGGCGGAGGAGCCTTCCTCCGCAGATACCGGGAGGCAAAAGGCTGGAACCGTCAGCAACTTGCCGACCACGCAAAGGTCAGCCGGACAAGCATCCGCTGCTGGGAGAGTGGACAAAAGACCATCAGTCAGAAGTGCTTTTGCCATCTGGTGGAAAACCTTGGTTCCGATTTTCCATCTATGCTTCGCATGTGAGGTATGGCAATTTTTCTCCGGTCAAACGAAAAAGCTCGTCTGCAAGCCACGATATGTGGCAGCGCAGACGGGCTTTCGTTATGGAATCATTCTGTTTCAATTATTCTGATATTTGCTCTGACTTACATGGCGTTCCGTAAAACACGCAGTCGTTCTTCAAACGTTGCTTTCCATGCCGGATGCTCGGAGAATACGGTGTGCTCCACCTGACGGACTTGGTTCAGTCCGATGTTCCGCACCGCTTCCACTGCAGCATCTTTTTGGCTCAGATGGCGTTTTCCCACGGTCAGACAGTTTGCGCCTTCTGGCGTGTCGTACTGCTGAAACGCCCGGTTGAAGTCCATCAGGTCATGCAGACGGATGGGCTGATTGGTTTCGTTGTCTACCAGCAGACCCCAATTTTCCCAATGACGGTCAGTATTGCCCACCAGATAATCCAGAATGTTCATCATATAGTAGCCGGGAGCATCCAGCTCTAAGATCTTATCCAGCGTATTCCAATCACGGTTCGTGCAGTAGACGTCATAGGCTGCATAGGTCACAAGACTGTATCGCTGAGATGTCATGATTTTGCTGATAGAAACCGGCTCATTTTCAAACATTCCCTGCTCATACAGTATCTGATGGCAGTCAAAGCACCGGCAGATTTTGCTTGCCAGCACTTCACGTTCCACCGCATCCCTGCCGCCATCCTTGTAAAGATAGAATCCATCCTCTTTGCGCACCCATGCTTTGGGGTACAAGCCGCCCGTAGACAGGTCATTTGCCAGAAGATGGGCGTTTGTCACCGTCATTTGGTGCCCCCGCAGCGCAATATCCACAAGCGCATTGCTTAAGGAGTGTGCAAAAAGGTTGATATCCTCGAATCGAATCTTCTCGTTTTCTTCTTTCACCCAGAACACATCCAGCAAAGACAGACAATGGTAGGATAACGCAATCTGTGCTCGTTCCCTGTCCGTAACGCTCTGAGATGCACCGATACTGTTCAGGATTTCCTTGGCGTAGGTGCGATCCAACGTCAGCATCCGGGAGGCACACCAATAGTAAAAGTTCGTCACATTATTGATGCGCTCGTCAAAATCATCCGATTCCACCAGAACCAGATCACAGGGCATGAAATCCTCGAGGCAGATCTTGCATTCCCCTGTCGTGCTGAGTTGTGCCACACAGCTTTCCCGGTGCATGATCTCGTAAAACATGATTTTCATCCCTCCCTGCGTTCTGTGTCTTGCTCTGTATTTATATTACCTTCTTTTTTCACGGGACGCAAGAGCTTTTACTTTTCAAAAAGCTTTTTCTGCTGCTCCATCAGGACGGTTTCGATACGCTCTTTCAGCAAAAAGTGGAACTGTTTTGAGTGTTATGCAATGCCATAGGATACCATATTGGCTGCCAGCAATCAACAGCTTTGTTGTGTCAGCCGCATTTCAAAAGACTTATGTAGCACAAAAAAGCCCCCACGCTCAACACTGCCTCTGAATCTGACCGTCTCTGGTCAGAGCAGAAAAGCATATGTTGCGCGTGGGGCTTTGTTTATCGGCTCGGCTGCCAGCCGGGCTTTTGGTGTTCTTTGGGTTTGTAGGTTCCTTTGGTAGTATCGATCACCGCCTGCAGCAATTCGAGCTTCTGCCATGTGGGGCAGTTCAGACGGTCGATTTTTTCGATCACATAGTTGGCGTGGGCGGTTGCGACCCGTTTTCCGAGTTCGTCCCATCCCTCTTTCGTTTTGGGGTAATGTACCACCACTTCAATGGGGGGCACTTCTTTCGCATGGCTCACTCACCTCCGGTTACATCGCTATCACCTCATTTTTACGGGTTACTGGTTGTCCGCTATTCGCTGCGGTTTCCGCTCAGAACGTTCAGAGCCAGACTGACCAGCAAAGCCATATCAATGCGGAGCATTTCAGCCTTGCTGGCATAGCCCATAAAGCGTTCGATGCGGGATTTATCGATCGTGAAGATCTGCTCCAGAAGAATCATGGACGGTTCTTCAAAGGCCGGGTTGGAATCCACCAGCACATGGGTGGGCTGGTTTTTCTTCTTTTCGTCCGGGTGGTAACAGTTGCAACGATCAATGTAGGCGAATGACGGTTTCCAATGTTGTTCTGCAGAACTACCACAGGGCGTTTCCCGCCCTGTTCCGAGCCGATATGCGGCTCCATGTCTGCATAGTAGATGTCCCCTCTGAGATATCTCCAATTGTTCGGTAACATAAAAATCCCCGTGGAATGAAACGCCCTCATAGCCAAGAAGATTTACGAATCCTCTCAACTATGAGGGCATTGTTTTTATTCGTGCGGTTCCATGGTCAGATTATGCTGCAAAATTCAAGTGAGTCACTTTTTCTTTACCATTGAGCTTCTGATAACATCCAAAATGGTCTGATCCGCCGGGAGCCACGGAACGGAATCAATGTCATCTTTTGTCAGCCACCGTGCAGCTTCCGCTTCTTTCAGAACAAGATCGCCGGAAACCACTTCACACCAGAAGCAGTCCATGGAAAGATGAAACGCCGGATAATCATACTCGATTGTCCCAACTAGATTCCCCACGGCGATTTCCGTGTCCAGTTCTTCTTCAATTTCCCGCTTCAGAGCCTTCTGCGGGGTTTCGCCCGGCTCGATTTTGCCGCCCGGAAACTCCCATTGACCTTTGTAGTCACCATAGCCGCGGGCGGTAGCGTAGATTTTGCGTTTTGCCTGCATGGAATCGCAGATCACAGCGGCCACAACACGAATCGTTTTCATAACGTTCTCCTTTTGAATTCATTAGGCCGACCGTCAGAAGTCCCACCGACACGATAGAACACCCTGTTTCCTGCTTTTCTTGCAGTAAGCAGCCCCATCTCATGGAATTTCATCACAAACGTCCGAATGGTTGCATACGCAGCGTTTCGGAAATCCTTTTCCAGCTGCTTTGTGGTAAACTCCTCTGCACCATAAGCAGACAGAACATACTCCCAGAGCAGCCGTTCTTTTTCTGTGATTTTTCCTTCCGCAAGAGCAGTTTGATATACCTCAAGATCAGTTTTCGGCGGAACTGCATCCACCTGCAGGCGGTTATAGACCTCATTGCAGAAGTAGAACAGAAAGGGAGTCACATCCGTATAGCCGGAAATCAGAGCATTTCTCTCCACGCGTTCGTAGGCTTTGTAATATGCGCCCTTGTTTTCAGCGATGTATCGGGAAAAGGCGTGAACAGTGCCGCAGGATAGCCCTGCTGAACAAGATACCAGAGGTGGAATAGCCGTGCAGTGCGTCCATTCCCGTCAAAATAGGGTGGTAGTACGCAAAGGCAAAGTGCAGAATGGCAGCCTTATGCAGCTCATTGATGCCGTCATTGGCATTCGCAAAATCGACAAGACATTTCATGGCACCGGGAAGCCGCTTTGCCGGAAGTCCCGGTCTGGGTTCTTCACCGCCCACAATAAAAACCTCGCCATGCCGATAAAAGCGGTTTGGCAGTAATCGATCTTCATCCGGGAGATAATCCCCTGTGCTGATCTGATACAGGTGATGCAGATTCTCCTCGGTGATCGTATTCTGACGATTCGCGATAAACTCCAGTCCGCGCTTCATACCATAGATGCGGGCTTCTTGTTCATCACGAGGGGCATAACCATCGAGGATATAACGGATACTGCTGCGGGTCGAGCGGATACTTTCAATTTGAAAAGTAGCATAAATTTCCTCGGTCATCGCCGACAAACCGAAGTTTTGTCCACTGACAGGGACAGAGAGCAACTGCTTCATACCATTTGTTGAAATTTGCGCGAGGTTCGGCAGGTAAAACAGCTTATTTCCAGAAAAATCAGTCAACGGCAGAGGCTGCGCAAAGTTTTGCCGCAGCAATTCGGCAAATTCTTTGACGCTGACAGTCGAGTACTTGTATTCCATCCGATTGAGTTCAAACAAATGCTTATCTGAAAGCATTTTGGCAAACTGTGCCCCATCCATTCTGTCCACCTCGCAGTTGATACTTATTGATACTATATAGTATCATATATACCGATTCTTTATAAAAAAGTCAACCGAAACAGGCCGAACCAACTTTTTTCCATACTCTCCGTCAAAATTCCCGCGGCACAGCCACGAATCACATCTCCATCGGCTTATTCCCCACTTCGTCCAGATTCAAAGCAATGCTTCTGAATCATTTTTACACTCCAAACACTGTTTTCGTCAGCCGGATACCTGCTGCCGTTTTCATCGTATGTTCCATAAAGGTTCGGATTGCCTGCTGACCGTACCCGCTTTCGGACGCATTGACGATATAATCCGCCTCAATCAGAATCTGATAGTCAATGCCGTCGATCTGCGCCGGACTATGGTGGTGCCCTACCAGATAGGCCACCCGGTCGATCTGTGCCGCTGTCATGCCGGTATCCGCCAAGAACTCCCGCACCAGCGGGGCACCCTCCTGCTCCTGATATTTACCATTGGTGTTGCCGTATTTTTTTGCGGCAGAGCGGGCAGGCGATATCGTGGGTGATGGCCACCACCTCCAGAATAAACTGCGTGTCTGCGTCCAGCCCCTCCAGCTCACCAATGGTTTTGGCATAGGTCCACACGCAGCTCAGGTGCGTGATGTCATGGATATTCCCTTCGGAAAAGGCGATCATCTTTTCCATGATCTGTGCAATGGTCATCATTTGTTTTCACTCCCGTTTTAATACTTAAATGTTCACCTTGATAAACGCGAACTTATTCTTCAAATTTTTTATGACACTTTGGACATTCTTTAGGGATCGGCCTATAACCAACAAGCGAGCAACCGCAATAAGGACATTTCATCATGGTGAGATGATATACAATACCACCAACAGCAACCATTGCACCGATTAGCAGGCATAGGTTTACTCTGTACTCCTTTGCCGTCATTGCTCCTATTACTGCGAGCAATATTCCTATCATCAAAATGATCCAAGAAATGGCAGCCTGCTTTTGTGGGCTATTGTTTTTCATATAATCACACTCCTCGTCAAGTTCCGATTCATAAAATCCCCGTCAGCGCCACTGCAACCAGAAGGGACGGCAGCAGGTTTGCCACCTTGATGGTTCTTGGCCACACCAGATTGATGCCCACACAAAAAATCAGAATATTTCCTACCAGCGAGAGATTGTTCAGCACAGCGTCCGTCATAAAGCCGGACAGCACTACCGCAAGAGCCGTCATGGCACCTTGCAGCACTGCCACCGGAATAAATGAAAACACGCAGCCCTTGCCCATGGAGGACGCCATGATGAGCACAATGATAAAGTCCAGAATCGCTTTTGCCACCAGCGTGGAATGGTCGCCGTAGATGCCATCCTGAATGGAGCCGATGACGGCCATGGCCCCGATGCTCACCGTCAGGGATGCCGACACGAAGCCGTTGACGAACTGGTTGTCGCCGTCACTGCCAGTCTTGTGTTTGAGCCACTCGCCAAAGCGTTCAAACTGTGCATCCAGATCAATAAGTTCACCCAGCAGCGCACCCAACGCCAGCGATAGAATCATGACCATAGAGCCACCGGTGCTCAAAGTTCCGTCTGGCCTAACCGTCAGTATCTTGGAGAGCGTTCCCGCCGCTCCCAGAAACACCACGGAAAAGCCCGTGGCTTTGATGATTGTATCCTGATAGCGCTCTTTCAGAAAGCGTTTGAACAGAATACCCAGCACACCGCCTATCACAATGGCCAGCGCATTGATGATCGTTCCCAATCCCCGCATTTTCGTTTTTCCTTTGCTTACTGGTTCCTGTATTTGTTTAAGACTTCATCCGGGATATGACAGTAGCTGCAATCTTCCGGGTACCGCTCCAGATGGTGCTGATGCTCCTCTGCACTCCGGACGTAATTCGTCAGCGGCAGCACTTCCACAACGATTTTATCCCGGTCCTTCCGGCTGTCAATAAAGGCTCTTGCTTCTTCCAGATGTCCGGGATTTGTGCTGTAAAGCCCCGTGCGATACTTTTTTCCAACATCAACGCCCTGTTTGTTCAGGCTGTACGGGTCGATGATTTCAAACAGATGCTCCATAAGCTCTGTAACACTGGTACATTTCTCATCAAAGACCACTTTAACGCACTCTGCGTATCCATCATACGGGCCGTCCAGCGTGTTTGTTGTTCCGTTGGCTCTCCCGGCTTCGGTCGTCCGTACACCGGGCACCGTGTCAAAAAAAATGCTGGCGCCCCAAAGGCACCCGCCTGCAATGTATACCGTTTCCATACTCTTGACTTTCCTTCTTTTACTGGTACAGTTTGCATCCATGCTCTGTACTCCTTACGGTTTCCTTGCTAGCTGCAAATCGATCCATCATACCAACTCACAAAAAAGTGCTTCCGCACCATTGCAGAGTAATTATCATATTGTTGAAAGCCATATCGCTCATAAAAATTGGATCGTTTTAGGATCAGACGGCATAACTTTCACATACAGAAGCTTTTGATAGAAACTCATGATCCGTTTCATCCGCTCATCTCCAATGTACTGTCCTGATAAGCAGGGTCCACCAAAAGATAATGCAAAAATGCGACTGTTTCTCCATCATCAAGCGCGCGAACCAGCCCGACCAGCTATCACCATCCCACGCAGAAATAACTCGTGTGGAATTGTGCATCGCATGGACAAGTTTTTCTGGATAATTGCCGGATTCCCAGTGAACGGATAAAAACAGTTTCTGCAATTCATCGGCCGTGAAATCTTTTGTTTATTTATACTCGATTTCCATGATGCACCCCTTTATAACTTCCACAAATGCGAAGTTGTCTTACTTCTTGTCATTGAAGTAGATGATAAAAGCACCCCATTACTGCAATAGCATGAGCAATCCAAACTCAACCCAATTACCTAAAAGTTCAAGTCCTACGACCGTACCTAAATAACCAACAATCAATGTAACGATTGCTGCCAAAATCGCTTTACCCATATAATCACACTCCTTTGTCAAATTCCGATTTATCAAATAAGAATTTCCGTCAATTTTTCTCTTGATGCGGCTCGTTTCTAAGAGTAGGAACGAACTGTTCTGTTGCCGGAGACGGACCATTCAGGTCGATCTCCGGCAGTATTTTTGTTATCGCCTATTAAAAAACAGCCGGAACGACTTTCTGCTGCGCTACATCGATGATGCCGTATGTATTCAGTCTGAGTTTTGGAATGACCGGAAGGCTGACGAAGGCGAGGGTCATAAAGATGCCGATATCTTCCGCTACACCATGTGCCTTGAGGGCATCGTTCAGCGCCTGCATTTTCGCCGCAACGCTCTCTGCGCTTTCGGTGCTCATCAATCCGGCCACCGGAAGCGCAAGTTCTGCCACGACCTGTCCATCTGCCACAAACGCAAGTCCGCCTTTGTTTTTCCGCACAGTGTTGCCGGCCAGCATCATATCGGTATCGTTGTCCCCTGCCACGATCAGGTTATGGGAATCATGTGCGATGCTCGATGCAACGGCTCCGCATTTCAGGCTGAAGTTTCCTAAAAAGCCAATACCCACATGGCCGGAGTGATGATGCCGCTCAAAAACGGCCAGTTTTACGATGTTGTGTTCCGGGTCCACACCGGGAGCTTTGCCCGGATGCCGTTGGAACGGGATGATTTTTTCCTCCGTAAGCAACTCGCCCCGGTTCAGGCAGATGACACGCTCCTGCTCCCCGCTTTCCCGAAGTTCCAGGTCCTGCAGTGTGATCTCATCCAGATCAAAGGAATCCATAACGTGGGAAAATCTCACACGGTCGATGTCAAGCGGTGCGGGTTTCAGCGTTTTTCCGTGCTCGGCCACCAGCGTGCCATTCTTGTAAACCTGTTCGACCATAAAGGATTCCAGATCAGAAACCACAACCAGATCTGCCCGGTACCCCGGTGCTACGGCACCGCGCTGCTTGAACCCAAAATACTGTGCCGGGACCAGCGTTGCCATTTTGACGGCCACTGCTGGATCTGCGCCCAGCCGGATCGCTTTACGGATGTTGGAATCGATGTGGCCGCTGTCCAGCAGGTCACCGGGGTGCTTATCATCCGTCACCAGCATACAGCGGCTGCAATAGGGCTCCCGGAACAGCGGCATCAGGGCCTCCATATTTTTGGCAGCCGTTCCTTCCCGGATCATGATGTATTGTCCGAGCCGGAGTTTTTCCATGGCTTCCTCGATGTTGGAGCACTCGTGATCGGACTGAACGCCTGCCGCAATATAAGCATTCAGGTCCTTAGCGCTCAAAAGCGGTGCATGGCCATCCACGATCTTTTCTGCTTCGGTGCAGTCGCGGATCTTCTGCAGGATCTTCGGGTCACAGCGCACCGTTCCATAGGCGTTCATCAGTTCCGCAAGCCCCAGCACGCGGGGATTGCCGTAGTAAGGCCGGAGCTGTTCTGCGTTCAGCACCGCGCCGGATTCATCCAGATCCGTAGCCGGAACACAGGAGGGCAGCATGAAATAAACCGAAAGGGTCAGATTTTTTGTCGTTTCCAGCATAAAATCCAAGCCTTCCAGCCCCGCAACGTTCGAGATCTCGTGTGGGTCTGTGACCACCGCAGTGGTACCGTGGGGCAGCACCGCCTGCTCGAAAGCCGGACCACAGAGCATGGAGCTTTCGATGTGGATATGCCCATCGATCAGGCCCGGGCAGACATATTTGCCGTGCAGATCAACTTCTTTCCGGCCATGATACGTGCCCACGCCCACGATCGAATTTCCGCTGATGGCAATATCAGCGGTGTCGATCTCATCGGTAAACACATTGATGATTCTGGCATTTTTCAAAACCAGATCAGCCAAAGCATCTCCTCTGCCTGCCGAGATCCGGCGTTTCAGTTCATCGGACTGCATAGAAACATCTCCTCTCTCTGAAGTTCGATTTTCTCACCTGTGGATTGGTTCCGCCATTATTCTACCACGCCTTGCCGCTGCGGAAAAGATGTCGGGAAACAAAAATGGCCCCGGAGGCTTGTTACAGCTCTCCGGGGCCACTTTATGTGCGTTGTGTCTTGGCGCAGACCGTCAGCACTCCACTGCCACTTTGATCACGCCGTCCCGTTTCTTTTCAAACAGCTCGTAGCCCTCTGCGATCCGGCGCAGGGGGTAGGTGTGGGTGATGAGCGGTTCGGTATCGATCTTGCCTTCTGCGATGAGACGCAGCGTTTCTTCACAATCGCAGCCGTCCACGCCGCCGGTCTTAAAGGTGAGGTTTTTGCCGTACATTTCCGGCAGCGGCAGGGTTTGTGCCTTGTCGTACAGCGCCACCACGGTCACGATGGCGTTGGGTCTTGCGCACTCCCACGCCAGCCGGAAGGTAGTGTCCGCCCCTGCCACTTCCAGCACCACATCTGCCCCGCCGTGGTCGCTGTTGGCGCGCACAAAGGTGGCGCAGTCCTCCGGCTGCACCGTGAGCACCTGCGGGTAGTGCTGACGGATGAACTGCAGGCGGCTTGCGTCCTTTTCACAAACGATGATGCGCTTGGGGCTGTGCAGCATGACGCACAGCAGCGTGCAGATGCCGGTCGGCCCTGCACCGAGGATCAGCACGGTATCCTCGGGGGTGATTTCCGAGATGCGTGCCGCCCAAAAGCCGGTGGCCAGCACATCGCCCACCAGCAGCGCCTGCCGATCGGTAACGCCGTCCGGGATCTTGTTCAGTCCCTGATCCGCAAAGGGCACCCGGACATACTCGGCCTGCCCGCCGTCGATGCGGCAGCCCAGCGCCCAGCCGCCGTTTTGATTGGTGCAGTTGTTCACAAAGCCTTTTTTGCAGAAAAGCACTCTCCGCAGAAGGTCTCCACGTTCACCGTCACCCGGTCGCCGGGTTCACATTGGTCACCGCACTGCCCACTTCTTCTACGATGCCCACCATCTCGTGCCCCTACCGTGATGCCCGGGCCACCGCCCGGGGCACGGCTGCCCGCTGGCCTTGATGTGCCAGGTCGCTGGAGCAGATGCTGGCAAGGGTCACTTTACAATGGCAGTCCCGCTTCGTGCTGCACGCACCGGCTTTGGTTTTCCATCAGTTCCAAATTTTGTCCCTCGGAAACATAGGTAT